>Ga0315287_10004349_pt1 | contig 13813 bp, 9 predicted proteins | sample YL17G11_0_MG_FD_205037 | JGI IMG/M metagenome (GOLD analysis project Ga0315287, IMG submission 205037) | Sediment microbial communities from Yellowstone Lake, YNP, Wyoming, USA - YL17G11_0 | ecosystem: Environmental > Aquatic > Freshwater > Lake > Sediment | place: USA: Wyoming | collected... | reverse complement strand
TTGGGTTGTTAACAATCCATTGTTTCTCAAACTACACACTGTTCACAAACATACTTTTGAGTTGTTACATCCTCCTTGTCTGACCCACCTCCTTTCTCCCCCCCTGGGGCTTTTGTTGACGAATATCCGTCTCCGGAGTTAGTCGCGGGGGTCTACCGGACGGTCACCATATTCACCTGTTGACCTGCCTGGAAACCCGCCATCTGATAGAGCTCTGGGCTCATCTCGATGCCCTTTACGCCGGGCGTCGTGTTGACCGGAGCACTGGGTTGCGCTTGAAGTCCTGACACAGAGGTCCCTTGTTGGCCTTCAGCCATACCGTACCTGGCCTTCATCCTCTCGTAGAACATGCTCGGAATGAGCCGCTTGTTGGCCAGACGCGGGCAGTACCGATACGCCTCTGCGCTCATGACTGGCTTGCCCTTGCCTTCGGTGATACCCTTGGCTGTGCCGCCGAGCAGCGACAGCGAGTAGTTCACCTGGCTATAGCCCATAGATCCGCTCGGGAATGAGAGATTGGATCCCACGGTCACACCCTTCATGCCGCCGGAGATCAGCAGCATGTCCGTGTCCCACGGCAGGGCCTCGACCACGGCCGCATTGTAGGCCTGATCCCAGTTTCGGGTATCTTTGGCCTCGATGCTTATCTTGCCCACGTAGGTATAGCCGGCCTTTTTCAACAGGCCTCGATCCACGTTGGAGTCGATGAAGACCATTAGGGGCTTGCCCTTAGGCCTACGCTCACGAACCAGGGAGCTGGCGATCTCAAAGCCGCGGCCGTGATGGAAGTTGTCCGGGTTGCCGAACGCAGCACCGAAATCATTGAATACACCGCCGAGCATCTCCAGGGGACCGTTATAGGGGGCGGCCTCCAAAATGCCCCTCAGTTCGCGCAAGTCGTCTGCGTCGGCCGGATCGAACGTCCGCTCGTACACCGTCTCATCGGTGGTCGGTCCGTTGGCGAAGTACCCCTTGATCGTGCCCCAACCGCCGTGGTTCCACAGCGGAAGATAGGGCGGCATGCCTCCAATCGGTGGGGTCCGGTTCTTGAAGTTTGATATTGATGTGGTGTTGATGTTCACTGCCGATGTGGAATACCCTAAGCCGCCCTCGGAACTAGAACTGGACTCGCCCCCAGTTGCAATGGCAGTTGAATTGGAAGACGAGTCGGCGTCCCCGCCAGTGGATAGGGCATTGCCGCCTCCGATCACGGAGGTGTCCTGGTTAAATACGCCGTTCATTTGGCCTTCTACACCTGTGATAGTGCTGCCTGGATAGGTTGCACTTGCCATCTGGCAGGCAGCCCCGATCAACAGCACGACCAACACATACATGACAAACTTTTTCATCATCGTTCTCCTTCCTTGAGAGGTACTATCCTTGCTGTGGTTGATCCTCCTTAATCGGCCATGGTCACAGCCTCATCCTTGTTCTCATCGTCGCCTCCTTCCTTGTAGGTTGACTCGATCTTCACCACCCGATACTCCAAAGGCAGACCCATAACGACTCTGCCGCCAAAAGCCCTAAGACCACTAGCTCCGGCAGAAGTTAGGCTCCAGGGAGGAATTCTATGGATTGAATGCCCGAACCGGGAAGACGTGCGTGCTGGATCCATCCTTGGCCGTGTGCGACACAAGACGACCGTATCGCCGCGCCTTAGACCGACACCCTCCGGTCCTCCTCCGTGGCCGCCTTTCTCAGGGCTGCCACAGATATGCAGATATGTAAGCATCCATTCTCATTACCCTAGCCTCCTGCTGTGTCACAACCGCTGTACAACCACCAGCGATCTCATTTGAGTCTCCTTAATTGTGGCATTATAGGTCCGCACCATCGGTTGTCAACAAAAAAAACAGAACCTATGAAAAATCATTGGATAACCCCCTGCACATCTTTAACGATTGGCTTTGCGATTGACCCGGCGTGTGCTACAATACCCCTTTTGGTTTCGTAGAACGCTTCGCTGATGTCTCTTATGAAGGTGGAGATCGGGTTCCACTGCAAGACCTCCAATCGCTCGCCAGGGCAAAGGTATGGACAAAATGATTCAAATCGTTGGCGCGGCTGAGCATAATCTCAAAAACATCAGCCTCAGCATCCCTCGGGACAAGCTGGTCGTGATGACGGGCATCAGCGGTTCCGGCAAGAGCTCGCTGGCGTTTGACACGATCTTCGCTGAGGGACGGCGCAAGTACGTGGAGTCCTTGAGCGCCTATGCCCGCCAATTCCTGGAACAGATGCAAAAGCCTGCGGTCTCGGAGATAACTGGTCTGCCGCCGACCATTGCGATCGAACAGCGTTCCGGCGGCGGCAATCCGCGATCGACGGTTGCGACCACGACCGAGATCTACGACTACTTCCGGTTGCTGTACGCCCGCGTTGGACAGCCGCACTGTTGGGTCTGCGGCAAACCCATCGCCAGTCAACACGCCTCACAGATCGTGGAGGCCCTGATGGGCCGGCCTGAGGGAACCAAGGTACAGATCTGCGCCCCCCTGGTGCGGGGGAAAAAGGGCGAGCACAAGGACGTCCTGGCTCAGATCCAACGGGAAGGCTTTGTCCGCGTCCGCATCGATGACGCGGCCTACGACATTCACGCAGTGCCCGACCTGGACAAGAAGAAAAAGCACGACATCTCGGCCGTAGTCGACCGTCTGGTGATCAAAGACGCCGTGCGCATCCGCCTGGCGGATTCGGTGGAGACGGCCTTGAAGCTGGCCGATGGAGTTTTCTTGGCCCTGCTTCAGAAACCGGGTGAACAGGATGGATCGGAGAAACGATGGGAACGACTGATTTACAGCGAGAGGTTTGCGTGCCCGGATCACCCGCAGGCCAGCCTGGAGGAGTTGTCGCCTCGCCTGTTTAGTTTCAACAGTCCCCATGGTGCCTGTCCGTCTTGTGACGGCCTGGGCACGATCCTGGAGTTCGATCCGGACCTGATCGTCCCTGACCAATCCGTGTCGCTCGAAAACGGCGCGATCGGCGCATGGCGCAAGGGAGGCAAGCGGATGAACATCCTCTACAACCGGCTGGTCCGGCGGTTTTGTCGGGACTTCGGCATCAGCGCAGCTTCGCCTTTTGAAGACATCCCCGCCGAGATACGGCGGATCTTGATGCAGGGGACGACGGTTGCCGACCAGCGCCAATACGGCGCCCGTTTCGAGGGCGCGATCCCGAACCTGACCCGGCGATGGAAGACGACCACCAGCGAATACGTCAAGGCCAGGCTCCACGGATATCTCTCCGAGCAGGCCTGCCGCACCTGCGGCGGCTCGCGCCTCAGAGCGGAGGCCATGGCCGTGACCGTGGGCGACAAGACCGTCTTCGACCTGACGGGCATGAGCGTCCATATCGCCCAGCACTTTTTTGACGGCCTGTCGCTCGATGCGGAGAAGACCCTCATTGCCGCCCAGATCCTCAAGGAGATCAAGGCCAGGCTGGGCTTCATGGCGGACGTAGGCCTGGGGTATCTGACGTTGGATCGGATCAGCAGCAGTCTCTCCGGCGGAGAGGCCCAGCGTATCCGCCTGGCCACGCAGGTGGGCAGCGGCCTGGTCGGCGTCTGCTACGTGCTGGACGAACCGACCATCGGCCTGCACAAACGCGACAACGACCGGCTGCTGGGCATCCTCCAACGCCTCACCCAGATCGGCAATACGGTCCTGGTGGTCGAGCACGACGAGGACATTATCCGTGCGGCAGACCACATCGTGGACATCGGTCCCGGCGCGGGCCTGCACGGGGGCCGATTGGTCTGTCAGGGCGGCCTGGCAGACGTCATGGCCTGCGAGCGATCCCTTACAGGTCAGTACCTGTCGGGCAAGCGGACTATTGCGGTGCCGGCCAAGCGGCGCCGGTACAGTCTGCGGAAGTGTCTGGAGGTCAAGGGTGCGGAGGAGAACAATCTCAAGGGCATCGACGTGAAGTTTCCCCTGGGGGTGTTCCTGTGCGTTACGGGCGTGTCCGGGTCCGGCAAGAGCACCCTGGTCAACGAGATCCTGCTCAAGGCCCTCAAGCGGCGTCTCACTCAATCCGGCGAAAAACCAGGCCGGCACAAGGCCGTGTTGGGCCTTTCCCTGATCGACAAGGTTATTGAGATCGACCAGTCCCCCATCGGCAGGACCCCGCGGAGCAATCCGGCCACCTACACCGGAGCGCTCGACGAGATCCGCAGGCTCTTTGCCTTGACCCGCGAGGCCAAGATACGCGGCTACAAGCCCGGGCGGTTCAGCTTTAACGTCAAGGGCGGGCGGTGCGAACACTGCAAGGGCCAGGGCACGATGAAGATCGAGATGCACTTTCTGCCGGACGTGTACGTCACGTGCCCGCAGTGTAAAGGGACCCGCTACGGTGCAGAGACCCTGGAGGTGACCTACAAGGGCAAGAACATCGCCGATGTCCTGGCGATGACCGCCGAAGAGGGCCTGACGTTCTTTGCGAACTTCCCGGCTGTAGTCCGGATATTGAAGACCCTGTGCGAGGTGGGCCTGGGCTACGTGCAGTTGGGCCAATCGTCGACGACCCTGTCCGGAGGCGAGGCCCAGCGGGTCAAGCTCTCGGCTGAGCTGGCCAAGGCCGCCACCGGCCACACGCTCTATGCCCTGGACGAACCCACCACCGGGCTGCATTTCGCGGACATCCACAACCTGCTCAACGTCCTGCAGCGGTTGGTGGACATGGGCCATACCGTGGTCGTGATCGAGCACAACCTGGACGTGATCAAGACCGCCGACTACATCATCGACCTTGGCCCCGAAGGCGGAGACGCCGGCGGCAAAGTGGTAGTGGCCGGCCCCCCGGAACAGATCCACAACAACGATTGCAGCTACACGGCCCGGTACCTGAGGGCAAAGCTGAGTCCTTACCCAAGTGCAGTCTTGGCGCACTAGGGATCTGCGAGGATAATCAGGGCCTTGGCCTCTTGCCCATGTGGGCCTTGATGGCGTTTTTTAACTGGACAGGGGAATTGGCAGATTGTGGGAATGCCCGAAGTCACGAACCATGCGTGTGATCCCCAAGCCGACAGGTGCCACCTGTCGGTGGTGGCGCCTGCCTACAATGAGGCCGAGAATCTGGCCCGCCTGGTCGACCAGATCGTGGCCGCCCTGTTGCCGCTCGGCCGGGGCTATGAGATCGTGATTGTGGACGATGCCAGCACGGATCAGAGTCCGGCGACGCTCGTCGATCTGATAAGACGCCACCAGTGTCTGCGGGTGATCAGAATGAAGAAGCGATCCGGGCAATCCTCTGCAATGGCCGCAGGGCTTCGCCATGCACGGGGGCAGTACATTGCCACGTTGGATGCCGATCTGCAGAACGACCCAGCGGATATCCCCGCGATGCTGGCGCAGATCACATCCGGTACGTGCGATATGGTCAACGGCTGGCGGGCCCAGCGTCACGACACGTGGCTGCGCCGCGCGTCTTCCCGGGTGGCCAACGGGGTGCGGAACGCGATCACAAGGGAGCAGGTTCAGGACTCGGCCTGTGGTCTGAAGGTCCTGCGGCGGGAGTGTCTGGCGGACCTGGTCTACTTTAATGGCATGCACCGGTTCCTGCCGACCCTGGTCCGGATGCAGGGATACCGCGTGATCGAGATGCCCGTTCACCACCATCCCAGGATTGCAGGCAAGGCTAAGTACGGCCTGTTCAATCGCATGATCAAGCCCTTCTTGGACACCCTGGCGGTTCGATGGATGCAGAACCGCCTGATCCGGCGGGAGTGCGAGGAATTGGAGAGATAGTCATGTCTGGCCCCGGCCCGGCCGGGTCAGGCAGTGAAAGGACAAACCCATGCATGAGAACTTGATCGAGATCTGGGGCATTCACGTCACGGGCTGGAAGATCATAGGATACCTCGGCGTGATGTTGTTCTCCGGGCGGTGGTTTGTCCAGATGTGGGCCTCCAGGAGGGCCGGAAGACCCATCGTGCCCAGGGTGTTCTGGCTCATGAGCATGAGCGGCAGTCTGATGTTGTTGTCCTATTTCATTCTTGGTAAGAACGATTCCGTCGGCATACTCAGCAACCTCTTTCCAGCGGGCGTGGCCGGCTACAATCTCTACCTGGATGTGATGCATCAGAGTGCCTCTCATCAAATGGCAGGTGGAGCGGGGGAGGCGGCAGGCTGATTTGGAGTCTATAGCCTACTCGCGTGAGAGCGTGATCTCTCCAGGAAGAAGAGCGCGCCGCACACTACCAGGATCGGGATGCCGTAGACTTTGAGGAAGGTCAGTAGGGGATTGCCTCGATCCAAGAGGGCGATCAACAGCGGCGCGGCCAGTACGATGGCGGCCAGTACACCCCGCCCTCTCCCTTTGCCAAGCTTGGACAGATCCAGGCGAGGATACGACCTGCACAGACGGAGGGCCACGTACCCTGCCAAGATCCCAATGGCTGCCCCCGCGCATACATCCGAAGGGAAGTGGTTTAGGCTCGTCACTCTTAGGATGCCGATGGCCGTTGCGCCAGTGTACAATAAGGGCCACCACGCCACGGACGTATATGGTGCCACAACTGTGGCCATGGTAAAGGCCGTGGACGCGTCGCCGGATGGAAAAGAGGCCCTGGCAGAGGCACGGAGGGTCTGAGGCGACGCAGTCCCTTCGCGGACCTGCAGCAAAGCATTGGGGCGCAGGCGTTGGGCCACACCCTTCAAGGGGACAACGCCGACCATACTCAGGAGAAGGGCTATCAGTGTGACCACCAAGGGCTTGGTCCGCCTGGTGACCAGGGCGAACAAGGCCACCAGCCAGATGGGGACCTCGGCCTTGCCCATGGTGCGGAATGCGTCAACCCACCAGATCTTATGCCAGCGGATCGGTCTCGTTGCCAGGCGTTCAAGAACAGGGCCGTCCAGTGTCAGATAGCAGACCAGGGAGGCTGCGCCTAGGATGGCTATGGAACCGGCGACAAGGCGGAGGGGCGTGAGGTGCGAAGTGGCGTTACGACAAGTCATGGGGCACCCGCCGGAGCGGTCCTCCGAACTGCCAGGACCTCGACTTCCTTGCCCTTGGAATAGTTGATTCCCTTGACCGATGCAATCGGCTCTGCTGGGAACGGTCCGTGTTCCTCGACTAGTTGTGCAAAGGTATCCTTAGGTACGATCAGGACGCCGGGCCCGACCTGGCGTAGCCAGGCGGCCGCGTCCTCCTTGGTCTTGAGCGGCTCGATCTGTCGACCGATGTAGAAGTTCAGAGACGGCTCTGCAAAGGCGAATGTGGCCACGGGCGTGTTGGGATCGGTTTTTTCCACGATGACCTTTGCTAGGTGTGGCGGGATCTTGATTTCCTCAAGGATGGGGAGGACTCCCACGAGCAGAAGGATCAGGAGGAGCAGCATCCCTGCCACCAGGACCTTGGCGCTCCTGTAGGTCATGTCTCCAAGCTGATACCGGATGGCCAGTATGGCCATCCCTGCCAAGACTACGCCGCACACGGCGCCCCAGACCCGCAGGGCAGGCATGGGCAAGAACCACGGAGCCACTATCGCTCCGAGGCTCGCAGCCAGCGCCAGAGGTCCGAAGGCCCACTCGCCCCTACGAAGCCACCTGCGAGTGGTGTCGTTGAGGGATCCCTCCTGAGCGGTGGTGAGCGTTCCGCCCACCATCAAAGCCAAGGCAGGCCATGTAAACAGGACGTAGTGGGGCAGCTTGGTGGCCACAAAGGTCATGATGAGCACTATGGGTACGACCCAGCCGATCAGGATGGCCCTTCCTGTGGCTCCTCCCAGGCGGCCAGAGAGGGCATGGCTAAATCCCCCAAACAGATGGAGGGACCATGGAAAGAATGCGCCCAGGATGACCAGCGGATAGTAAGGCAGAAACAGGAGGAATTTGCCTCCATGTCCCTCCAATGGACGCGCGGACCGGCCAAGCACGTGGTGGCCGATCCCCAATCGCAGGAACTCGCCGCCCGTGGCGAGATTGGCTGGAATACCCCATGCCAGGAACAGGATCGATCCGATCAGCACGCTGACCGCCAGCGGCACTACGAACCTGCGGGCCAGGCCGGACTGTTGCCTGCGGAGCAGGATCAGGATGGTCGCGATCACAGCCACCGGCAGCAGACCCACAGGCCCCTTGGCCAAGAGGGCCAGACCAAAGGCCATCCCCATACCTAGTACGTCCCAGAAGCCGAACCTGCCCTTGTACCAGGCCCAGACGAAGATAGCCATGACGGCCGTCATCCAGGGCAGGAGCACCGCGTCCGCTGTGGCGGCCGTGCCCACTACCAGGCATAGCAGAGACGAGGCCAGCACCGCCACGGACCAGAAAGCGGCCCGTGCGTCCATCAACCGAATACCGATCAGGAAGGTAAACAGACACGTCAGGCCCGTACCGATCGCTGCAAAAAACCGGCACGCAAAGGCATTGGTCCCAAAGACGCGGATGGGGACTGACATGAGCCAGTAGATCAGGATGGGCTTATCCGGCCGGAGCCTGCCGTTGAACGTGGGGACCAGGTAATGACCCGACTCGATCATCTCCACCGTGGCCCTGGAAAACCTGGGCTCGTCTCGATCCCACAATGTGCTGCGACCTGCCAAGACCAGGTAGCAGGCGGCGATGACCGCCAGCAGCACCAGGACTCGGGCCCACGGGACTGGCTGAACCGCCCGATAGGACAGGTTTGTCTCGGATTCCTGCACGGCACGTCCCTGCATTCGCATGTCCAAATAAAGTCCACAGGATAGCGGGCTGCCATCATATCATCGGCCATGATAGGGAACAAGCCTTGTTCCATGCGAGTCGGTCGTCTGGTATCATGTGTGGCTATGACATCCTTTTGAAGGATACCCCAATGAACGTCGGCTACATCGGGATCGGGATCATGGGCGGGTCTATGGCGGGGCGACTGCTGGCGGCCGGCCATACGCTCTTTGTACACAACCGCACCGCAGACAAGTGCGAGCCGCTGGCGGCTGGAGGTGCGACAGTCTGCCGGAGCCCTGCGGAGGTCGCCTCGCGTGCCGAGGTAGTGTTTGTCAATGTACCCGATACGCCTGACGTGGCCAAGGTACTGTTTGACCCCGACGGGATCATCGACGAGGCGGAGCCGGGCCTGATTGTGATCGACAACAGCACCATCTCGCCGGCAGCGACGCGCCAATTCGCCGGGCGACTGAGGGATATGGACATCGACTACCTCGACGCACCGGTCTCCGGCGGTGACGTGGGCGCCAGGCAGGGGACCTTGGCGATCATGGTAGGCGGCAATAGACCGGTATTTGACAAGGCCCTGCCTCTGTTGCGGGCCCTTGGTGCAAAGGTGGAACTGGTCGGGCCCGTAGGTGCGGGCCAGACCTGCAAGGCGATCAACCAGTTGTTCTGTGCCCTGCACATGCTGGCCTGTTGTGAGGGCATTGCCCTAGCCAAGAAGGCGGGGCTGAGTCCATCTGTGATGGTGGACATGATCTCATCCGGGGCAGGGGGGTCCTGGGCCTTGAAGAACCTCGGGCCTAAGATCATCGCCGGGGACACGGCTCCAGGCTTCATGATCGACCTGCTCTGTAAGGACCTCCGCTACACCATGGAACTGGCCCATGAGGGTGGCCAGCCCCTTGTTGGGACTTCCTTGGTCCAGCAATTGTTTGCCGAGGCCCAGGATATGGGCCTCGGCCGGGAAGGCACCCAGGCCCTGCACCGTGTGATCGATGGTTTGGGTGACAGGTAGGGGGTCTTCTCGACGTGAGCCGGAGTCTGACAGGTCAGCGAACAGGTTTCGACACAGGGCATCCTGATAGTGCGGCTGTACCGTGGCCGGTCGTGGTCGCGGTGGTCTTTGCCTGTGCCGGGGCATGGCTGGCCGCTGGATCTGCTGGGCTACTGGCATATTCCCTTCGACGGAGCCTCTCCCTGAGTTGTCTGCTGGCATCAGGTCTGGTCGTTCGATCCTGGTCCGGGAACCGTCTGTGGCGGGGTGTGATTGGCCTGGTTCTGGCAGTCTGGGTCTTAATGGCCGCTCCCCAGGGTGTCATCAATGCCTTGGCGGCAGCCCTCGTGCTGGCCTTCCTGGCGTGGGCGTGCAGCCCTGATCACAGGCGCATCTTTCAGTTCTCTGCTGTTGCCGTGGTGGTCTTTGTGGTGTACCGCGCTGTGGTGACATCCGTACCCTGGGCCTGGCAGGCGGCGGATGGTTTGAGCCGTAGGATGGGACAGGTGGCCGGTTTTGTCACCGGACTGCCGATGAACGTCGGACCTACCTTGGCGGGCTTCGACCTTGTTGTGTTGACCTCCGCCCTGTGGATTGGCTGCCTGATCCAGAGTCCCAGTCCTCGTTGGGCCAGGGGCCTCTGGGGCCTGGCTGGATTGTATGCCGGTCACCTGGGATACCTGATCGTTCTGGCCTATGTCCCTGACCTGTTGGCTGCCATCCCCTCCCCAGTGGGCCAGGCACCACGGCCATGGTTGGCCCTACTCCACAAGGGCGTGCCGTGGAATCTACCCGCCTTGGCCTGTCTGATCCACATGGCCGTGATTGGGACCATGCTGCGATGGTCGAGCCTCACTCCCCCGGTCCAGAAGGGCGAGCGTCGCGCCCGGATGTGGTGGGTCGCAGTCCTTGGAGGAGCGGCCCTCTTGCCGATGGTGGCCTTTGTCCATCCTGGCAGGCCTTCGCTGGAGGGTAAGAAGATCGTGTTCTCTGAGAAGGGCTTCCTCAACTGGCTCAAGCCCAGACACGGCCAATACGGAAGGCTTTCCAGCGGGATGTACGGCATGCTGCCGGATTTTGTGGCCAGCCTGGGCGGTTCGGCCTTTATCTCCCCGACCCTGTCCGGGCAGGACCTGCAAGGGGCCAGTGCTGTTGTTGTGATCTTCCCAGATGACCCCTGGGAGCCGGGCCAGCGAGAGCGGATATGGGACTTCGTCAGGCGGGGGGGGACGCTGCTGGTGATGGGCGAGCACACCACGATGGACCCGAATGGGACCAGCCGGTTCAATGAGATCCTCGAACCCACGGACCTGCACGTGGCCTTCGACTCTGCGACCTTTGCGGTAGGCGGCTGGTTGCAGTCCTATGAACCCATCCTGCACCCGACTACTGCCGGACTGGCGGACGACCGCAATCAGTTCGGGGTGGTCATTGGCGCATCCATGCAGGCTAGGTGGCCCGCCAGACCAATCCTGATCGGCAAGTGGGGGTGGTCGGATTGGGGGGACCAGGGCAGCAGCCGGGCCATGATGGGAGACGGTCGCTACAATGCTGGGGAGCGATTAGGCGACCTGGTGCTCGCTGCCGAACAGTCCCTGGGCAAGGGCCGTGTGATCGCCTTTGGTGACACCTCCGGCCTGACCAACGGCATCAATACCGGCTCCTATGAATTCACCTCCCGCCTGTTTGCGTACCTGGCGGGCACCTCCGATATCGCCCTTCCCGGCTGGCGCCAGTGCCTGGCCCTGGTGATCGCTGCCGCGTGGGTAGTTGCGTTGTTGCGAGGCAGGGACTCCAGGGCCGTGATCCTGCCGGTCTTGGTCTTTGCGGCCTCGTGGACGGCGTCCGTCAGAGCCACGTCCAGGGCATGGGAGGTGCTCCCTGCGAGGCGGAACACGCCCCCGGTCCGAGTGGCCTACATCGATTCATCGCACCTGGAGGCGTACAGCGGCGAGTCGTGGCGCCCTGACGGCATGGGAGGCCTGGCCTTGACCCTGATGCGGGACGACTATCTGACCCTGGACCTGCCGGAGGTCTCTCGCGAGCGATTGGCCGGTGCGGATCTCCTGGTAGTGGTAGCGCCCTCGCAGGCGTATTCCAAGCAAGAGCTGGCCGTCATCAGGGAATTCGTGAATCAGGGAGGGTCCTTGGTGGTCACAGTAGGGTATGACCAAGTAGGAGCCAGCCGCTCCTTGCTCGACGCCTTCGCCTTCTATATCGGCGAGGACCCGGCCTACAACCGCGAGCCGCCGGCCCTGGGCCACTTCAAGGCCCCGTACCTCCGCTCGGAGAGCCGCATAGTCTACGTCCGTTTTCATGCGGCCTGGCCGATCGGTTGCACTGACCCTGCGGCCCAGGTCATGGCCTATGGTTCCGAAAATCGGCCGGTCATGATCCTGCGTCGCGTCGGATCTGGGAAGGTGGTGGTGGTGGGCGACACGGGTTTTGCCATGAGCAAGAACCTCGAGTACGAGGATGGGTCGCCCTTTGAGGGCCTTAGGGAGAACGCCGATTTCTGGAGGTGGTTCATCACCCGCATGAGGGACCAGCCCATGTGGGTGCCGGAGGCCTTGCAGCAGCCGACACCGCCGGCCCAAGGGGCGGACCAGGGCGCGGCTCAGGGAGGGACCACACCATGATGCCAGCCTGGATCGGTCTGGCCCTGTTGAGCGGTTCATGGCTCTTTGGCCTGAGCTTTTTCCATGACGCCCAGCCTTGGGTCTTTGCCTTCCTGATAGCGGCCGGTACCTGCCTGGTTGCGCGATTGGACATACCCAGGCCCAGCCGCGGCCAATGCGCGACTGCCTTAGTGCTGGCCGGCCCTGCCCTTTTCTTGATGCCCTGGCCGTATCGGGTCATGCCTTTATGGATCATCTCAGGCCTCGTCTTGGTTGTTGTGCCTATTCCTCGCCAATGGCCCAAGAGGCTGGGAATGGGATTCGTAGCCGCCGGCGCGGTGTTGGCCTGGCAGGCCCTGGCCATGTGGGCGTATGAGTCCGTTACGGCCCGCTCCCATGAATTACCCTGGCCCCTGACGTACGTCCTTTATGGGATGGCCCGGCTGATCGGGATCGACACAGCCCTGGACGGTACGACCCTGGCCCTGCACACCATGCGCGAGCTCCACAGACTGGGGGCAACCTGGGAGTTGTTGTTGGACCCGCCTACGTGGTGCTTCCTGGTCGGCGGCATCGTTATGTTGGCGCTGTATCCTGCAGGAAGGACGTGGAAAGGCATTAGTAGGCTCGTCCTGTCGATCCTGATCTGGCTGCCGATTCGGGCTGGGTTGCTGTTGGGTATCTTCATACACAGGGCCCTGCGCACGGAGTATGACGCCTCCTTGGACCTGATGCAGATCTTCTGGAACCCCTGGATGCCCCTGATCCTATTGGCAGGTCCGGTCCTGCTGGCCGTCCGTTTGGTCCCCCTGTGCGGATCAGAGGGGAAGGCCGTGTCGTCCGCCACGGATCAGGCCCCAATTCGCCGCACGGTCCTTGGGATAGCCGCCTTCGGCATCGGGGTATGGCTATTAACCCTTTCGATCGTCTGGGATCCGCCTGGTCCGCGCAAGGCCGGTCGCGTCATCATGGACGAACACCGCTCGCAGTGGGAACGCACGGATCGACCTTTTGACACGACGTGGTACGGCCACGAATCAGGATACAACTACGCCTGTATCTATGATTACTGCTCGCGGTTCTATGAGATGTCGCGTCTTGAGAAGGATGTAGACGCGAATACCTTGGCCAGCGCCGACGTCCTGATCGTGAAGGTCCCCACGGCGCGATACGATCCGAGGGAGGTCCAGGCCATCAAGGACTTCGTCCGAAGGGGCGGGGGGTTGATGCTCGTCGGGGAGCATACGAATGTGTTTAATATCGGCGTGCACCTCAACGACATTGCCCGCCAGTTTGGATTCGTGTTCCGTGCCGACTGCCTCTTTGAGATCGATACGATCTTTGAGCAGACCTACGAACCTGCCTGGGTCCCGCACCCCATCGTCCAGGATATACCGTCCCTGGACTTTGCCGTATCTTGCTCGGTTGCACCAGGTGTCAGTGCCGGTAAGGCCGTGATCCGCTCAACGGGGCTGAAGAACCTCACGGCTGACTACCACGCCAGCAACTTCTACCCCCAGGTCCAGGACCGGGCCGAGATGCGG
>Ga0315287_10004348_pt1 | contig 13813 bp, 26 predicted proteins | sample YL17G11_0_MG_FD_205037 | JGI IMG/M metagenome (GOLD analysis project Ga0315287, IMG submission 205037) | Sediment microbial communities from Yellowstone Lake, YNP, Wyoming, USA - YL17G11_0 | ecosystem: Environmental > Aquatic > Freshwater > Lake > Sediment | place: USA: Wyoming | collected... | reverse complement strand
GCAGGTAGTCCGGCATCTTGCGCCCGAGCTTCGCCTGATAGACGAAGAGTCCGTCCTCGAAGTCGGCGCCCGCCCGCTCGCCCGTGACCGGGATGCGTTGACTTCCCACGTCACGGGCAAGTCGACGCTCGAAACACTTCCAGCTCCTATAAATTCGCCCCGTCCACCGGCCGCACTGCCCGGCCCATCTTGATGCAGCGGTCCTCCCACATCCCTGCGTCCGCCTCCGCCGCCTGGAGGTCCCGGGCCCATCCGCGCAGGAGCGTCTCGAGACTCAGGTCCTCGCCCTCCGCGCAGAACCGCGCCACGTCGCGCGCCACCCGCTCGGTGAGCTGGCGTCGCAGGCTGGCCATCGGACCTACCTCGTCGCCTTCGCGAGATCGAGCTTGAGCCGTAGCGTCTCCGCGTTCGCGCCCGTTGGCGCGGTCCGCACCCCCTGGAGCGCCAGCTTCCGACGGAGCACGTCGGCGCTCGCGCCGCTGCGCGCCCCGGCCCGCACTCGGTAGCGGCCCACCGTCTCCGGAAGCGTCGCCACGCGGTCAACCATCCCCAGCGTCCGCGCCTGCTTGGCGCCGACTACCCGGCCCTCGCCGTAGCCGCTGCGCACCCGCATCGGATCGACGCCCCGGCCGCGCGCCACATCGGCGATGAACATCGAATACATCTCGTCCACCCGCGACTGCTCGGCGACCCGGGCGCCGTCACTGAGCGGCTGGCCCAAGGCGCCCTCCGCCTTGTACCGGCCCGCCGAGAAGATGGACACCTTGATGCCCGCCTGCTCCTGCGCTCCGCTCAGGTCGATATGCGCGGAGTAGACACCGATGGAGCCGACCTCGGCGCTTGGGCTCGCCACGATCTCCTCAGCCTGCGAGGCGAGCCAGTACGCCGCGCTCGCGCACAGGGCGTTAGAGCAAGCGACGATCTTCTTCACGCCTCGCGCCGCGAAGATGCGCGCCGCCAACTCCGGGATCCCGTACACGGTGCCACCGGGCGAGTCCACGTCGAGGACGACCGTGCCGACGTCCCGGTCGGCTATCGCCGCCTCGAACAGCGCGCCGATCTCTTCCGTCGACGTGCCCGCCAGCGACCAGAAGTCATCGGCTGCCGCGGCGTGCTGCGTAATAATGCCGTAGACGGAAATGACGGCGACACCCGCCGCGGGCGAGGGCCGGCGCGCAGCAGCCCCACGCACACCGAGGCGCGCGGCCACCGTCTTGCGCGTCACCTCCGCACCGCTCGAGAGAAACCCGACCACCGCGTCGAGTGTCTGCGGCTGGATCGCCCACGGCATCGCGCCGATCGCGCGCAGGATCTGAGTCGTGCTCATGTCGTCCCCCTCAGTGTTGCGCGGCTGTCGCCCGCGTTGCGTCGCGAGCGTCACGCGACGCCCCCGCTACCAGGTTCCGAAGTCCGGCGAGTAGTTCCCCATCCAGTACGGCCAGGGCAACGGCCAGACGATGCTTGCAGAGCCCGCCGCGCAGCGCGATCGCGTCCGGGCAGTCGCACACCGGGCCGTCGAGTACCGCTTGACGCACGACGTGCGGCGCCGCTCCGCCCGTCACGATCCACACGTCGCCCTGACGTTCAGCGTGCAAGTAGACCGCCCGCGCGAGCCGCGCCTGGTCGATCACACAGCGCCACCGGCGCCACCGGCCACGAGCGCCAGGACGCGAGCGCGAAGAGGCGTCGGCACGCCGCGAAGGAACGGCCCCACGTTCGCCGGCACCGGGACCACGCAGAACCCGCGACTCTCGAGACGTGCGCGGCACAGGACGGCGTTCTCGTGCTCGGCACCCGCCGGGTGCAGGACGATCGCTTGCCGCCCCGGACCGTAGAGCACCAGCGCCGGAACGTCGTCCGGGTCGCCGCTTGGGCGCGGGAGCGGGATCACGCGACCAACCCTCCCGGCGCACCTGGCCCGTGCGGTCCCTTCGGCATCGGCCGGCGGGTGCCCACCGGCTTCGAGCGCACGATCTCGAGCGGTGCCCCGAGCCGGAGCGCCTCGGCAGCATCCTTCTTGAGTTCACGCCACGCCGGGAGCCGGTCGGCCTCCCGCGCGTCGGCACCGAGACTGCGAGCCACCGCACGGTAGTTGGCGCAGATGTCCGTGAGGTTGCAGTAGATCTGCAGCAAGAACAGACTGTTCGGCCGCAGGCGACCTTGGCGTGCCAGGTCACGCACGGCGCGCGACCACTCCCTAGCGCCCGCCGCCCCGAGCCTGAAGAACGGGCGGGGATAACGACTGCGCATCGCCGCGCCCCGGGCGCCGCTCGCCTTCCCTTCCCGCTTAGGCATAGAACGCCCCAGGCAACGAACCCCGACGGCGCGACCGCGCCGTGCCCTGAGCGGCCCTCGCGTCATTCTCCACGAACGGATTGCCCGCCTTGCCCGGCACTCCGCCCATGCGACTCACCTTCTGAATCGTCGCAGGGCTCATCCCAAACTCCGCGGCCAGCGACTGCGCATGGCGCGCCGCCTCGTTGCGGAGCGCCACCTCCGGCCGAGCCCGGTGCATCGTGCCACCACTTTCGCTCGCGCTCTCATAGGTCGCCCCCTCGCGCTCGATGATCTCCGTGTACTTCTCGACCTCGTACATCCGCAGCGCCAGCAACGAGAGCATCTCCGTGTGTGACTTGGACGCCAACTGCTGCATATCCAGCCGGGCGGTCAGGGTGCCGAAGATCTCGCAGGCCCGGCGCGGCAACCATTCAGGGGCTCGCGGCAACTCGGGGTCCGGCACCGGCGCCGCCAAGTTCTGGCGGTCCGGCCTGATCGTGCCAATGAGCACCTTGTGGCGCTCCGGTGTGCGCTTTCGCCCCTTCATGACGCCACCTCTTCCGGCAGGCCCCACCGTTTCCGCGTCCGCTCCGCCGCCGCCCGCCGCGCTTGCTCCGCCTGGACGGCGCGCACCGCCGCACTGAGGGCCCGCGCGGACCCACTCGCCGCCGCCCGTTGCTCCGCTTCCCGGAACCGCAGCCCGCGCGCGGCCCGCGCCCGGGAGAGGATCGCCGCGTACCGCGCCACGACCAGCGCCACCGGCTGGCTCAGGTAGTCGGCAATCTCGAGGTCCGACGCCCCGACGGCGGCCATCGCTTCGACCGCCACGATGTCCGGGTCCAGCGCCGGCGCGACCACCGGCTCCGCGACCGTCGCCTCGAGCGCCGACGCCGGCTTCACCGCGCGCGTTCCCATCGCCCGCCGCCCTTGCGCATAGTGCGCACTGTGTGTATATTGGTAGCAGCGGCGCACCCCGCGCCGACCATGAAAGCGAGGCCCCGACGTGCGGCGGAATCTCTACATCCCCGACCCCGACTGGACGACGTTGCGGCGGCTCGCCGCGCTGGCATCCGCGGACCGCGGCCGGACGGTGAGCGTCTCCGAGTTCCTGCGCGAGCTGGTCGAACACGCGCGCCGGCTCCGCCAGCAGCGCGACGCCAGGAGGGCGCCCCGTGGCCACCGATAAGCCCGCCAGCCATCACGCGGCCCCGCGCAAGCGGACACTGCGCATCGCCCGCACGGAGCCCGCGGCCGCGGCCATCGGCCCGGTGACCCATGGGCTCGAGGTCTTCATCCTCACCCACGGGCAGTTCTCGCTCATGGACGCGCTCGTGTACCTCAGCCAGCAGACCGGCCCCGCCGACCTCACCGTGTCCACCTGGACGGCCGGCAACGAGGATCTGGAGCACCTCGCCCACCTGCTCGGCGGCGGAGAGTTCCGCTCGGTCCGCTTCCTCGTGGACCGTTCCTTCATCACCCGGCAGCCGGCGTACTGCGCGACGCTCCGCCGCCTCTTCGGCGACGGCTGTATCCGCACCAGCCGCACCCACGCGAAGTTCTGCACCGTCCGGAACGACACCTGGAGTCTGGCCGTCCGCACCAGCATGAACTTGAACCACAACCCGCGGATGGAAAACATCGAAGTCAGCGACGATCCTGCGCTCTGCGACTTCCTCGCCGGCGAGGTGGACAGGTACTTCGGCACGATCGGCGACGGCGCCTTCGACGGCTCGCTGCTCGAGCTTCCCAGGCCCGCGGTCACGGCCGGCAACGTCACGGCGAAGCGGCTGTACCCGCATCAGAACCCGCCCCCCGTCGCCACGCCGTAGCGTTCCAGCCACACCCGAATCTCCGCTTGTGCCCGGCGCTCGATCCCGATCGCCGGATGCTCCGTCGCGTCGCCTTTCGCGGACACCACGACCGCCCCGTCCTTCTCGATCCGCTCCTGAGCGTCCCGGAGCCGGGCCACCTGGCTAACCAGCGCCTCGAGTCCGAGCTGGCCAATCGCCGCGTCCGGCACCGCCGCCGCCACCTCGGCCCACGTCGCCCGGAGCCGGGGCGCCAGCCCGGCCGGCGGCTCGATTCCCTGCGTGCTACGCGGCGCGCGGCTCATATCCGGCTTTTCTCCTCAGAATTGACGGCGCGCGAAAGAAGGTTCGGATCGCCGCTATACAGGCGCATCGGGAAGATCCTGAGGGGGTTATCCCCCCACCGGACTCCGTGGCGAGCCCCCGGACCCCCTGCGACATCACTTGCCCCTCCGCCGGCGCCGCTGAATCTCCCGCGCCGTCTCCGCCGAGTGGCAATCGTGGCAGAGCCCGCGGCCGTTGCCTACGTCGTAGGGTGCGCCGCCATCCCGCACAGGCACGATGTGATGGGCCTCTGTCGCCCTCGCGCCACACGCGCACACGGGATGCAGGGCGAGCACGCGCTTGCGCCACGCGGCATGACGCCGATCATAGACATGGGCACGGGCGACGTTGGCGGGCATCTGGCGCCAGTTGGCCACCGGGTGTAGCGGCGCGTGCTTGGGGCAGTAGCGCGCCACAGTCACAGCGCCGCAGCCGTAGTGATTGCACGGGCGAGCCAAGCGGGAGGGGCTCACGCGCCGCCCCCTCGGGCACCGCCGAACTGGCCCGCCTTCGCGCGGTTCGCGGCCCTCCCGCCACCCCTCACGCCGCGTCCACCTTCCGCCAGTCGCCGAGGTCGCGCGCCTTCGCCCCACGGCGGTGCTGTACCGCGGCCGGCGGCTTCCGCTCCGCCTCGAGGAACGCCGCCACCGCGGCAGCCGGCACGCGCCAGTCCCGACCGCGCAGCTTGTAGGCGCCCGGGAAGCGCCCGGCTTCGACCCAGGCACGCACCGTCGACGTTGCCCGTCCGAACCGCTCGGCGATCTGCACCAGCGTCTGGTCGTCATCCTGGACGTCGGCGCCCTGCCCCGCCACGTCGGTGAGCTGCTCCCTGAGCCAGTCGCCCGAGAGCGTCACCGAGGCGCCAGGCGGGAGCCCGGCAGCCAGCGTGCGGAGGTGCTCGAAGAGGGTCATCCGACCACCTCCGCCGAGGCGTCACGGCCGCCGCGAGCAGTGCCCTGTGACCGATGTGACCGACCTTCCAGGTTCCTTCCCCTTGCGCGCGCGTGGGGGACGAACAAGGAGCATCGGTCACATCGGTCACAGATGCGGCGCATCGGAGTCATAGGAGCAGTCCCTCGGCGTCCTCTTCGGGCCCGCCGCGGAGCCCCACGCCAACCCAGTACCGTACCTGCCGCGCCGCTCCGTCCGCCCCTATCTCGCGCAGCCGCCGCCGTTTGGCGTCGTGCTCTTTCAACCAGCCGCCAAGTTCCTGGCGCGACGGCTCGACACCCTCGTCGTGTGCCCAGTCGCTCAGCATGCTCTGGAGCACGCCGGCTTGGATCTTCGCATGCCGGTCGAAGACCAGTCCGGCGTCCGCGCAGAACCGGGAGAACACGTCCTCCGCTTGCCGGTAGGCGAGCGTCTCGCGAATCACGGCCTCCGGTTCGGCGAGCCCAACGCGCTGCCACTCCAGGCACCCTTCGACCAGCCACTTGAGGATGCCGCTCGCCTCGCCCGCCAAGGTGCCGTCCAGGGTGCGGTCCTGCTCTTGCTCGGAGAACGTCGTCACCCACTTCACCACGCGGATGCGGGACCAGATACCGACGTCCCGGCCGCTGATCTCGGGCAGGTGATTCGTCTGGAGCCACAGCGAGTGCGTCGGGTTGAATCCCCACAGGTCTTCCCGCATCCGCCGGGCAAAGATGCGATCGCCACCGCTCAGGTTCTTGACGTTGGCCTCATGGAGCCGAACGCGCCGCTTGGTCTCCGAGGCAACGGCCAGGCGAGTCCGGAAGAGCGCGGCCTTCACAGTGTCGTGCTGGTCCCACTTCGTCTCCACCAGCAGCGACAAGTGAATCCCGCCGGCGTAGGGTCCGAGAACGCGCTCGAGCGCGCGAATGAACGTCCCCTTGCCGTTCCGCCCTCCGCCGTAGTGGATCACGAAGACGTGATCGAGCTGCGCGCCGACCAGGGCGGAGCCGGCGAGTCGCTGCACGTAGGCACGCACTTCCTCGTCCGGGAACCACTCCCGCATGGCCTGCGTCCACCGGGGCGCCCGGGCCTCCGCATCGTACTGAGTCGGCGCCTGCATCATCATCAGGTCGGCCGGGTCCGCGGCGCGGAGCGCCCCTGCCCGCAGGTCGATGGTGCCGTTCTCGACGCCTAGCTTCCAGGGGTCGCAGTCGAGGGCCTCGTGGTCCAGCAGGATGCCGGGGATGCCACGGGCCAGGTCCACCATGCCGTTGATGCCGTGGGAATCGAGCGTCCGGAGCGCGAAGGCGAAGGCCTTGCGGTCCTCGGCCTGTGCCGCAGTGGCCTTGAGCGCGAGGCCAACGCCCTTCGCCATCTCGCGGACCACCACGTCACCGTGGTCGAGACTCCACCGCCCCTGCTCGAGTAGCCACGCCAGCCACTTCCGCCAGATCGCGATGTAGTGCAGCCGCTCGCCGTGCAGGGTCACCAACCGCGAGGCGTTGCCGGTGTCGGTGTCGGAGAGGTCGGACGCATCCTCGGCGGTAGGCACGAGGACCGGGGCGCTCGTCATCGGCGCGACGGGCTTAGATCCGATGGAGCGCGCGATCCGCTCCAGGTCACGCTCTGGCAGCGGCGGAACACAGCGGCTCGCGTTGTCCTCGCGCAATGCGGTAAGGATCACCGCCGGGCTACACCCTCGCCGGCGCATGGACCCCGCAAGCGACGCCATCGCGTTGTCCCGCCCCTCGCCTTCGTGGATCACCGCGGGCAGAGCGGCGACCGCCGTCTTCGCCGGTCCCGCACCGTTGCCGCTCTGCAGGGCCGCCAGCGCGCGCGGGGGAACCGGAATCGCCGACACGGCGGTCAATCCGCCCATGTGTACACCGCGCCGCTCGGATGGATGGACGGAGGAAGGATGACGTAGCCAGCATCCGCTCGGACGTCGATGTGCGGGGCGAGCTTCCGGTTGCCGATCACGCCACCGGGATGCTCGTAGTAGAAATGCGATCCGCGTGCGGTGAGACAGCGGAGCGTTGGCTCCGCGAACAGTCCGAGTGCCTGTGCCTCGGGTTCCGCCTCGGCCCCGTCCAGGTCGAAGACGATGAGTCCCGCGCGACCCGGCACGAACCCGATGCCAGCGTCCGGCCAGCGCCGCCACCACTCGCCGATGCGGTCCGGGTCAACCGTGGCGCTCTTGAAGCCATCCTCCGTCCGCGGCTCCTTGCCGTTCAGCGGAAACACTGGCCAGCCGTGTTCCACCGCGTACGCCATCGCCGCCAACCCCAGAGGAGACAGCGCGGCCCCACGCATCGCCGGAGCCGTCACCGCGCGCCCCGCGCCAGCCGGTGCGCCACCTCGAGCACGTCGGCCAGGCCCTCGCTCCACCACCGCTTGCGGCTCAGGTGCGCCAGCCACCCCCGCAGGCTATCGCCGGCGCCGTCCACCGCACGGACGCGCGAGAGCGCGACGTCGTAGCCACTGTCGAGGTCATCGTGCGCGATCGCGCACGCCTTGCACTGGAAGAACCCGGCCACGGAACCGAGCGGGTCGGGATAGCGAAGTGCGCCGTTGGCGCGCGGCTCCGGCCTGGCGATAGTCAGCCAGCCATCGGAACCGACGCGACCACCGCAGCGGAAGCAGGCGACCCGCGACGTGCCCGCCGTCACCTGGCGCCTGGCCGGCCGCGCTGGACGTTCAGGTCTCGGCCTCGACGGCCTCCCACCGATCGCATCGTAACAGTCCGTTGGCCGCTTCACGCCGCCCGCCCTTCCGCCGTCGCCATCTCCTCGAGACACTTGGCGAGCATGATGCGCAGGGCGGCGATGTGCGCGAACGTGAAGACGTGGCCTGTGCCGTCGCCACTACCCAGGCGGAGCCGCGTCGTCCCATCGGCGAAGCGCAGCACGGCCGCCACGATCCGACCGGGCCCCACTTCGAGCACGAACTCGGCGACGGTCTCGGGGCCGGCGGGGAGCGCCGTCATCGTGCGCGCTCGTCGCATCGCCGGGTCACGCGGCCACCTTGCGGCGCGGCACGACCGTTTCCGTCTGGCACGTCCGACACCACGTCACCAGCTCGCCGTCGCACGTCTCGAAGGTCAAGACGTCGCATCTGCACCTCGGACACAGAATGTCCGGTTCGCCTACGCCCTCCGCGAACTGCCTGCCGTGCACCTGGACCGGCGGCGGCACCGGCAGCCCGTGCGCTCGCGCCGATCTGCGTGCGTGCTGGAGCCGCTCGTAGCACCGCCGCGAGCACGTGCGCGCCCGCGAGCTGCGGCGCGAGGGAATCACCGCGCTGCAGAACGCGCACAGACGGCTCAAGTCCGGTTCCTCCGTGGCTGGGCGCTCGCTCACCGGCGAGGATCTCGGGGCCGGCCGGCACCGTCACGGGGTCCCGTCTTCCGGGAACGCGATCTTGAGCTTGCGCGTCTTCCGCACGGGCGGCCGGGGTGTCTCGCGCCGGCGAGGCGTGCGCGGCCAGCGCGATGGCTTCGGCCGTGTCGGCTTCCCGCCGACGCAATCGAACGGGCTGGAGGGGCGGTCGTTCACGCGTCGCTGTCCTGCACCGGGCGCTCCAGGCCGCATCTTCGACACACTCGCAAGGAGGGCGGGCCGGCCGGGTCATCGGTCGGGGCCCGGAGTTCGGCGAAGTCGGTTGAGCAGCACCGCGAACACTCAGCCGGCTCGGGATGGGCGTAACTCGGGAGTGGCCGAAAATTGACGCTCACGGCTGCACCTTCTCCCACCGGCGCCGCTCCACCGCGACGCGCTCGGCGGCCTTGGCGTCCGTCCCCCACCGAAGGGCTGCGGTCGTGCTGATCTTGCGGCAGACGCAGCAAAAGAGCCCTAATCCCCCGATCCACCGCAGGGGCGTCTCGCACGTCTCGCACGGCCCGAACGTCTCGCCCATCCTCATTCTGGACCGTCCGCACGGGAGTGGTGCGCCAGTCGCGCGACGAGGGCACCGCCGAGGACCGCGTGCAATGCCAGCACGGCGCCGACGACGGCCAGCCTCCAGGTCGGCGCGAAGGCGAAGAGCAGTAGCCCACCGAACCACGCCACGTCGCGCGCATCGAAAACGGCCCACGCCGCGGCCGCAATCCGCCGCGCCCTGGCGCCGGTCACGTAACGGACCGGCGCACGTGCTCCGTGCGCACGGGAAAGAGGAGTTCGTCGAGGTCGGCGCCTTCGAGCACGCCAACCGCGAGCAGGCGTTCCGCGATGGCGCGCACCGTGCGTGCGTGCGCCAGCAAGATGTTCCTCGCCTCGCGTTCGGCGGCCTCGCGCAAGTCACGGCGGCCGCCCGTCGCCTCGCGGATCATCTCGTCGTCGCCGACGTGCCGGAGACGGAATTGCGGACCGTCCTCGGCGAACATCGCCGCGCCGACTTGGCCGGCGACGGTTCCGACAAGAGAGTGCGGCCGGCTGGTGCCCGGCACGCGCCAGCACCGCCCACCACCGCGGCCGTTCACACTCACCCCGGCAACCGGCTCGCCGACGGCCGCCATCGCGACCGCGTGCGAGGCCTCTTCGTAAGCAGCGGACCGCAAAGCGTCACGACTCGCCCCGCGCGCACGCGGGCCGCCAGGGGGCACGTTCCAGGGCGGGTAGGTCGGCGCTCTCATCCCATCACCACACACCGAACCTTCGGCGCGTCGTCGATCTCGGGGTCCGGCGGCAGGGGCGGCGGCACGGCCGGCACCGTGCGATCCATCAACTCGACCAGCTCGGCTATCGCGGCGGCGGAGGGCTGAGCCACGAGGGCCAGGGCAAGCGCCGCATCGCGCACGACGCGCACCCGGGCCGCCAAGCCCATTTCAAGTTCGGCCTGGTCGCTCCGGCAGCGGTACGTGTACGAGGCGGCACGCGAGCGGACCAGCAGCTCGGCGTGCATTGCCGTCAACGCCTCCGGCTCCGATTCACTCAACCCCTCGCGGAGCAGTTCGACCGCGGCCTCGAGTTCGGCGATCTCGGCGGCGCTCCGCGGCTCGGCGAGCCGGGCCAGGCAGTCGGCGCCGAGCGTGGCCGCCTCGCGCCGGAGGCCCGCGATCACCGCCTCGTGTCGTGGCGCGTCGACATCGGGTTGAGCTTTGCACCGGGCCGCCCGCGCACTTCGGCGCCGAGCAGCCAGAGCGTCGCGCGTCCGGCCGAGGACCTCGCCCGCTGTGATGTGAGCGGACATCAGAAGGTCCGCTGATACCGCCGGTCGAGGACCTCGGCCTCGGCCTCGGCGGGCTCCGGCCGGCAGAGGGCCGCGTGCTGTGCGGACCAGCGACCTGGAGCCACGCCGTCTAGCAGCCTGCGTACCGCCGCCACTTCCTCCGGCGCCGGCAAGCAGAGCTGGAGCCGGTTGTATGCTTCGCCCGCTACGGCGAGGTCGGCGAACCATGCCTCGCGCGCGGCGGACGACCATGTGCTGGGCAACGTGCCGCGCCACTTGATGTCGCCCAACGCGGCGAGCAGGGGCTCAAGTTCCAGGACCGCGCGCGGCAACGCTTCGCGCGCCCGGAGCGCATGCTCGATGCGTTCGACCTCCCGATCGTGAATGTGCCGCGCATCCGCGTCGCGCCGAAGCACCTCCATCCGGTGCACCCCAAACGCGATCGTCTTCGAGATCAACTCGCGCAGCTCCTCGTCGACCGCCGCCACCGCCGCCGCGGTTGCGGAAACCGCGACGTCCCCGCGCTCAAGCGCCGTCGCGAGTGCCGGGACCGCCAGCGCTCGGGCCCCGCGGATTTCTTCCTCACGGGCATCGCCGACCGGGTCCGGCACGTTGCCGTTGACCAGCCGTAAGAGCAGCGCGATGGGGTCAACGACCGGCGCGCTCTTCATACCATCCCCCGCACGGTCGCCGCGAAGGGATGCAGTTCGAGGTCCGACACGAGCCGACGGAGCGCGCCGACTTCAGGCGGGACGCAGCCGGCCGCGGCATGGAGGTCCGCTGGCGCGGCTGTGTCGGGGACGTACCACCTTCCGCCCCGGCGCTCGGCGCCGGCGATGCGACCGGCGATCACCATCATCAACACGTCGCGGTAAGGGAGCCTGTTTCGGTTGGCAAAGACTGAGATGGGGATCATGTGGCCGCGCTCCGTTCGTCGAGTGTGTGTTTCTCACACCCTCAAAGTGGGGCACGGTCGTTCGTCACTCTAGGTGCATCAATTCGGCCCTTTTCTTACCACTTTCTCGGCTTATAGGCGCGGCCCCGCCGGGACTCCACCCAGGCCCACAGCGATCGACGCCCGGCGTCGAATCGGCGCGGACCACCTCCGAGACGGTCGATGAATCGTGCCGAGCCCCGCTCGAGGTAATAGCGAGACGGGTTCTGCTTCGAGTTCGCACGGAAGCGCATATAGGACTTCCTCATCGTCTCGGAGCTTCCCTCCGATCGCGAGCCCCTGAGGCACTTCTCCGCGAACGCGAACGCATCCACCCATGTGAGACCGAGCTCGCGCGCCCCCTCCACGTGGTCCACGCGGACCAGGTCGATAAGGTCCTGTCGGTGCTGCGACCACCACGTGGCATTCCGGCCGCGCTTGCGTGCCGTTTGCGAGCCGAAGACGAGGTCGGCGAGCGCATCCTGAGTAGCCCGCGAAACCCAAGCAGGGAACACGCGCCCCGTCTCGCACCAGTGCAGGGCTTCGAAGAGCGCGCCCAAGTGGCCGCCTTTCACTGCTCGCTCGCAACGCGCGAGCTGCTTCAGCTCGAAAGAGGCGCGCTGCGCCTCTCGCATCTCGTCGTACTCCGCAAACTCTCCTTCGAGTAGCTCGCTCCGCGTCGGCCGCGGCGCACCTATCCTGGTGGCGGCCGCTGGCGCGGCCCCCTGCGGCGGGAGTGCCACGCCGACGGCAGCGCCTCCCAGGGCGAGGAACAGATTCTCGGCGCGCGGTGCCTTGGCCGTCCGTCGCGGCTTCGGTGTCGGCTTCCGGCTCTTCGATGCGGTCCTGCGGGTCTTCGCCATGCTGCCCCTTTTGCACAGGGAGAGAGGGGAAGGCGAGCGGGACGGTGCAACGCCCCGGGCTTGCGCCACCGGCTGGCCAGCCGGCCCCGCCCTAGATCGTGAACCTTACACCAGCGCATCCTCGCTCTTGTCCGCCGGCCCGGGACCACCCCGGCGCATCGCGCACCCATAGCACAGCGTCACCGGCGCGTCGCTACCCACGTCGCACAGAACCCGCTCGGCCTCGGTCCGCAGTTCGTAGCGGCAGTCCGCGCAGACCACCGTCTCCAGCGGCAAGTCGGCTGGATCCGTTCCCAGGTGAAACTGCTTGCCGCTCACCGGGTCAGTCCTGGGAGCCGGTGCGCCGGTAGACCTCACGCTCAGACCCCGTCGGAGTCCGGAGAGTGAGAGCCACGGTGGCGTACTTGTCGCTCACCGCCTCGCCGTCGCCGTCGGCCTCTTCGTCATCCTCGGCGGGACGGTACTCGGTCACCCACACCAGCCGCGCGTCAGTGGTCGTGGTCCCGTCGGCGAGGGCGCGCGCCGCACGCAGCGCCAGGATGTCTTCCGCCGTCGGGTGCGTGCGGTCGCTGTCCCGATGAGACACCGTGATCGCGGCGTACCCCTCCGGCATCACGCTGTCCAGATATTCTCTCTCCGCGACCGAGACCCAAGAGGCGTGCCCCTCCTCCATCAGGAGGTGGACCCGCTCGGACCCATGCGCGGCGGCCCACGCACTCAGCTCCGCCAGTGCCGCCGCCCGGCGCGCCTCGGTGGCCGCCCGGAGGTCGGTCGCCGCCTGTACCGCTGCGTCCCGCGCGGCGACCCGCGCCGCCTCGAGTTCCGCCTCCCACGCGATGGCATCGGCGCTCTTGCGGCTCGGCGCCCGCTCAGACCCATAAGGCCAGTCAGGCTCGGCGTAGGTGTAGTACTGGTCGCCGCGCGCTCGCGCCTCGCGCGTCTGGCGCGCGACAAGCACAGCCGCGCAGCGCGCCTCGATCCCCGCCGTGCGCGCTCGCTCCTGTTCGGCCGCGGCGGCTTGCCCCTCTTCCATCCCGGCCAGCGCCGCCAGCAGGGCGCAGACGCCCGGACCGACGCGCACGTCGTTGCTGCAGTAGCCGGTCAGGGTGTACGCTCGCGCGCCGTCGCGCGCTGTCCACTCGGGACCGACGTGTCGGGCCAGAAGGGCGCGCTGCTCAGGGTCCAGGGCGTCGAGGTCAATGGTGACTGTCTGCGCGGGGGTCTGGCCAGCCGCCACGTAGGCGGCCACATCGGGGTTGACGTGCAGCTCGATCGTGCTCATTGGTGTATCTCCTCCCCCTCGGCGGGGGCGTGGTGGCGCGACTCGGCGTCGCGCCGTGGTGCCCGCGATCCGCGCGGGCGGCGGTCCTCCGACTACTGTAGCACCACCCTGTGACACCGGCTAGCCTCTCTCCCGCGGCGCCCTCTTCCTTCGCGTCGGCGACAGCGGCTTCCCATGCCTCCGCTTGGTGCGCGGGTTTGAGCCTCAGCAGCGGGCGCACCTGGGACTCGGCGGTGGGTTTGTCTCC
>Ga0315287_10004347_pt1 | contig 13813 bp, 10 predicted proteins | sample YL17G11_0_MG_FD_205037 | JGI IMG/M metagenome (GOLD analysis project Ga0315287, IMG submission 205037) | Sediment microbial communities from Yellowstone Lake, YNP, Wyoming, USA - YL17G11_0 | ecosystem: Environmental > Aquatic > Freshwater > Lake > Sediment | place: USA: Wyoming | collected... | reverse complement strand
GCAACAACCGTCTGGCAAGAGGAGGGGAGGAGGGGGGCGGGCCTCTGACCCTGCTGCTCCTGCTCCCCCCCCGCCCTCGCTCACCGCCTCCAACGGCAGCGGAGAGGCCGCGAGGTCGGTGCTCCCTGGCCCCGTGGCCCTGCAGCTCGTCGACGAGCACGGAAACGCCGTGGGCAAGGCCGGGGTCAGGGTGCGACTGGCGTTGGTGCTGGCTGGAGATGGAGCACAGGGAGGAGACTCGACCTCCGCCGCCGCCGCCGGCGGCCGAGGCGGTCGCGGCAAGCGCGCTGCCGCTGCCGCCGCCGCAACGGCGACTTCTCCCTCCGCCGTCCCCTTGCTCGAGGGCGCCGCGGCCGAGGAGCACGAGACGGACGAGCGCGGCAGGGCCTTCATCGGCCCCGTGAGGATCGCGGAGGGGACCGGCGGCGGCGGAGGAAGCGGAGGAGGAGGGGGGGCCGCCGCTCGCTCGCTCGACCTGCGCCTCGTCGCTCTCCTGACGACGACGGCGGCGGCGGAACAAGGGAACGGCGACGGCTCCTCCGCCGCCCCTCCTTCCGTCGTCGTCGAGGCCCTCTCCCTATCCTTGCTCTTCACGGACGGCGGCGCCCTCGCCGAGGCGATCGCCGCCGCGGCCTCCGAGCGCGACGCCGCGGCCGCCGCCGCGGACGAGCTCGGGGCCAAGGTCGCCCAGGCGCGCGCTGCCGCGCTCGCCGCGGAGCGCGACGCCGCCGCCGCGGCGAGGGCCGTCGCGGCCGCCAGGCGCGCCGTCGGCGGCGGGAAGTCTGCTCCGGACTCCCCGGGAGCCGCGAAAACTGCCCTGGAGGCGGCGCTGCAGAGGCGCGCCGAAGAGGCCTCGGAGGCTCCCGCAGGCGGCCAGCGAGGAGGCAAGCGGCGGCAGCAGCAGCGAAGAGAGAAGCAGCAGCTCCTGCAGCAGCTCGACCTCGCGGCCTCTCACGGCCCCGCCGGCAAGCCCATGACCAAGTCCGTCGACGCGTGTCTGTCAGACGGAGGGGCGAGCTCTTCCTCAGCAGCGGCGGCAGCGGCGGCGGCGTCGATCCCGGGCGTCGTCGGCGTCTTTGCGCGGCTCGCGACGGTCGACGACGCGCGCCTCTCGGCGGTGCTCGCGGCCCAGTACCGCGGGCTCCTCCCCGTCGTCGTCGTCCGGGACCCGGCTGTCCGCAGCCTCCTCGCGGCGGCGCGCTCTGGCGACGCGCTGCCGACGCCAGACATCCTGGCCCTCACCCACGTCCAGCCGTTCAGGGCCGCGGGCCCCGTGCCCGAGGACGCGCGGTCGAGGGCGATCCTGCTGCCGCACCGGAGCCGGACCGCCTCCTCCCTAGCCCGCGCGCTCGTCGCGGCGGCCTGCCGGGGGAGCGACGCGCCCTTGCCGCTCCCGCTGCCGCACGCCAAGGTGCTCCTGGCCCACGGGGCGAGGAGGAGGGCCCAGCAGCAGCAGCAGCAGCAGCAAGGGCAGCCCGGTCCTCCTGCCGCCGCCGCCGCCGCCGCGTCCCTCGCGCTCGTCGCCGCCGCGCCGCCCAGGGGCGTCCCGGCCGCCGACGAGTGGCCCGAGGGCTGCCTGGGGTACGCCTTCAACCTCGTCCGCCCGACCAGAAAGGGGGCGCGGGCCGCCCTGCTCTACCCGCTGCTGGGCCAGACGCTGGTCTTCGAGTCGCTCGAGGCCGGGAGCGCCTACAGGGAGCGCCTGGCGACGCGGCTGCGGGCCGGCTGCGGCGACATCGTCTCGCTCGACGGCGGGCGCGTCAGCTCCAAGGGCGTGACGAGCGGGTCCGGCTTCGCCGTGCCGCCCGCGGGCTCGGTGCCGTGGAGGTTTGGGAGCACTCCGGCGAGCCAGAGGCCCCGGATCCAGGAGGAAGAGGAAGGGGAGGGGCAGGAGGAGGGGGCGGTAGCGGAGGAGGCCGGGGAGGCGGGGGCCCGCGGCGCCGACCCGGCCGCGCTCGAGGCGCTCGTCGCGGCGCTCGAGGCGCGCGCCGGCGCCGAGGCCAGGTTGGCGGACGCGCGCGAGCGCGGCCAGAGGGTCGAGGGGAGGCTGCTGCCGCGGATGGAGGCTGCCGAGAGGGCGGTCGAGGAGGCCGAGGCGAGGATGCAGGAGCTGCGGAACAACGGGAGCGGAGGAGACGGAGACGGAAACGAGGAGGAGGACGAGGTGGCGGACGGCGACGGCAACGACGAGAACGAGGCTCCGGCGGCTGCGAGGGGAGGGGGAGGAGGCAAGCGCCGCGCCCCGCTCCAGCTCGAGGCTTCCAAGACACCGCAGGCTGCCGCTGCAGCTTCCAACAAGAAGATGCGCAAGATGGCAGGGTGAACTTTCTGCATTCATTTTGGAGGAGCGGGGGGGAGAGAGGGCGGAGAGAAGAGAGAGAGATTCCGGGGGTCTTCTTCGTTCAAAAAACAATTGCAGTGGAAAAAAAAGCCGGGCGACTACACTCTTCTAAGCCAACAGCAATCTGTTCTTTTTAGTCATCGCTCGAGCCTCGCGGCTTTGGCACGTCGCTCGCGCTCCTTTTTCCCTTCCCTCTGGATCTCAGCAGCACACTCTCCATATTTCTTCGCTCTCCTCGAAAAAGATCTCTCCAAGAGAACAAGGCCGAGGCTTTTGAGCAGCAATCGGGCATCGAGGTCGCTGCCGCCCGAAAAAGATATGATGATGCCGCCCTTCCTTCACCGCGTCGCCGGCTCTGGCAACGGCAGCAGCAGCAGCAGCAGCGCTTCAACAGCCCCGACCGGGGGACCTCAGCGCACCCCGCTCCTCGTGCCGGCGCTCCTCGACACCGCGGCCCGCTGGCACGGCTCCACCCCCGTCGTCTCGCTGCTCTCCGACGGAAGCACCCTCGTCCGCGACTGGAGGGAGGTCCGGGAGCGCGCGGCCGCGTTTGCGTCGGGAGCGCTGCGGGCTCCCTCCGTGCTGGGAGTGAGGCCCGGGGATCGCGTGGCGACGCTGGCGCTCAACTCGAGCGCGCACCTGGAGGTGCTCTACGCCTCCGCGGGCGTGGGTGCGATACACCACACGCTGAACCCGAGGCTGGTGAGAGTTTCTGACTTCACATCAGGTGTGAGCGGGCCGAGGTCTCGCGATAGAAAACAAACACTCACGCTCTTCCCCTCCCGATGCTCTTTTTAAAACCCCCGCCCTTCTTCAAAAAAACAGTTCGAGGGCGACCTGCGCTGGATTGCGGACGACGCGGGCGACTCGGTGGTCTTCTTCGACGGCGACTTCGCGGACCTGGCCGCGAGGCTGCGTCCCAAGCTTCCCAAGGTCAGGCACTGGGTCTGCCTGACGCCCGACAGGAGCGGGAGCGTGCCCAGCGAGTGCGAGGTCGCAGACGACAGTGGTGACAGGAAGAAGAAGGTGCGCTGGCTGAGCTACGAGAAGCTCGTCGAGCGGTCGCTGCGCTCCCTGTCTTCCTCGCGCTCCTCCTCCTCCTCCTCCTCCTCCTCCTCCTCCTCCGCTTCTCCCTCTTCTTGGACGCCCGTCGACGAAAACGCCGCCTGCGGCCTCTGCTACACCAGCGGGACTACGGGAAGGCCGAAGGGCGTGCTCTACTCGCACCGCTCCAACGTGCTCCACGCGCTGTCCGCGGCGCACGGCGACGCGCTGGACGTCAGGGCGGTGAGCACGGTCCTGATGGTGAGACGTTTTCTTTCTTTCTTTCTTCTTTCGACCAGCAGCCCCGCGAAACCTTTTTTCTCAACCTCATCTGAAAAAACGAAAAAAAAACGATAAAAAACCAAAACAGGTCGTTCCCATCTTCCACGCCAACGGCTGGGGCCTCTCCCACGCCTGCCCGATGACGGGAGCGGCCCTCATCCTCCCCGGGAGGCACGTCTCGGGCAGGGCGATCGCCGAGGCTGTCCGAGAGTTCCAAGTTTCCATGATCGCCGGTGTGCCGACGATCTTTCTGGATTTCGTCGCGGCGTTCCGGAGCGACCCTCGACCTTTCCCTTCCCTCGAGTCGGTCGTCATCGGGGGAGCTGCCTGCCCTCCCTCCCTGGCCAAATCGCTGAGGGAGGAGGTGGGGGTCGCGAAGGTCAACCACGTGTACGGAATGACCGAGCTCTCGCCCATAGGCACGATCGCCGGCGCGACGAGGCAGGCGCTGCGGCTGTCCCCCGAGGAGCAGCACGCTCTGGGGGCCAAGCAGGGCCGTCCCTCGCTCCTGGTCGACTTGCGCGTCGTGGACGAAAGGGGTCGGGAGCTTCCCCGCGACGGCAGGACCCCGGGAGAGCTGCAGGCGAGGGGCCCCCACGTCATCCACCGCTACGCCAACGCGCCGCGGCCCGCCGTCGTGGAGGGTCCGAGGAGCCCGAAAGGTTCGAACTCTCCGCAAAGTTCTTCGCTCTTCTTCCCGACGGGGGACCTCGCGACGATCGACGCGATGGGCTTTATGAAGATCGTCGACCGCACCAAGGACGTCATCAAGAGCGGCGGCGAGTTCATTTCGAGCCCCCAGCTCGAGGCCGAGGCGATGGGCCACCCTTTTGTGGAGGAGGCGGCCGCGATCGGCGTCGCCGACGAGAGGTGGGGCGAGCGGCCGCTGTTGTTCGTGGACGTCACGAACGCCGAAAAGGCCTCGCAGCTCACCGAAGACGAAGTCAAAGGGTTCCTCAAGGGCAAAGTGGCGAGCTGGTGGGTCCCGGAGAAGATTGTGATCGGAGTGAAGATGATACCTCACGGCGCGACGGGGAAAGTGGACAAGAAGGAGCTGCGGAGGAGGTTTCTGAGCGGAGAGGTGGGTGGTGGCAAGTTTCCGCAGCAGCAGCAGACTCTGTGCAAGCTCTGAGAGAGGGAGAGAACTGTAAGAAAAAAACAAGAGAGGAAAAATGGGCTGTCGAGAAAAATGCGTTTTGAGTTTTTCATTTTCTGTTTTGTTTGGGCTGACCTTTATTGCGAAGAATGCATCGCTCGTTCTCTCCCTCCCAAGTTTTTTCTCACCCCCCCCCCCCGTCTTCTTCCTTCAGAGCAACAGCACCGAAGACCACTCCCGCCCCCTCGCCCCCGCCTCGAGCTCCCCAAAGCTCCTCGCGAGGTTCCACATCGACCGGGCGGACCACCCCCCCGAGCCGCAGAGCCCGCGGCTCAGCTTCCTCGCGTCGGCGCGCTCGAGCGACGGCGCCCGGGCGAGCGCGCCGAGGTCCCGCGGGAGCTGCATCGGCAGGTTGTCGACGAGCGAGACGGCGCGGAGGCGCGGGAGGGCCGCGAGGGAGGAGGCCGGGAGCAGGGAGAGGCGGTTGCCGTCGAGGTGGAGGAGGGCGACTCGCGGGAGGAGGCGGGCCGCGGCGTGCGCCTCGGTCTCGTCTTCTTCTTCTTCTTCTTCCTCCTCTTCCCCGTTCTGCTCCCTCTTCTCCTTCTTTCTCGTCGCCACGAGCCTCGTCAGCCCGCACTCGCACGCCCTCAGCTCCCTCAGCAGCGGCAGCCTCTCGAGCGACCCCGGCAGCGCCTCGCCCCCCAGGTAGCTGCCCGACACGTCGAGCCTGCGGAGCGAGCGGCCGACGAAGGCCAGGGTCGCCCACTCGAAGCCGCTCCCGGGGTAGCTGGAGACGCCGCAGAGCCTGAGCTCCTCCAGGGAGGTCAGCGCCGCGGCCCCGGAGGGCAGGCGCCTGATCCCCGACCGCGAGAGGTCGAGGACGCGGACCCTCGTCAGCTGCGCGACGGCCGACGCGGCGGAGGCGAGAGGGGGGGCGACCGTCGCCGCGGGCCCCCCGCCCTGGTGCGCCGCGAGGAACGCGGAGAGCTGCGGCGAGGCGCGGAGGAAGCCTGCGTCGGCGCCCGCGGAGCCGAAGGGGGACTGCGTGGGCGAGGGGGAGGAAGGGGAAGGAGAAGGAGGCGGCCGCCTGTTTGCTATCGCGACGGCCGCGGAAGAGGAAGAAGGGCAGCCCCCCGCCGAGTCTCCTCCTTCTCCTCCGTGCTGCCTCTTCTCTCCCGGGTGCCTCGGCGGCAGGGCGGCGGAGAAGAAGGGCGGCGACGAGGTTGGAGGCGAAGGCGAAGCAGCAGCAGCAGCAGCAGCTCCGCAAGAAGAAGAAGAAGGATCAGGAGAAACAGCTGCCGCCGCCTGCGCTGCGACGGCGGCCTGCGCCGGCTCACCGAGCGACAGCCCTTCGAGCTGGTCGAGCGCGCCGCCGACCGACGGCCACCCTCCCGCCGCCACCTTTGGGTTGGACCCCAGCAGCAGCGTCGCCACGCCTCGCAGGTGCGACAGCCCCTGCGTTTTTTTTTCTCGAGTCGAGAGAGAGAATGGAAAATGATGAGCGAAAAAAAAAACGTTTCAAAGAGGAGGGGGGCGGGCTCTCCCTTTCTTTTTTTCTTTTCCTCCTTACCTGCGGGTAGTCCCGCAGCCCGCAAGCGCGCAGGTCGAGCAGCGTCAGGGAGACGAGCCTCGACAGCGACCTCGGCACGCGCAGTCCCGCGTTGCCCGCGAGCCGCAGCTCGACCAGATTCGTCAGCGCGCCGAGCACGGGGCCCGGCAGCGCCGAGTGCCCGTCCGCGCGCAGGCCGTTGCCGCCGAGGTCGAGCGAGGTCAGCGTGGGGGCGAGCGCGGCGAGCGGCGCCAGTGCGGCGCGCGCCTGCTCGGAGCCCCCGGACTCTCCGGCGCCGGGGGCGCCGGCGCGCAGGAGCAGGTTCCCCTGCAGCTCCGCGACCGCGAGGCGCCGCAGCAGCGCCAGCGAGCGCGGCAGCGTCGCGAGCCCGGCGTGCGCGACCGCGAGCCGCGTCAGCCGCGTCAGCGCGGAGATCCCCTCCGGGATCGCGCCCACGCCGCGCGACGCGAGCGAGAGGTCGCGCAGCCGGGTCAGCGAGAGCAGCGCCGGGCAGAAGCCGTCGAGGAAGGGCCGGCCCGAGCGCAGCAGGCCGCCGCCGCCGTCGGGGGCGCCCGCGGCCTCGAGGGCCAGGGACGTGAGCTGCGGCGGGAGGTGGCGGAGGGCCGGCTCGCCCAGGGAGCCCTCGCACTCTCGGACGGAGAGGGCCCGGAGCGGCGGCGGGCGCGGCGGGCGCGGCGGGCGCGGGCGCGGGGTCGTAGGCGGGGTGGAAGAGGCGGGGAGCGGCAAGCGGGAGCGGGAGCGGGGGCGGGGCTCGCTGTCGTCGTCGTCGTCATCGTCGTCGGAATCCTCTCCCTCCGACGACAAAGACCATTCTCCGGAAGGAGGAGGGGCAGCGGCGGCGGCGCGGGGAAGCGCGTCCCACGCGAGCGTCCTCGCTGTGTCTCCGAGCAGATGCAGCTCCCTGAGGCCCCAGTAGAGCCCGCCGCCGCCGCCGCCGCCGCTCCCGGATCCCCCTCTTTTTTCTTCCTCGGCGGAGGGAGGGGGAGAGAGGAGGAGGCTCCAGGCCTCCGGGGAGAGGATGGCGTCGGTGGCGGTGAGGCGGCTGCGTTTTTTGTTTTTTTTGTTAGCCGAAAGTGTGAAGAGACGGAAAAAGAAGAAGAGAAATTTAAAAAAACTCAAAACTTCAGAACTCACCGGACCGCGCCCTTCCTCATCCGCAGCCACCTGCACAGCGCCTGCGGGTCCAGTTTCAGCCTCGCCTCGGGGTCCCCGCTGCCGCCGAGCGCGTTGCCGCCGCCCAGGGACCTCGCACGCTTCAGCAGCTGCACCCGCGGGCTCGCCGGCGGCGTCGAGCCACGGCCGATGAGCGAGGCGGTGAGGTCGCTGCTCGAGCCCAGGCGCCCCCTGCCGCTCCTGCGGTGCGACGAAGGGTAATCGCCTCCTCCTCTGGAAGGAGAAAGCAGCGGCGCGCCGCCAAAGCCCGCCCCAGAGGAGACGCCACCACCGGGGACGCCCGCAGAGGCCCCGCTCCCGCCGCCGCCGCATCCTCCGAATCCGAGCCCGACGCCCCCCAGCTCCCCTCCGGCCGAGGAGTCCGCGGTGGACGCCAGAGGAGATCCGTCGACGACGACGTCCGCGTAGAGGAAGGGCTGGGACGAGGGGCAGGCCGCGAGGGCGCGCCAGGAGCGGCAGACCTGAGGGAGGGTTTTTGAGGTCGAGGTTGAGAGGATGTTTTTTTTTTTTTCGAGGTCGAGGTCGAGAGGAAAAAAACGGAGAGTCAGCGTACGGCGTCGAAGAGATTTCGACAAACGATCTCAAAACCCCAATCTCTCCCCCTCTTTTGACTCACCCCGTGCACGGCGAATTGCCTGGTGGGCTCATCCACGAGCATCAGGATCTTCAGGAGAAGGTCGTCCGGCAGATCAGAAAGGGCAAAGCGGGTGGAAGCGGAAGCGGCGAGGATTACTTCGCTCGAGTTGAGGCTTGATGAGGAAGATGGCTGAAGATTTGCGGCAGCTTCCGGCGTCAGGGGCATCTCTGGCTCGCATTCTGAAGCCGCATTCAGGGCTTCGGAGAGGAAAGACTTTACCGGCGGCGCGGATTCGTCCATCGTGGTGGGCACGGTGGAGAGCGACAAGGTAATGATAGTTTTTTTTTCTTCGCCTTCGCGCCCTGAACGACGAGCGAGAAATGGACATTTTCTTTCAGTTTTCTTTTTTTTCCACCTCTTCTCTACTCTTCCTCGACCAAAAACCGGTCCTTCCTCGCCCCCGTTGTCAACCTCGCCAGCAGCAGCCCCAGAGCCTTCACCGGCGTCAGGAACGCAGCGGACGGCTTCCCGTCGGGACCCGAGCTGGGCGGCCTCCTCGCGATCTCCCGGATCCTCGGCACCAGGAAACCCGCAGAGTCCGCCGGCGACTCGGCAAGCACGTTGACAAAGAACTTCGCCTTTGGTCTCCCGGTTCCTTTCATCAGCAGGTCGGTCGTCACCATCCCGGGACTGATCCGGTGAAGCCCGATCCGGTCGGACATTTTTACTTCTTTCAGCTCGGCTTTCACGCTTTTGTGGAGCGAGACCAACGCGTATTTCGAGGCGCCGTAGGCGGCGAAGTTGGGCGTCGCGCCGCCATCGCTTCCTGCGCCGTCCATGTTGTAAATGTGGCCTCCGGTTTGCTGCTTCGACATGGTTAAAATCGCGGCGCGAGTGCCGAGGATGCTGCCAATGACGTTGGTCGCGACGACGGCGGCGATCTCGGCCTCGTCGCAGGTGGAGAGGAAAGGAGTCCCTCCTGCTCCGCTGCTGCTGCTGCTGCTGCTGCTGCCGCTGCTGCTGCTGCCGCCGCTGCTGCTGCCGCCGCCTGGTTCTCGGTCTTCGTCGGCCAGGGAGCCCCAGGTGCTCATGCCGGCGTTGTTGATCCTGTTTTGGAGGTTTTTGGGAGATTTTTGAAGTGTTGAGGATTTTAGAAGAAGAAGAAGAAGAAAGAGGCGCAGGTGTTGCTCTTCCTTTCCTCTTTTCTCTCCTCCTCTCTCCGAGAGGAGGAGGGAAAAAGGAGGACACAAGGGAGCCTGCCTCACCAAACGTCCATCCCTCCGAGCGCCTCCGCTGCCTGCGCCGCAAACCTCCTCGCGTCTCCGGGCTTCGAGACGTCGCACGGAGCAGAGAAGATCTTTGACGACGGCGGAGAAGACGAAGACGACGACGACGAAAACTTCGCCCTCAGCTCCCGCTCCGCCTCGGCGACCCCCGAGGCGTCCCTGGAGCAGAACGCCACGTCGTCTCCCGAGGCCAAGAAACCCTCGACGAGGGCCCTGCCGATGCCCTTGGACCCGCCCGTGACGACGACGCGGAGAGGGGGGAGGTCGTCGGAGGCGAGGCGAGGGGTTGAGGAAGAGGAGGTCGAAGAAGCAGCAGAGGCGAAGACACCGCCTCTTCGACTGCCAAATGCTCCGAGCCTAGAGCACGACGAGCGAGGGGCGATTGGCGCTGCTGGAGCGTTGGTGCGAGTGATTCGCACTCCTTTGCTCGAGGCCAGCGCGGGAGAGCGCACGAGAGCGCGGGAGTGCGGCGTCACGAGCATGGTTGGGTCCTTGGGCGGCGTCGCGAGCTCGGGGGTTGATTCCGACGAGTGCAAAAGAAAAACTATGCGCCCCTGCGCCTCTTTTCAGAAACCGAGCTTTCTCTTCTTCGAGCTGCTCTTCTCTCTCTCTCTCTTTTTCTTCTTCTCTTTTTCTCCCCTTTACCCAGTCGCGTTCCTCGTTCCAGTGTCTCTAGCCGCGCTTCCGGCTATCGCCCCCGGCGCGCGTGCGCGAGCACGTCTGTAGCTCGCTCGCGGACCAGCGATCTCGGACAACAGAGAAGCTCAGGCGAAGGGAACAGACCCCCATCTTTTTCTTTTTGCCAGCGCTGCCGCTCGCTCCGTGGGAAATAAGAGAAAATGACGGCAGAAGACACGATCATGGCTGCGGCCCCTCAGGTCGCCGAAGCGGCGGCTCCCTCCACCGAAGCGCCTGCTGATGCCCCCGCGGTCGCGGGCGCGGATAACAAGGTACGGCGATGGAACGGGAGATGACAAGAGAGAAGAGAAAGCGAATGCTTTTTGCGCCGCCGCCGTCGCCGTCGATGATGAATATGTTGAGAAGAAGAGATTTATTCTCTCCTCTGCACGCACGCCTCTTGCTTGCCTGCGCTCTCTCGCTCTGGCTGTCATATCGAGCGCCACGTTCTCGCTCGTGGCAACGGGAAAGAGAAAGCGGGTCGTTTCTTCAGCGAAACGTCGCCCTGTTTTTTTCGTCGAAACGTCGCCGGCGCCGCCGCTCTTTCTTCGTTCGTCTCTCGCTCAGCTCCTCCCTCGTCTTCCCCTCCCTCTCCCCCCTCTTTCTCTCTCTAAAAATAAAAATACAGGGAGGCGACTCCGCTGCCGCTCCTGCTGCTGCAGTCACGGCTGCTCCCGAGACTGCTGCTCCTGATGCTGCTGCTCCCGCCTCTGCCGCTCCCGCCGCCGAGGCGACGGCGATGGAGACGACGGCTGCCCCTGCCGCAAAGGACGCCGCCGCCGCCGCCGTCCCAAACCCAGCGACGCCCGCGGCCGAGGAGCCCGAGCAGCCCCTCTACAGCACCGCCGAGCTCCTCCAGCGCGCCGCCGCCCGCCGCCAGCAGCTCGAGGTCGAGCTCGTCGCCATCGCCGAGCAGCGCGCGAAGCTGGAGAAGGCGCTCGAAGTCGTCCGCCTGCGCCAGCAGCAAGCGAAGCTGTCGTCGCTCGGCGCCGCGAGCAAGGGCAACATCACGGGCGCGGCCTCGAAGAAGGGCCGCGGGCCCGGTTCGGCCGCGTTCTCGTCGCTGGCGGGCTCCGGCGGCTCCGGCGCCGCGCTGGGCCTGGCGGGCGCCGGCGGCTCCCTGGGCGGCCAGCAGCTCGCGCCACCGCCGCCGCCGCCGCTCGACGAGGAGCCCGCGGCCAAGCGCGCCCGCCTCGAGCACGAGCGCGAGCGGCGCCTCGCGCTGATCTGGCAGCAGTGCTCGACCGTCGCCAAGACGCTCATGCGCCACCGCGATTCGGCGCCCTTCCACCGGCCCGTCGACCCCGTCGCGCTCAAGTGCCCCGACTACCTGACCATCATCAAGCGGCCGATGGACCTCGGGACCGCGCTGGCAAAGCTCGACCCGCCAAAGTCCGGGCCGCTGGGCGGCGCCCTGCAGCCCGCGGCGACCCGGAGGGCGTACTCCTCCCCGCTCGAGTTCCGCGACGACGTGCGCCTGATGTTCGCCAACTGCCGCACCTACAACAAGGTCGGCACGCCCGTGCGGCGCATGGGCGACGGGCTCTGCGACCTCTGGGAGAAGAAGTGGGCCTCGAGCGGCGTCGAGCAGAAGTGGGAGGCCGAGCAGGAGAGGGCGCGCGACGAGGAGCTCGAGGCGTCCGGGGCGTCGGCGGCCGCGGTCCGCATGCGCAAGCTTGACAGGGACCTGCGGGCCGTCAACGCCGTGGCCGCAACGGCCGCCGGGTTCGGGCTGGGAACGCCCAACGGCGTGCCGCCGCCGAGGCCCGGGGCCGGCGGCGCCGCGGAGCGCGACATGACGTTTGAGGAGAAGCGGCGGCTGTCGCAGTCTCTCGGGATGCTGCCCGCGGACAAGCTCGGGAGAGCACTGGACATCGTCGCCGACGCCGTCAAGGGGCAGATGCTGGCGGCGAAGGAGAAGAAGAGGAAGGAGAAGGCGGAGAAGGCTGCAAAGGAGAAGGAGGCGGGCGGGGACGGCGCCGCTGCGACGGCGGCGGCGGCAGCGGCAGGAGAGAAGGCGTCTGCTCTCGACAAGGGCGGCGACAAGGACGACGACGAAGAGGAGGAGATCGAGGTGGACATCGACGCCCTGCCCCGCGAGGCCCTGTGGGCCCTCGACTCGTACGCGCTCTCCGTGCTCCCCCACATCCACGGCGCCAAGGAGAAGCCCACGGCCGCCGCGGCGGCCGCCGCCGCCGCCGCCGCAGCCCAGCAGCAGCAGGCTCTGGAGCTGCAGCAGCTCGCTGCAGCGGGTGCCAACGCCCCCGGGGCCGCACACGCTGCTGCTGCCGCCCGCGGGGCGGATTCAGGCTCGCAGGGCGAGGTCGGGTCGAAAGGATCCGCGGAGGGGAAGAGTGCGTTGTGAAGTTTTTTTTGAGTTTTTTTTGTTTTGCGCGCTTGAACAAAGCGAAAGCGAGAGCAAAAAGCGGGCGAGGTTCTTTCTTTCTTTTCTCAACCACCTCTTTCCCTTTTCCCACCATCATTTCCTTCCTCTGTCTGCTTCCTCTTCTTCAGAGCCCGGCGGTGGCGGCGGAGGCATGGGCCCCGGCGACGGCGCCTCCACCCTCGTCTCGGCGACTCGCGGCGCGGGCGGCTGCGCCGCGCCGGCCGGCGGGAACGGCGGCGCTGCCGGCGCCGGAGGCCAGCCCGCCGCGGCCATCATCAAGTCGACCGCGCAGAAGAAGGAGGTCACTCTGGCTAACGCGTCGGCGTGGGCCGACCTCACCGAGGGAGGGACGCCCGGCGGCGGCGCTGGGGCTGCTGCGGCGGGTGGAGGCGAGCCCGCCGCGAACGCCGCTGCCACCGCTCCGCCCGCTGCTGCCGCTGCTGCCGCCGCCGCTCCGGCGGCGGACGCCGCCGCTGCAGCAACGGCTGCCGTTCCTCCCTCTGCGGCAGCAGAAAACGACGACGGCGGGAACGCCGCCGCTCCCACCGCCCCTCCCGCCGCCCCCCCCGCTGCTCCCTCGGGCGAGAAGCCCGCCGGCGCCGGCGGCGACAACCTCTGGTCGGAGTTCCAGTCCCGCGAGGAGGCCCAGCGCGCGCGCGAGGCCGCCGCCGCCGCGGAGGCCGAACGCGCCCGCGAGGAGCGCGAGGCCAAGGAGGCCACCGCCCGCAAGGCCCTCGAGGCCGCCGCTGCGGCCGCCGAGGCCGAGGCCAAGGCCAAGGCCGCCGCCAAGGAGGCCGAGGAGGCCGCGGCGCGCGCGGCGCTCGAGGAGGCGCGGAAGAGGGAGCTCGAGGCGATGGCCGTGGACGCCGGCAAGGGCGCCGGAGGGACCCGCGGCGTCGCTCTCGATGACGGGATGGACGCGCAGGCGAGGGAGCTGGCGAGCCTGGCCGGTGGGGCGCAGGACGCCGCGGCCACTTTTGGACTCGTGCGGAGGGACGATGACGACGACGACGATGACTCGGAAGACGACGACGAAGGATGAATATTTTGTTTTTTTTTGTTTCTGAAAGGGCCTGCCCTTTTTTGCCTTTTGTCTTCTCGAGTCGTCGTTCGTTCGCTAACGATACGTCATCCAGGGGAGAGAGACAGAGAGAGAGGGAGAGAGAGAAAGAGAGGGAGAGAGAGAGCGGAGTTTCAACCTTGCTCCATTTTTTGTTTTTTAATCTTTTCGTTTTTCGCTCCCCTTTTTCCCCTACCACCATTACCTCCAACAACCAACAATCATAAACTTGCGTCGGCGCGCGCGCGCGCGCTCTTGCCGCCACGCCTCTCAAGAAAAACTCAGTGTTATATCAGTCTCCTATATTTCGAAAAAAGACG
>Ga0315287_10004346_pt1 | contig 13814 bp, 10 predicted proteins | sample YL17G11_0_MG_FD_205037 | JGI IMG/M metagenome (GOLD analysis project Ga0315287, IMG submission 205037) | Sediment microbial communities from Yellowstone Lake, YNP, Wyoming, USA - YL17G11_0 | ecosystem: Environmental > Aquatic > Freshwater > Lake > Sediment | place: USA: Wyoming | collected... | reverse complement strand
CTGGCCATTGACTTCAACTTTTCCCGACTCGGTGTTCAGGACGTTGGTGTTAACCTGCTGAGCTGCCGGGTTACCTCTCGTCCGCATGTGCTGCATTCGCATGCGAATGTCCTGGCAGGTCACGTTGATAGCCGAGACCCCACGTGTGAAGTCCTGGGTGTAGGGTTTGGAATCTATAAATCCAGCAAACGCACAGTACCATTGGTCCTGCGAGGGGTCTACAAGCGGATTTTGGACAAATACCCGAATTGGGTCAAACTTGTGCAGAACGACTGAGCCGATGGAGAAATCATACTTGCTTGCTTTAGACTGGGTTGCCCGGGACCCGCTGCGGGTGACGCCTTCCTTATAAACACCCGTTTCAAAGGCAACGTTGAATTTAGGGTGAGACTTGCGGTCGATAATGGTCTTTTTGATGACCTCGGAATATCTGGCACTGGGGGCATAAGCTTCGGAACCGGATGGTGGTGGGCCCACAAAACTGCCACCCGGGGCTGATGCGAGGCGGTATTTTCCGGCTTGATTGGCTGCTGTAAAAACCAGCGCGTTGAGTTGGTTGGACAGGGTGAAGGAGCAAACATTGATGCCGTCCCTATCTGCGTACTTGATGGACAGCTTAGAGGTAAGGAGGCCGGTCACGTCGCAGCCAAAAATAAAAACCTTCACCGCGTGGTAAAGGACCTGGTGCCCGCCAGTGAGGCCAGAGGTAAACTTTGACTCAGAAAAGTCTTCTATTTCGGCAATCGCCGCCATTGCCACACCCCAACCCGGTCAAGTATCTGTAAATAGTTTTACTGTGTAAGTATAAAGAGGAGAGGCTGATGTGGAGAGTGGACTTTAGAGCGGTTGGGGAGGACACAGACAAAACAGTCACCCTGCACTGCGAAGAATTTGTCACTACTGAGTCAATGGTCTTTGTGACTCTCCGTGGTATTAGAACCAAACACCGCTCCGGGGTTCTCAGTCTCCCCAACCCAGATTACGACCGCTTTGCAGAGTTTAGTGAGGTGACCTTCCCAACTCACGCTCTGGTTTTTGCCGGCAGAGTGAGAGACGAGACAGTGGTGAAGCCGTCTCCCCTCGTTCTGACTTAGGACCACAAATTTTCAGGCGTTGTAGTGTGCTTCCCAGTCATAATTTTCATACGCCTCCAGGATTTTCGCGTCATCAGTAAGGTGACTGACGTCCATCACTGTTGCTAGTTCCTTCTTTATCTCTTTGATTTCACCTGGCGTGAAATCCGACTTGTCGCTGTTATATGGCTCAGCAGACGCTTTACCAAGGTTTTTGAGGAAGACGTCCCAGTCCTTGACTTTGCCGGGAAGGCTAGCCAGTTTCATAGACTCAGCATCGAATCCGCTTTCCTCTAGCCATGAGTCAAAGTCGTCAAGCTCCTGGTCCGTCATCTCGACGTGTTCGCCGGAGCGCATCTTATCAAGAGAGGCTCTGAAGTCCTCACCCGCAGCACTGGCGACCTGGGTTTTCTTGGCCATCCGGTCAGCCTCACGCTTCTCGCTAGGTGCTCGCCAGTCCTCTTGGGACTTTTTGTATTCTGGGCCAACCGAGTCCACCAGGTTGATGAGAAGAAGCTGCTCTAGGTCTTTGCCTTGGGGCGAGTTAGAGGTGAGCTTAGTCACCGGAATGTCGCCCAGGTACATTTCAAAAAGTGGGGAGTTCCCGGTCTGGCGAAACTCGATTTGGCCAGCCCACTTACGAGACACTTCCTGGGCGTCATCCTCGAGGTCGATGTTAAGCTCTTTGGCCAAAGCGGTCAGGGCCGGGGTGCCTTCTTTCATGGCACCCACGTAGACGTCATCAAGAAACAGGTCGTGAGCCTTTCCGGACTCGGTCTGAGCTAGCTTAATAGTGCCGGCCCACTTAACTCTCTTGGAGTCCTCAGCAGCTGCCGTAGCAGGCTCCCCCTCCGGCGGAGGCTCACTGCCGCAGTAGGCCTCCAGGGCGCTGTAAGCAGACAGAATTGATTGGACCTTATCGCCGGGGACTTTGGCCTCCTCAACCGTCCTAATCAGCTCCTCACAAAGAAGCGCATAGTCGTCGTCTTCTGCTGCTTTTGCGGCCTGTAGACATTTGTAGGCCTGAAAGGAAACCCGGTCGAGAGACTCATTGGCGTCTTCCAGAGACAGCTCCAGGGTCTCTAGGTCTTCGTGGAACTGTGCCTGATTTTCCATGTCAAAATCCTCAAGTGGGAGGCCTGATTTGGGCCATAGTCAAGAAGTTTAGCGTGCTCTCATAACATAGACAGCGGTCAAATAGGTCGGAAGTATACTAAAGGAACTGCCGGACCCCGACCCAGTATCAGTGGTTCCTAATGTGCCAGTGCCACCTGTGGTTCCAGAGACGCTGGTGGTACTGGTTGTACCAGAAAAACTGTGGGTATGGTTCCGCAGAGAGGGGTTTCCTGCTTGTGGCTGCTCGTTGTAGCTTAAAGCCCGGACAGAACCGCTGCCGCCATACTCAGTAATTGCGTCTGAACCAGCACTGGTAATGTTCGTAGACCCAGCCGTGCTACCTGAGAAGGGGTGGGAATGACTTCCAGCGTCAAAGGAGTGTGTGTGAGTGCTAGTGGAGAACCCGTGGGTGTGACCAGGGATATTGGCTGTCACAAGCGCAATTGATGGACCGGCTGCGGTGCCTAACAGTGTTGTACTGCCGGACGAGGATGCCCCGGCTATAAACGTTCCGTTGTTGATGTTTGGAATAACCGTGCCGTTCATTGGGCTGGTGGCGTCGGCGATGGTCTGCCCTTGGCACTTTACGTAACCAGCGCTGTCGGGAACCGTGGTGGCCACGCACGAGTAGGCACCCGCCAGGCTTGGGAAGGTGCCCACTATCGCCCCAACCGGAACCTGCCCAGGAGAACTAGACAGGTTGGCCCAACTACCCGAGGTGGTCGGGGCGTCTACCGCTGGGGTCACAATCACCGCTTTACCTGGGGCAATTGTTACCACAGCTGAGGCGTCAAAAGCCTGCAGGACCACGTTGGCTGTGCCATTGTTGATAAACGTGTAAAGCTTGCCCACCGTGTTGACAGCGGAGGTCAGCGTAAACGTAGTGCTCACACCCGGGGTGAGAAGCTCCGTTTGGTTGGAAAGTACGGCGTTAAGAGGCTGCCTGTTTTTGGTCACCATGTTTAGTTCACCCGGATTAAATAGACGGCTGCCACATAAGGAGGAAGGATGCTGAAAGCCGAGCCGGTGCCGGCGGACGACGAGGTTCCCGCGACAGTGTTGGAGCCCGTGAGACTCGGGGCCGTACCCGTCAGCACCTGGGCCGTGTAGGATATTGAGTATCCGCCGCCCGAGATGGTTACCGTCCCGCCGGGGTCGGAAGGTGAACTAGTTAGGGCCAGTTGCACGGCCCCCGATGAACCAGTCGTACCCAGATGCGTCAATGCTGTAATAGCAAAGTCGATACCACATAGCCCATACGATCGTTTGTAATATGTGCTACCCCCCGCCTCCCCGATAGGAGCTGTGTGTGAATGACTCGTGGAAGCAAACGACGTGGTGCCCGTGAGAGTCGGGGCCGAACCAGTAAGGGTTGCGGCCCCGGTAGACACCGAGTACGCACCATTTTGGATGCCAATGCTAGTGGCGAAAGACCCGGACCCGTGGCTGTGGGAAGGCAGCTGGGTACTGGTCAACGTGACGTTGCCGCCACTATTGCCGCCCGTGGCCCCGGCTAGAAAGTTTGCACCGGAGCCCGACCCGTTGGTGCCGTAGATGAATTTACCACCAGTAAGGTCTGGTGTAGTTCCAGACAGGGCCAGCCCACCGGGGATTGCAGCACCATCGCACCGCATGTATCCGTTTAAGTCTACTGAGCCCGAGGTGGGCAGTGAATATGACCCCGTTAGGTGAGACATCACCGGAATCACCCCACCCAGCGGGAACAATCCGGCCGCATAAACCTTGTTGCCAAATGCAGCTAGGTCTATGTAACTTGGCGCTCCACCCAGGATGGTATTCACCGACTGGCTGGCCAGAGTTGCCACATATCCAGCCATATTGACCAGTTGGCCGTTTAAATGCTCCATAGTGGCGGAGATGCTACCACTGGGGCGCTCGTACAGAACCCCATTGCTAACAATTAAGATGCCCCGAGAGCTGCCCGTGGATGAGTTGAACCGAATAATGGTGCCGAGACCATTCAGCGCCGGCACCTCGTAGTAGCTGCCATCGACCACGACACTGCTGTTGCCAGTGTTGCGCGTTACCAGCTGGTAACCGGACCCCGAATTGACAAATACCAGCACCGCGCCAAGGCTGGTACTGCTATTCTGGTTTACCAGAAAGGGGGAGCTGGTCACAAAATCAGTCTGACCAGCCAGTAGGGTCCCACTTGATGGTGGCACTGTGGCTCCCACCAGCAGATTTCCAGTAGTGGCAGTGTAGTCGATAATGCCTGTAAAGATTTCACCCGCTGCAGTGGTGAATCCGATAAGATTGATTTGAAGGGAGCTGACTACCTGATAAGACAGGCCCTGTATCAGTGGCCCTCGCAGAGAGGATGTTAGCGTAAGGTTTTTGGGATAGAGCAACAAGCTCGAGCCAGCAATCTGGGCTGTCGAGGGGTTGACAAACCCGTACTGCGACATCTCCGGAGGGAGAACCAAACTAGCCAGGTTTATACTGGACGCACCGGCACTAGTCTTCGTAGCGAAGACCGTCTTCTGGTATCCTGTCGACTGGATTCTCGAGTTTTCCGTGTCGAAAAACTGAAGAGAGGAACCGGTGCCTGTACCTGAAATCATTATAAACTCTCGCTACTAGTTTGGCGTAACGGCCAATGGAATTGGCTGCCCGGCCTGCTTCTCCATGGCTTTCTGTTGGGCAATAACCCAGTCAGTGCCTAGTCTAACCTCGCACCTTGACCACTCAGAGATTTCCCGGACCCCACCGTCCGGAAAAAATAGCACCATTTTGTCCTGTGGGGCCTCAAGCCGGTGTCCTGCCACCAAAAAGGACTTGGAGGGAACCCACCATCTGCGCTTGTATGTGAATTTGTAGTTCATTTTTCAACCTCTATTGTCAACTGCTACTGCGTTTCTAGAGACTTTCTACGGGTACGACCTGGCCAGCCTGCTTGTTCAGCGCGGCCTGTTCGGCTGCATGGTAGTCCACGCCTGCCTTGAATTCACACTTCGACCATTCTGGAATTTCCCTAATAAGACCGCCGGAATACCGAATAATGAGTTTATCGACTTTTTCCACATAGCCGTGTCCGACCACTTTCTTTTCAGACTGGTATAACCACTTACCAAGACGTCGCCATTTGAACGAGTAGGTCATTTAACCCTCATCACATAAACCGAACTGATGAAGGGGGGTATAATCGTTGCTGCGGAACCACTGAAAGAGGGCTGGGTCACCGTGCCACTGAAAGAGGGCTGGCTTACTGTCCCGCTTGGAGTGTACGACCCACCAGAGGCAAAAGTAGACGATGGTATTACACTGCTGTTATCGGAGTAATAATAGCTGACACCAATTGGATGTGCGACGTAGGGGTCACCACCTACCGTTGCGATAGCCACGTGGGCTGTATCAAGTGCCTGAATAAGACTCCCAGACGCGGTATAAACCTGCATGCCATTGCCATCCATGTAGCCAACAGTGTGCTTGTGGGAGTATGAGGAAGAACTAAACCACGTGCTGTAAGTAGTGCCGTTCCCACTGAACGAGGGCTGGGTCACCATACCGGAAACGGTTGGCTGACTCACCGTACCAGATGGGGTGTAGGCTGTCGACCCCCCACTACTGTTGTCAGTCGTTGAGCCTTTAAGAAAAATGTTGTTGTTGATGTTGGGGATGACAGCGCCGTTCATTGGGCTGGTGGCATCGGCAATCGTTTGACCCTGGCATTTGACAAACCCATACACATCGGCTGCAGTAGTGCCTGAACACACGTAAGCCCCAGTCAGACTGGGAAATGTTGCCACCACGGACCCAATTGGGAGAATTCCCGCCGCGATGGGAGTAGTGGTGGCTGAGGAAGACACCACCGCGCTTACAGAGTTGGTCGAAAAGGACCCCACAAACTTATAAGCCGGGCCGTAGCCGCTAGGCATCGTCGGGCCTGTCGATGGTGCCACCAGACTAGCTACGAGGGAAAGCACAAAGGTGGTTGAGTGAGTAACAGCATACACATAGTAAAGACTTGACGCCGCAACAGTGCCAACGTCCAACCCATTAACTCCAGTTGTGCCAGTGCTAAGTGTGATAACCGAGGCAGGCCTGAACGCCTGGCCGCCTACAATCACCACTGTGTTTTGGCCCAGATATGTCGTAGCAAATGTCAGTGTCGTGGTAGACGCCACAACCAAAAGGGGTATCACTTCTGGGCCTAAAACCTGCGACATCTTAGCTCATCCTCGTGATAGTAAACACAGCTAAACCTGGTGTCGCTGTCGCCGACCCAGTACCATCGCCGTGGACCCTGATAATGTCACCCGCACTGAATGGTTGGGTCACCGTGAAAGGTACGAAACCATCGTTGCCGATGGTAGCCGCCATCACCAGTCTGGTCGAGGCAGTGATTGTCGCAATACTAGTGCTTAACTGTGCCGAGTTGAGACTTAACCCAACCTTAATTGCAACGCTTGCCGCGAACGACGCTGTGATGGAATAAACACCAGAGGTGTTAATGGTCCAGGTAGTACCTAGAGTGGCCGAGTCCGCATAGGCGACATCCGACCCAAGGGCAGCAACTAGACCGGTGTATCTGACGATACAGGTGTTGGCAGAACCGTAGCCGCTGCTCGTGTTGTATCGAAGGTAGGACTGACCAGCAGCGCCAATGGTCTTTAGCACCGACCCGCCCGGAGCGGTCAGTACCGAAATGTTGCTGCTGCTGTCAAGGGCTAACTCTCTTAAGACCCCCGACAGGTCCCGGAGCAGAGGCCCCCTGCCAGCAACAGACTTGTCGTCGGCCCCAGATGACGACCCCAGGTGACTAGCGGCCAGTAACCTAGCGTTTGAGTCATTTGTGTCCACCGCACAGCCACCGTTTTGGTCCGCTATAAGGGTTACGGTGGTGGACTCGCCAGCGTTGTTGAAGGTGTCGGCCGCAAACTGCGCGGTGGTCCCATAAAGGGAGAACGATGGGCACTTGTATACTTGACCCGTCTCGACATGATATATGCTAAGCAGGTCCGGGTCAGGACTGAAGGCTGAAATTTGGAAAGAACTGAGGTTGTCGGTAGTGCTGTTGAAGACGAACCGCTGAGTCTTCTTGAAGCTGCTGACCAGGCCTTGGCCTTTTAGACCATAAAAGACGCCCCAGCCGTCCAGACCGCAGGGATAGACCGGGGAACCTGCTGATGCAATCTGAACCCTGAGGTCCATGTTTCGGCCTTGGAGCGTGTAAAGAACACCCCGGGACTGTGCAGACCAGACGGTTCCGTTGTAGCTGGACTCACCAGTGACCGCTGCCGACTCCTGAACCGCCAGGTGGTTAGACACGAACGAACCAGTGCCTTGGTAGGCGGCGTCGGTGCTTAGAACTAGGTGGTAGGTTCCAGACACCAAAGGCGTCGTAGGCAATACCACTGTGTTGGCCCCAGTAACCAGTCCGGATGCTAAATTTGCGTTGGACTGGGCCACCAGGCCAGACAGAACTGTTGACGGAACGCCCGAAGAGTCCTTCACCACCGACAGGTAAAGATTTCCGCCTGGGGTGCCTGTTTTAGTCAAGTTGATAATGGCCTGAGTCAGCACCCAGGTCTGGTTGGCGGGTACCGTGAAAGACTGGGACAGGCTTAAGTCAGTGCCAGACGCAGCCAAAGTCCGAAAGGACGGGCCGGCCCCGGTCTGGGTGACCAGGCTGTTTTGAATCGCCTCTGGGGTAAACGTGACGTTGCCGCGAAAGACCTCAGTCGTCCCAACACGTACCATACTTATGGGGAAGTAGTTAGTGCCACCGTCCCTACTGACTTGGTAAGTGAAGGCCGTAGGGATAGACAGTGCCTGGGTGGTGCTGCCTTTGTTCCAGAAGACAGTAAGGTCCACGCTCCAACAATCCTGGCCCCTGGTGAGAAAGTTGGCTGTGTCGAACTGATTGGTCGACACCAGCGACTGACCGTTAGCCGAAAACTGGATGGTATTAGTGGTAAGGTTTAGGGCTGCGCCCACCAGAGTGGCGACGTTGGTCTGCCCGTCCACAGCGATGATGTTGGCTGCTGCAAAACCGTAAGGCGAATCCACGCCTTCATTTTTGATGGTCTCTAGTATTGGGTTTCCAGTACCCGACCCACCGCCGCCCCCAGTAGCTGAAAACCTGGTGATGGTTGGAGACCCAGACACCTCGTTAGCAATGATGCTGGTTAGCGCGTTGGCTGACTTGTAGGCTCCAGACGCGCTGGTGACCGTCGCCTGCAGGTCCAAATAACCAATTGGGGTTCCAGACAACGCTCCAAACAGAGTGGCTGGGGAATCCAGAGCTGCTACCGAGGCGGCCTCAGCGGACCAGTTGGTGTCCACCGTGTTGAGCGTCGAAACGTAAGAGAAACAGACCCGTCGGTACTGACCTAGCACCGACGCTGGGATTGCAAAGGCTGCGGCATTGATGGTTACCGTGCCACCCACCACCACACCGGTCTGGAAGTTGACCTGTGTCTGGGGAAACGTACTAAACGTGTTGTTTAGAACTGGCGTACTAAGCGTAGCACCATCCGATTGCACCAACTGGTTGGACAAGATATTTAAGTTGGCGTCCGGCACCGCTGACTGAGTGAGCTTAAGCGGAGAGCGGGAATCGGTGGGGGTGGCAAAGACCCAGACGCCAGATGCTGTCGCACTGCTGGTAGACTCGCAAACCAGGTCGCACCCAGGTGGGACGTACTGGACTAAAGCCCCACTGCCGTTCTTAACCTTGAGTTTATAAACAAGGCTAGAATTTGAGATACGGTAGCTACGACCGACCAAAACAGTCGTTGCATCGGGCAGGTTAACCACATAATTGTCAGCTGCCGGAGCCACCAATGTCAGATATGGGGACCCGGCTACCAGCGTAAGTGGACCGCTGCTGCTATCGGACTGGATGCGGTCGACTGTGCCGCCTTGGGCGAAAGATGCCATTGGAGATTGCCCTCGTGGTACCGATTTCGCCTATGAAAATAAGTGGATATCCGCACACGCACACACTAAGGGGGCACCCAGGATTTCCTGGGTGCCCCCCTTTACCGAACCCGGTTGCCTTAGCTAATAACTTTCACCTGTTTAATGCTAACCTGCATAATGGTGCCACTGTCCACCAAAATCCCAGCTTGCCAAACCACCAACCCACTAGGAACCGTAGGCATCGCATTGTCAAGCTTGCCAGCCTGATTGACAAAAAGACGCTGACCAGCCGCAAACGCCCCACCAGTGGGAGAGCCTGCCAGTGCCGAGGCGATGCCAGAGAGCTTCGTGCCATTGAAAGCCAAAGTCGTGTTCCCAGAACTGCCTGCGACCATCGAGAGACCGGGGACTTCGTTGGTCAAACCACCGCTGGTTTGGTCAAACAAGGACACCGTGTTGGCGCTGGTAACGTAGACTGGGGACCCCACCACCACTGCATTTCCAATGGTGTACTGTGGGTACTTGGCCATGTCTAGGACTGCAGCATCCACATAGTTCTTGGTTGCTGCGTCCTGTGCAGCTAGGGGGTCCGCGACGCCAGAAAGAACATTGCCACCGAAATCGACATTATACTGGAGGAAGGACTGGTCGAGATAGCCTAACACGTTAGTAGCTATCACACCTGTAAAAACAGTGGAGGTGGCATTGATGCCAAAGAAGTAAGACCTGAAGTTGCTATTCCAGCCGCTTGTGGTGTACGCACTGAATAGGTAGGAGCTACCACCGGTACTGCCAGCCACCTCGACACCATTTCCACTGTCGACGCCTGTGTTGTCCGTGTAGTATAGGACAACCCAATCGTGGGTACTGGCTGTGTAGCCACCGGGGAAGGAGAAGGTCACTGCCTGGCCAGTGACATATGGCGGAGCGCCGTTGCCCCCAGCCACAGGAAACGTTGAAACAGGAACGGTGGTGGCAGAGGTGGCTAAAAGGGACCCAGCTGGGTCCCCGCCCGAGTCGGCAACAATTTGGACACCCAGGATACCAGTGGGACTACCAAACTTGGATAGATAAACCGTGAAGTCGTTAATCGTAAGTCCGGAGTCTAGTCGGAAAGCGACCTTGCCATCTGCGTTGCCGTTGCCAAGCGCAACGCTGTTATTGGAAATAGGAGAACCGCCAGTTCCAGCTGCGTAGGTGGTCAACGAAGTGTAAGCTGTTAACGGACTCTTGTTTTCCCACTTGCTATCGGCAGTCACGTACTGAAGAATTTGACCGTTTGTGGGGGTGGCTATGGTTACATCGGATAGACCTGCCAAGCTGGAAGATATAGTGGCCCAGGATAGATTTCCCGAGCCATCATTCTCAAGGACTTGGCTAGCCGAACCCTGTGCTGCTGGCCAGCTGTAGGCTACACTTTTGATCGTCGTCAAGTCGCCTGTAGGGCTAACCGTGAAGCCTGCGAAGGTGTTGCCAGCACTGGTGGACACGCTGTTGGCAGCGCTAGTTGGGCCGGCACGGAATGTACCATCGGCAGCGACAGACACCAAGTAGTTGGCCGAATCATCCATGGCATTTTTGGCTACAATAAGGGCCAAGTCTGAACCAGAGACGTTCGTGGCGCCTACGAGAAGTGGGGTGTCAGCAACGTCACTAGTTAAACGCGGGTACAGACCACCGGTAACTGCCATGCGGTCGGTTGCGGCGAAAGAGAGACCAACAGCGTTAGCAGAGCTGTCGACCGTGAAGGCGCTGCCAACTTGCAGCAGCTGGCCGGGGCTAGTCGTTCCAATACCTAAACGGTTGTTGGTGTCATCCCAGAAGAGGTTAGCATTATCCTGAGCAAGAACACCCGAGGCCCCAGCAAACAGAACCGAGCCAGCAGTAGCCCCAGTAATGGTTTCACCAATTGCTGGAAGAGACGAGCCATTGACCCAGTCAGTACCGTCCCATTGAAGAACTTGGCCAGACGTAGGACTTGTGATGATAACATCCGATAGGTCGTCTAGAGTCCTGGTGTCGACATAGTTCTTAGTGGCTGCGTCCTGGGCCGACGTTGGGTCGGTCACGCCGCTAAGTTTGTGGCTACCAAAGTTGATGTCGTACTGAAGGAAGGATTGGTCCAAGTAAGCGCTAGTATTGGACTTTATGAAGCTTTCTGCATTACCGACCGCTGGTATGGCGTTGACGTAGTACCAGGACCCAGCGCGGAGGAACGGCCAAGTAGCGCCGCTATCAGGTGATGTTCTACCTAATAAGGGAGACCCACCTTTGTTAGCAAACACCGAGAGAGTGTAGGGGGTGCTTAGCACGAACCAGTAAATTGTCCCCGAGGTTAGTGAGGGTCCACCAATAAAGTCAAATGCCAAGGTTAGTAAGTCAGCACTGTTGGCGGGAACACTACTGGGGGCGCTGGCAAGCAGCGGTAGCGTGGAGGAATCGATGGTCAGTGTCGTACTGGCAATGGGAGAACCCGTTGGGTTGGTACCGTCATCAGCAAAAATCTGCATAGTGAAAGTGGCATTACCACTAGTCGGTGAGAAGCGAAACGCTTTAACGCCGATGCTAGCCAAGGTGACCGTGGTCGAGGGCTGAATCCTCTGAGCCAACCAGGTGTCAGAAGTGTTGATGCCACTTTCAGAATCAATGACCGATGGGACATTCGCGGAGGGGCTAAAAACGGGAGAAACAGCAACCTCCGTAGCGCTGTTCAGTTTTCCCAGAAGCGTGTCGTCAAGTTCGTAGGTGGCCGTCTGAAAGGCCGCCGACTGGATTTTTGTCGAGCTTGCCGACTCCTGGACTTCCCCCGTTGTTGGGTCGATATAAACGATTTTGGCGATGCCGGTGTCCGCTGGGACAGCTGAACCTGATTTAATCTGAGTCATAATACGTCCTTATCAGAGTGAGAAAAGTTAGCCTTTCCGCCAAAATAACGCACTGTGCTTCTTCTGAGGGTGGGGTGGGTTGGTGGAACTTTCAGCACTCATAAGATAGTAGTGGAAATAGATAGGGCATCAGACTGTTAGATGGCGGGAAGAGGGGGCGGACAGGTAAGGAAAGGGCCAGACTAAGGACATCTGGCCCTCTCTTTGGGACTATAAAGAGACTTTAAGGGTGTCGGGGTCGTAACCAAACGTTTTGCCTTCAAAACCAAGTTCGAAGCTAATGACTTGAAGGGCAACTCTCTGAGCCTCGGTTAACTCTTTCTCCTGCACCTTAAGAGACTCAATGGTCTTTTGGCGGGCGAGAGCGCTGTCCCTTAGCTTCTTCACTTGTTCATTGGCATTTGCCACTATTAACTGCATTTCCTTGTCTTCGAGAGCCAGCTTTAACTGCTCAATTTCTCGCTGCTGAGACAGGTCCTTTTGTCTGGCCTGCCAATGCTTGACTTCTGCCAAGTTTTCAGCAGAAAGATACTTATCGGCCACAACCACCTCTTCTTCGGCGACCTCAGCTGCCTGCTCCACTGCTGCCTTCTTCTTAACTTCCTTCATCTGTGTCATCTCCAGTTTCCACTAGGCGTTAGTCTTGATGAACTCGAATAGGGTCATAACAAGGGCCGCAGACGGAGTGGTAATGTCCGACACCACCGCCAGTTTCCACACTCTATACCCACTTGTGGTAGGCATAGCATTATCAATAACCCCGCCGGTGCTAGAAATGTACAGTCTCTGGTTCACCGCCAAGGTGTTGGTAAGAGACCCACTCAAGTCTAACGTGACAGTTTTACCACGCTCGGTTTCCACAGTGACGCTTCCGCCAGACGGTGCCGAGGTGGTCAGGCCTACTAACTCGTCTGAGGTGGAAATATCAAGCATTCCGACTGTGCTATTTGCACTAAAGAACACTGGTTGACCAGCGTCTGTCACGCTCCCGGCAGCCAGGTAAACAAAACCATTCGGGGCTGGCATCCCCGTGGAACCCTGCACACCAGTATACCCCTGAAGACCAGTGAATCCCTGTGGCCCGCCGAGACCGGTTTGGCCGTCAACGCCCGTTTCGCCTTGAACACCGGTGAACCCAACTGGGCCTGTAAGCCCTTGAATACCCGTGGCTCCGTCCACCCCAGTTTGCCCAGCAACACCGGTTTGGCCGTCAACGCCTGTCGCACCCTGTACGCCAGTCTGGCCATCAACACCCGTTGCGCCCTGTACACCCGTTTCGCCCTGAACACCAGTGGCACCAGCTACCCCAGTCTGTCCAACTACACCCGTTGTGCCCTGGACACCTGTGGTGCCCTGGACTCCTGTCTCACCCTGAACACCGGTCGCACCCTGAACACCTGTGGCTCCGTCAACACCCGTAGCACCCTGTACGCCGGTCTGCCCGTCGACGCCAGTTTCGCCAGCCACCCCGGTTTGGCCGTCCACACCTGTGGCACCGTCTACACCCGTATTTCCCTGAACCCCTGTCGCACCAGCCACGCCTGTGGTTCCAGCAACGCCTGTCGCACCAGCCACGCCTGTGGTTCCAGCAACGCCTGTTGCGCCTTGGACCCCGGTGGTACCATCAACACCAGTAGCGCCCTGGACCCCGGTTTGTCCGTCAACCCCAGTCGCGCCCTGGACTCCGGTTTCACCCTGTACACCGGTCTGCCCATCAACACCAGTATTTCCCTGCACACCCGTCTGACCGTCAACACCTGTAGCCCCGGCGACGCCTGTTTCACCTTGCACACCGGTCTGACCGTCAACACCAGTATTTCCTTGGACCCCAGTAGTGCCATCTACACCTGTG
>Ga0315287_10004345_pt1 | contig 13814 bp, 10 predicted proteins | sample YL17G11_0_MG_FD_205037 | JGI IMG/M metagenome (GOLD analysis project Ga0315287, IMG submission 205037) | Sediment microbial communities from Yellowstone Lake, YNP, Wyoming, USA - YL17G11_0 | ecosystem: Environmental > Aquatic > Freshwater > Lake > Sediment | place: USA: Wyoming | collected... | reverse complement strand
CCTTGCGGCGATGGCCGCCGCGATGAAGATCAACTATCACGTCTATCGTATGCCGACGTTTATCTGGGCGCTGTTGGCCGTCACGATCGTCGCGCTCGTGGGCGTGCTGGTCTTTGGCCCGAGAATCAACGGCACGCGCCGATGGTTCCGCCTGGGCGGTGTGGGCCTCCAGCCGTCTGAGCTCGCCAAGTTCGCGATGGTCATCTTCTCCGCGGCGGTGCTCGAGCAGCGGATGGACCGGATCAAGGAGTTGCGCTACTCACTGGGACCGATTGCCGTCGTGCTGGCCGTCGTGTTTGCGCTCATCAACTTCGAACCGGACTTCGGCAGCGCCGTGGCGCTGCTGGCGGTGGTGGCCGTGATGGTGTTTGCGGCCGGCATTCCGTTCCGTTACCTCCTGCTCATCGCGGCGGGGACGCTTCCGCTGCTGGCGGCTATCGCGTATCTGGAGCCGTATCGAGTCAGACGGATTCTGATCTTCCTCCATCCCGAGCAGGACCCGAGGGGCGACGGCTTCCAGATCCTGCAGTCGCTCATCGCCGTCGGCACCGGCGGCGTGACGGGCCGGGGACTCGGCGAGAGCATCCAGAAGATGCGCTACCTGCCGTTTCCCCACACGGATTTCATCTATGCCGTGACGGCCGAGGAACTCGGGCTCGTCGGGGCCACGCTCATGCTGGCGTGCTTCGGCATGCTCACGTGGCGCGGTCTGCGCGTGGTCTCGCGTGCGCCGGACGCGTTCGGTTCGTTGCTGGCGATCGGTCTCACCGCGATGATCGCGGTGCAGGCGTTCATGAACATCAGCATCGTGCTGGGCATGCTGCCGACCAAGGGGATTCCGCTGCCCCTTGTCAGCGCTGGCGGCTCGTCGCTCATCATGAGCCTGGTGGCCATGGGCGTACTCCTGAACATCTCTCAACAGGCGTCGGCCGAAGGGTAGGACGTGACGATGTTGGGACGGACCAGGCGCGTGCACTTCGTCGGGATTGGCGGCATCGGCATGAGTGGCATCGCCGAATTGCTGGCCAATCTCGGCTATGCCGTGTCCGGATCCGACCAGAAAGCCACCGATGTGACCGAGCGCCTCCAGACCCTCGGCGTACATGTCGTGATCGGTCACGCGGCCGACCACGTCTGCGAGGCTGACGTGGTGGTCGTCTCGTCGGCCGTACGCCAGGACAACCCGGAGGTGGTCGAGGCTCACCGAAGGAGAATTCCTGTCATTCCGCGGGCGGAGATGCTGGCCGAACTGATGCGGCTCCGGTCGGGCATCGCGGTGGGCGGCGCGCATGGCAAGACGACGACCACGTCGATGATTGCCGTTGTGCTCGAGCGGGCGGGCCTCGATCCAACCGCCGTCATCGGCGGGAAGATCAGTGCGTTTGGCAGCAATGCCCGTCTCGGGCGCGGACCATACATGGTGGTCGAAGCCGACGAGAGCGACCGGTCGTTTCTCCGGCTGTCGCCGACCGTGGCGGTGGTGACCAATATCGATCACGAACATCTCGAGGCCTACCGCGACTTCGATGACTTGTGCGGCGCGTTTCTCGACTTCGCCAACAAAGTTCCGTTCTACGGCGCGATCATCGCGTGCGCCGACGATGCCCACGTGCAGGCCCTGCTGCCGCGGATGACGCGTCGCGTGATTACCTACGGCCTCGGGACCGGTGCCGCGGACGTGCGTGGATGCGACGTGCGGCAGGAACAGGAGTTGTGGATCTGTCGCGTCGAGGCGGGCGAGGGTGTGCTGGCGGCGATGGGACACGGCGCGGGTTCCGGCCCCCAGACCTGTGAACTGCGGCTGCAGACGCCCGGACGCCACAACCTGCAAAACGCGCTGGCGGCGGTCGCCGTCGGGCTCGAGCTCGGCGTCCCACTGGCCGTCATCGCCGAGGCGCTCGCGTCGTTCAAGGGCGTCGATCGCCGGTTCCAGCGCCGGGGAGAGGCGGGCGGCGTGCTGGTGGTCGACGACTATGGCCACCATCCGACCGAGATCGCCGCTGTGATGGAGGCGGCGCGCGCGACCCTCAGGCGGAGGATCATCGCCGTGTTTCAGCCCCACCGGTACACCCGAACAGCGCAGTTGCTCGATCGGTTCGGCCCCGCCCTGCGACAGGCGGACGAGGTGGTGCTGACCGACATCTACGCCGCGGGCGAGGACCCGATTCCCGGCGTGACCGTCGAGGCGCTCGCGGCGGCAATAAACGCCGGGCGGCCGAAACCCGTTCACCTGGTGAAGGCGTTCGACATGGTTGTGCCGATGGTGCTGTCGCTGGTTCGTCCAGGCGATGCCGTCTTTACGCTCGGGGCCGGCTCCATCAGCAGCATCGGTGATCGCCTGCTCGCGGAACTCCGGCCGACGGAAGGAGGGCAGGGCTGACATGGCCGTCACCGTACCCTCCGACAAGCGCTTCCTTCGCAGCCAGGTTCACACGCCGCGGCGGCGACGTCTTCGCGCTCGGCCCATCGTGCGCATCGCGCGGGTCCTGGTCGTCGCCGGCGTGTTCGTCTGCGGCGGCGTCTGGTCCGCCCGCGCCGTCGGCGATCTGAAATGGCTGCGGGTGCAGTACATCAGCGTGACGGGCAACCAGCGTGTCTCGACTAGCGAGATCCGCGCGCTGGTAGACGGTCTGATGGGCGAGAGCCTGCTCTCAACCGACCTCGACCGCTGGCGTTCGCGCCTGCTGGCCTCGCCGTGGGTCGCCGATGCGATCCTGCGGCGAAAACTGCCCGCGACTGTCGAGGTCGACATTCGCGAGCGCCACCCGCTGGGCCTTGCGCGGATTGGCCACGAACTTCACCTGGTGGACGGGACCGGCACGATCGACGAATTCGGTCCCCGCTACTCAGATCTCGACCTGCCGATCATCGACGGCCTCGTCCTCGACGCGGCTTCGCCAAGGCCGCAGGTCGACCGCGCGCGCGCACAGACGGTCGATCGCCTGATGGCGGATCTGCGGTCCAGGCCCGCGCTGGCGCGGCGGGTGTCGCAGATCGATGTCAGCGACGCCCACGATGTGCACGTGATTCTCGCCGGCGATTCGGCCGTCATTCGTCTGGGCGACGCGCAGTTCGCCGAACGCCTGCAGCTGTACTCGGATCTGCAGGCCACGCTGCGAGAGCGCGTCCCCGAGATTGACTACGTGGATCTTCGCTTCGGCGAGCGCGTCTATGTCGGCCCGGCACGCGGGACGACCGGCGCGGTTGCCAGGCCGGCTACGACACCACCCTCTCGCGATCCAGGCGAGCGGCACCAGCCATAGCGGCGGAGGACGAGTGGGACGAAAAGAGCGGCATCTGGTCGGGCTCGACATTGGGACCTCGAAGGTGGCGGCCATCGTCGGCGAGTTCCTCGACGGGCGCGACATCGGCATCATCGGCCTCGGTGTCGCCGAGTCGCAGGGCATCCGGCGCGGCGCCGTGGTCAACGTCGAGGCGGCCGTGGAGTCGATTCGAAAAGCTCTCGACGAAGCCGAACTGACGGCCGGGATTGAGATCGACAACATCTACCTCGGCTTGTCGGGCACCCACATCAAGGGCTTCAACAGCCGTGGCGTCGTAGCGGTCGCCGGCAAGAACCGGGAAATCACGCGCGACGACGTGCGGCGGGCGATCGAAACGGCCCGCGCGGTCAGCCTGCCGAGCGGACGCGAGATTCTCCACGTCCTGCCCCAGGATTTCGTGGTCGACGAAGAGGATGGCATCAACGATCCGGTGGGGATGACGGGGTCGCGACTCGAGGTCAATGTCCACATCGTGACAGGCGGCACTACGACAACTCAGAACCTCGTGGCGTGCGTCAATCGCGCAGGTGTCAACGTCAAGGAGTCCGTCCTGGAACAACTCGCGGCGAGCGACGCCGTGCTGACCCAGGACGAGAAGGAACTGGGCGTGGCGGTCGTGGATATCGGCGGTGGCACAACGGACCTCGCCATCTTCGAACGCGGCTGCCTGTGGCACACCGCGGTCGTGCCAATCGGCGGCGACCACTTCACCAACGATATCGCTGTCGGGCTGCGGATGCCGATCCCGGAGGCCGAGAAGCTGAAGCGGAAATGCGGTTGCGCGCTCTCGTCGATGGTTGGCGATGACGAAGTGATGGAAGTCGCCAGCGTCGGGGGGCGGCCCGCGCGAACGCTCGCACGGCGCATCCTCTCGGAAGTCGTGCAGCCGCGGGCGGAGGAGATGTTCCACCTGGTATGGGACGAGATCCACCGCGCCGGCTACGAGCGATTGTTGAATTCGGGCATCGTCCTGACTGGCGGCGCGGCCAACCTCGACGGCATGCCGGAGATCGCCGAACAGATCTTCGACCTGCCGGTGCGACGCGGAGTGCCGGGCGGCGTGGTTGGCGGACTGGCGGACCACATCGGGAACCCGACATTTGCCACCGCCGTCGGGCTGCTGCTGCGCGCGCGCCAGCAGCGCCTGCAGGCGCTGGAGCACACCGGGGCATCCTCGTTCGGCCGGCTGACCGACAGCCTGATCGGGGTGTTCAAGCAGTTCTTCTTCATGGATGAGACACGCGGGTAGCCAACCGGAGCCCGCGATCACCATGCACACGAGCAGTGGAGGCCGTTGATGTCGAACCCGAACGAAACCACACCAACCACCGACCCGCACCGCCAGGAGGCGCCGTTGCGACTGACTATCGATGACACGCAGCACAGGAGCGCCCGGATCAAGGTCATCGGCGTCGGAGGCGGAGGCAGCAATGCCGTCAACCGCATGGTGCGCGAGGGCTTCCCGGGTGTCGAGTTCATCGTGGCCAACACCGACATGCAGGCGCTGCGGCAGAGCCCCGCCCCGATCAGGATCCAGCTTGGCGAACGGCTGACCAAGGGGTTGGGCGCCGGCGCCGATCCGAACGTCGGGAGGCAGGCCGCTCTCGAGGATACCGAGCGGATCATTCAGGCCCTCGACGGCGCCGACCTGGTGTTTGTGACGACCGGGCTCGGCGGCGGCACCGGCACCGGCGGTGCCCCGGTGATTGCCGCCCTGGCCGCTGAACTGGGCATCCTGACCATCGCTGTGGTCACCCGTCCCTTCAGGTTCGAAGGACGCAAGCGGGCGATGCAGGCCGAACAAGGCCTCGCCGAACTGCGCGATCGGGTCGACAGCATCATCACCATTCCCAACGAACGACTGCTGGCGACCATCGCACGCAACCAGCCGCTGGTGGATGCCTTTGCCACGGCCGACGACGTGCTCAGGCAGGCGATCCAGGGGATCTCGGATCTGATCCTCGTGCCAGGGCTGATCAACCTCGACTTCGCGGATGTCAAGACCATCCTGACCGGCATGGGGGTGGCGGTGATGGGAACCGGCATCGGCGAGGGCGACACGCGCGCGGTTGACGCGGCAAGGATCGCCATCTCGAGTCCGTTGCTCGAAGACGCGTCGATCGAAGGCGCCAGGGGCGTGATCATCAATGTGACCGGCGGCGCCGACCTGTCGCTCGTCGAGGTGAACGACGCGAACCTGATCGTGCACGAGGCCGCGCACGAAGACGCCAACATCATCTTCGGTGCCGTCATCGACCCGAGACTCAACGGACGGGTGAAGATCACGGTGATCGCCACTGGATTCGATCGGGAAGGATCGCGCCGGGTTGTGCCCGGTAACCTGGCGCAGACCCCCGTCGACCTGACCCATTACACCAGCTGGTTGCAGCGTCAGCAGTCGGACTGGGGATTGGCGGCGCCGAGCCTGTCGCTGACCCGTCGGCACGGAGTGGGTATGCACATGTCGTCCACGCCGGCGATGCTCGCAACGCCGGCCGGCGCGGACGCCGAACCGGATGCGGCGGCAGAGGCCATCGAGGTTCCGGCGTTTCTGCGACGATTGAAGCAGGCATAGGACGATCCCGCGTGTCGGTCGAGCCGTCGACCGAGCTGCTCGTCGCCATCGGGTCCGCCGCTGCGTGGTACACTGAGTACAACCACGGCATCTTCGAGCGCCGCCGCCTGAGCACAAGGTTCAGGACGAGCGGGGCTCGTCGGTGGCCCGGATCCGTCAACCCGCCAGAAACGCATGCGTCAGACATCACATCGGGAACAGGCACGGGAGATACTGGCGCGCGAGGTCGGATTCGTACGCAAGCCCCATCACGACAGGCTGCGCGTGGCGCTCGCGTTTCCGAACTCGTACTTCGTCGGCATGTCGAACCTGGGCTTCCAGTCGGTCTACCAGTTGTTCAACGCCCACGACGACGTCGTGTGTGAACGCGTGTTTCTGCCCCCGAAGCAGGATCTGGCCCACGCGCTGGAGTCTCCTGGCTCGCTCATCACGATTGAGTCGCAAACGCCTGTCGGCGACATGGACGTGCTGGCCTTCTCTGTCTCGTTCGAATGGGACTACACGAACGTCGTGTCGATGCTGCGGCTGGCTGGGCTGCCCATCTATGCCGCGGAGCGGCACGCGCGCCATCCACTGGTGGTGGTCGGCGGAGCCGTCACGTTCGTCAATCCGGAACCGCTGGCGCCATTCGCCGATCTGATCGCGGCGGGCGAAGGCGAGGTGCTCGTGCCAGTCCTTGTCGAGCACCTGAGGTCGGCGGGCGACCGGGCCGCGCATCTCCGCACCCTCGCGCAGCAGCGCGGATTCTACGTGCCGTCGCTCTACCAGATCCGCTACGACCCAGACGGCACGATCGAGGCGTTCGTGCCGCTGGCAGACAGCCACGCGCCTGTCCCTGTCCGGAAAGCCGCGCTGGCGACGACGGCCGCCCTGGACCCGCCAGCGACAAGCATCTTCACGCCGGCGACCGAGTTCGGGTCGCGCCTGCTGGTGGAGGTCGTACGAGGCTGCGCCAATCTCTGCCGGTTCTGCTGGGCCGGCTACAACTACCTGCCGGTTCGCGCATTTCCGGCCGATCGGATCATCGAGATTGCCGAGGCGGCTCGTCCCCACGCCAGCCGCATTGGCCTCGTGTCCATCGCGCTCTGCGATCATCCGGATATCGAGCGCCTGCTGGCCCGCCTGGTCGAGATGGGATACGCGATCAGTCCCGCCTCGCTCCGGCTGGACGATCTGACCGAACCCATCATCCGCCTGCTCCGGCAAAGCGGGGAACGCTCGCTGACGATCGCGCCAGAAACCGGGTCGGATCGCCTTCGGCGCGTGGTCAACAAGACGATGACCAACGAGGATATCCTGGAGAGGGCAGGCCAGATCTTCGCCAGCGGGTTCGAGAACCTGAAGCTGTACTACATGATCGGTTTGCCCACCGAAGACGACGATGATATCGCGGCCATTCGCGATCTGACGGCGAGGATTCGCGACAGGATGATGGTGCACGCGCGCCGGCGCGGCCGAGTCGGCCGAATCAGCGCGAGTGTGAACCCGCTTGTCCCGAAGCCGGGGACCGCCTACCAGTGGCTCCCGATGGACGACCCGAAGCTGGTCGAGCGGAAGCTCAAGCGGCTGCGAACGCTCGTGGCCGACCTCGACAACGTGTACTTCTCCTTCAAGTCGGAGCGCCACTCCCTGTACCAGGCACTGCTGTCGCTGGGCGACCGGCGCGTGGCCCCTGTCATTGCCGCCGCCGAACGCAATGGCGGGCAGTGGCGTGCCGCGCTGGCCGAGACGGGCGTCGACGCCCACTTCTACGTGTTCCGCGATCGGAGCCGCGACAAGGTGCTCCCGTGGGACATCATCGACGGCGGCTTGAAGGCGTCGTTCTACAAGGCGGAATTCGAGAAAGGCCAGCGCGCCGAAGTGACGCTGCCTCCGAAGCGCGCCGTCGCTACTCGGCCATCGCCAATTGCGATTCGTACTCGGTGTACGCCTGCAGAATGACATCGCGCAGCCGTTCCTGGCTGGCCGCGTCGGCGACCGGTCTGAGCAGCGCGAAACTGCGCCGCTCGCCATTGACGGAGTACTGGCGAGCCGGAAACGTGACGTTTCGGCCGGAGCCGTTTCGCCGCTCCCAGATGCCAAATCCAATCAACTTCATCCCGTCCAGGTTGCCCTCGCCGAAATGCAGTTCGGCTTCCGCGAGCTTGCCGGGAGGATTGCCTTTGTCGTTGGGCGAAAATTTGACAATCATCGTGAACTCCCTGGTTCGGCCGTCGTGTGCCCGGGCGCCCCGTGATGGCGGCAGTGAAAGTGAGCGGACCGGAGAGGGTGGTTGACCCCAGGCGCACAGGAGCGGCACTGTTGAAGCCGGCCCGCGTCACGCCATCACGAGAGGCAAGCCCGGTGCCGCCGTCTCACGCACAGGATCCGGGCGGCCTAACACGCGGAAGAGAAAAGAGTTGGGTGCGGCGATCAGGCGGAGAAGGTGACGGGCGGCAGGAGGCTGGCCGCGCGCCTGCCAACGCGGGTTGTCGGCCGGCCGGGTCTATTCGGCGCTCGTCAGCAGGACCTGCGCCAGCGCGATGGTGTCGGCGTGTGTCATGGTCAACAGGGAAGACGTCCCGCCGAGCCGCTCGAAACGCCGAAGGGCGCCGCCGCGCAGAACGAGCCGGGGCGGGCCGCCGCCGCGCACGACCTCGATATCCCGCCAGGTGACGCCCTGAGACAACCCCGTGCCCAGGGCTTTCATGGTCGCCTCCTTCGCGGCGAACCTGGCGGCAAAATGCGGCGCGGGATAATGTTTGCCCGCACAGTAGGCAATTTCGGCCTCGGTAAACACCCGTTGCGCAAATCGATCACCAAACCGCTTGAGGGCCTGGTCGATGCGCGGAATGTCGGTGGCGTCAATCCCGATGCCAATGATACTCATAGAGACAGTATGCCCGAACTCCAGATCTCCGACGCCTTTGAGTGGGTGCGATATCCGTGGGGTCAGGCGTTGCACTGCCGCCCCCTGGCTGAGGTCGCGCACCATTGTTTCACGACCCGCCGGCCTGTGATTCCATCCGGCGATGGCATCAAGGGCGACGCCTGGCACAGCATCGCGCTGGGCTTCGGTGTGCCGCGCCAGCGCCTCGTCCGGCTGCACCAGGTCCACGGTGCCGGCGTCATGACCATCACGACGACGGATGCGATACGCGGGTCGATCGACGAGTGGGGTACCGCGGATGCCGCGGTGTCCGACAACGCCGAAGTGGCCCTCAGCGTGAGAGTGGCCGACTGTGTGCCCTTGCTGATTGGCGACAGGAAAACGGGCGCGGTCGCGGCCGTTCATGCCGGATGGCGCGGCGCAGTATCGGGAGTGATCCCCGCCGCCGTGCGTGCACTCGCATCAGCGTTCTCGGCCAACCCGGCCGATCTTGTCGCGGCCGTCGGACCGAGCATTGGACCGTGCTGTTACCGGGTCGGCCCCGAACTGCGGGACCAGTATCTCGACGCCGGCCACCCGACGGATCTCATCGATCAGTGGTTCACCCAGGCGCCGCCGTCCGTCGCGCTGCGGGAGGTGCCCGGGGCGGAACCGGTTTCGCTGGACGGTCGTCGGCCTCTGTGGCTCAACATGTGGCGCGTCGTTTCGGATCAACTGGTGCTGGCGGGTCTGGCGGCAGACGATGTACACCTCGCGCGACTGTGTACGTCCTGCGCCCGTGACGTCTTCCATTCGTACCGGGTCGATGGGCCGGGGGCGGGAAGGATGGTGGGGGTGATACGGGTTCGGGGTTCGGCAAGAACCCGTCGCGGCGCCGAGCTTCAGAACAACCGCCCGGTCGGCGGCCAGGTTCCGCGTTCTGGCTTCTGGCTTCTGACTTCTGGCTCTTTCCCCTCATCCATCGCCCGGTTCGCCAGCGCGTCGGCCTCGGCGTTCTGCTCACGTTTCACGTGCACGAACCGCACACGCCCGAGCCGGCCCGCAAGCTGCCGGGCCTCGGCATGCAGCGTCTTCAGGCCGGCATTCTTGACGCGGTACTCGCCTTTCATCTGGCAGACGAGCAGCAGCGAATCGGACCTGATGGTGATGTTCTCGTACTGGTGATCAACGGCGTACTGCAGCGCAGCCAGGAGGCCGCTGTACTCGGCGACGTTGTTGGTGGCGACGCCGATTGATGCGTAGAGTTCGTCGACCAGTTGACCCGAGCCGTCAACGATGTGCACGCCGTAGCCGGCGGGACCGGGATTGCCTCTGGAGCCGCCGTCAATCGAGAATTCCATTACTGCGGGTCGGGCGGGACGTTGGTGTTGGGGGCGGGCGGCGGACCGGTGAAATAGAGGATCCGCTGGCAGCTCTCGCACTGGAAGATCATCTCGTTGCGGCGCAGGTCGTTGTACGCCTGCGGGCGCATACGCACCCCGCACACGCTGCACCGCCCCTCTTCCACCGTGGCGACGGCGGTGATGCCGCGGTACTTCATGACTTTCTCGAATATCGCCACCACCGACCGGCTCATCTGGGCCATCAGCGCTTCGCGGTCGGCGGCCAGGCGCACCGTCGCGGCCTGGGCCTGGGCGAGGTGGGTCGCGAGATCGTCCCGCTCGGCCGCGATGGCGGCCTTCCGATCGGCGAATGACGTCTCGGCAGTCTTGACCTGTCGCGTCACCTCGTCGAACTCGATCATCCGTTCCAGCAGGCGGTCCTCGAGTATCTGGATTTCGTGCTGGGCGACCTCGATTTCCTTCTGCACCGCCTGGTATTCGCGGTTGGTCTTGACCTCCATCAACTGGTTCTTGAACTTCGACAACCGGCCCTGCTGCTCCGCCAGGTCCTTCTCGATCTCGCGCCGGCTCGCCTGGTTGGCGGCGAGGCGCTGACGCTCGCCATCGAGCCCGGCCTGCGCGGCAGCCAGTCCGGCGTCGAGTTCCTGCTGCCGCACCGGTTCGCTGGTAACCGTGCGACGTGCCTGTTCGGCCGCGTCCTCGAGTCGCTGAAGGCGAATGACGTGTTCGAGGTCAGGATGCATATCGGTTCTGGTGGGCCCACCAGGATTCGAACCTGGGACAGGCCGGTTATGAGCCGGCGGCTCTAACCACTGAGCTATGGGCCCACGGTATGTTACTGCCTATTCCGACCGTCCCTCGAGAAACGCCCGCAACTTCCGGCTGCGAGACGGGTGGCGCAGCTTGCGGAGCGCCTTGGCTTCGATCTGTCGGATGCGCTCACGCGTGACCGCGAAGTTCTGGCCCACCTCTTCGAGCGTGTGTTCGGAGCCGTCGCCGACGCCGAACCGCATCTTGATCACTTTCTCTTCGCGAGGGGTGAGCGTCTTGAGCACCGAGTCGGTCTGTTCTTTGAGGTTCAGGTTGATGACCGCCTCGGCCGGCGACACCACGTTGCGATCCTCGATGAAGTCGCCGAGATGCGAATCTTCCTCCTCGCCGATCGGGGTTTCGAGCGAGATGGGTTCCTGGGCGATCTTCAGCACCTTGCGCACCTTGGACACCGGGATGTCCATGCGCTGCGCGATTTCCTCGGAGGTGGGTTCGCGCCCGAGTTCCTGCACGAGCGACCGCGACGTCCGGATGAGCTTGTTGATCGTCTCGATCATGTGCACCGGGATGCGGATCGTGCGCGCCTGATCGGCAATGGCCCTGGTGATGGCCTGGCGGATCCACCACGTCGCGTACGTCGAGAACTTGTAGCCGCGCCGGTACTCGAACTTGTCGACGGCCTTCATCAACCCGATGTTGCCTTCCTGGATGAGATCCAGGAACTGCAGACCGCGGTTCGTGTACTTCTTGGCGATCGACACGACCAGTCGGAGATTGGCCTCGACCAGTTCTTTCTTGGCCTGTTCGGCCTGGGCCTCACCGCGTCGGATCGTGTCGAGCGTCTGGCGCAGGTAGGCGGGCGTCTCGCCCAGATCGTCGGCCAACCGCTTGACCTCGCCACGAAGCTCGCGATGCTTCACCATGGCGACCTTGCGGTCGTCCTCCTTGAGGCGCGCCCTGCGGCTCTTGGCGTTCAGTTGCTTGTCGACCTGATCGGCGTCCCGCTGGACGCGCTGGACGCGTTCGACGGCTTCCTTGATGTCCTCGATCAGCCGGCGCTTGACGCCCTCGGTGAACTCGATGACGCGGATGAGCTGCGAGACCCTGATGCGCGCCCGCATCGCCTTCCAGCGCACCCGGCGATACTTGCGCTTGTCCTTCTTGGGCGTCGCGTCGAGCTTTTCCTGGGCTTTGTCGTACACCACGCGGGCTTTCTTGACGGCATCGGTCTGCCGCAGCACTTCCCGCGTGCGCTCCTCGAGGCGTTCGTCGGTGATCTCCTCGTCATTGAAGATCACCAGCTCGCGAATCGTGCGCTCGCCCAGCTTGAGCTTGTCGCCCTTCTCGATGACCCTGGCGGCCACCGTCGGCGTGCGGGAGATCGACTTGATCACCGCCAGCTTGCCCCGCTCGATGCGTTTGGCGATCTCGACCTCGCCCTCGCGCGTGAGGAGCGGCACGGTGCCCATCTCGCGCAGGTACATCCGGACCGGGTCGTTGGTCTTGTCGAGCGCGCCCGGCGTCAGGTCGAGCTCGAGATCGTCGCCGTCCGGCTTCTCTTCCCGGAATTTCTGATCGGAGTCGACCACTTCGATCCCGGCGTTGCCGAACGCGCTGAACAGATCATCCAGGTCGTCCGACGAGGTAATGTCAGCGCGCAGCAGGTCGTTCACTTCCTCATAGAGCAGGTAGCCCTTCTCTTTGCCGATAATGATGAGCTGCTGTACTTCGTCGAACTTGTCCTCGATTGACAAGGCGTCCTCCCGTTAAGTGCCAGATATCTCCAGCGCGGCGATGCGCTGGAGCAGTTCACGCTTCTGCTGCCACAAGTTATCAATTCCCGATCCGACGCCCGACTCCTGGAGACGGTCGATTTCACGCTGCACGGCGGCGTTCTGACGTTCGTACTTGAGGCGGCGCAGCGCCAGCGCACACGCCAAGGCCGGAGCGGGCGCATGGAGTTCGGCCGCGATGCCCGTCGCCAGTTGGGCCTCTTCAGTATTTAGACGCTCGAGGAGCGACGCGGGTGAGAAATCCGCCCCTGAGTGCGCCAAGTCCAATGCCTGCTGCAGGATCGGGGCGGCCGCCAGCGCGTCCACATCCTCGCGATCCAGCGTCCCCAGCGCACGGACAGCCTCATCCGGGTGATTCAGCAGCGCCCAGATCAGGCCCCGCTCGGCCGGTTTCAGGTGACCGAGCGAGGGCATCTCGCGGGTGCCGACAATCGTGCGGCGCTCGACCGCCGCTTTGCGAATTTCGTCGCGGACGACCGATTCCGTAATCCGCGCGCGATGGGCAATCCGGTCGCCGAACTGGTCCCGGGCGGCCGCGTCCGGGATCCGCGCCGCCACGCCCAGCATCTCCTGCAGGAACGCCCGGCGGCTGTCGTCTTTGCGCAGATCGTGCGAGGCGACCGTGCGGTCGAGCAGGTACTCGAGATACGGCGTTGACTGCTGGACTTGTGCGATGTACTGCCGTCCGCCCCGCTTCTGGATGAACGCGTCTGGATCGTCCCCACCTGGCAGGACGGCGACGTTCACCTGGAAGCCTTCCCCGACGAGCATGTCGCACGACCGCGCGGCGGCGCCCAGCCCGGCGGCATCCGGATCGAAGCTCAGCACGACTTTCGACACGAACCGCTTGAGCACCTGCGCGTGCTGCGGCGTCAGCGCCGTGCCGCAGGAGGCCACCACTGGCAGCCGGCATTCCTGGAACACCTGCGCGAAGTCGAAGTAGCCCTCGACGACCACCACGAATTCGGTGGTCCTGAGAAACGCCTTGGTGTGGTTCAGGCCGTACAACGTCCGGCCTTTCGTGTAAATCGGCGTTTCGGGCGAATTCAGGTATTTCGGCACCTGGTCGGCGTCCATCGCCCGTCCGCCAAAGGCCACCACCGAACCGGTGTCGCGCGCAATCGGGATCATCAGGCGGTTGCGGAACCGATCCACGATCTGACCGTTGTCGCGTTCGAC
>Ga0315287_10004344_pt1 | contig 13817 bp, 16 predicted proteins | sample YL17G11_0_MG_FD_205037 | JGI IMG/M metagenome (GOLD analysis project Ga0315287, IMG submission 205037) | Sediment microbial communities from Yellowstone Lake, YNP, Wyoming, USA - YL17G11_0 | ecosystem: Environmental > Aquatic > Freshwater > Lake > Sediment | place: USA: Wyoming | collected... | reverse complement strand
CACCCGCTCGAAACGCAAGGAAGCAAGATCCTGCACGGCCTGCTCGACCGCGCCCGACGCGAGCACGAACGGCAAGCCGGTGCCTGGCAGCGCGCACAACGGCTGCGTCGCTACCTGCGTGCCGCGCGCCGCGCGTTAGGCGACGAGACGTTCAATGTCGCGCCTGCAGCCACCGACGACAGTTGTCGCGCCCAATCACGCCCTCGCGCCAGTCGGGTCACCGGACAGGGCGGCCCACCGGGCCGCCCCGCCTCACGCGCACGCCGACTACTTGCCGACGGTCGACTGCGCCGCCCCGTTGACGGCGGCGTCCGCCGCGTCCGGGCTGATCAAGCCCTGACCAAGGAGTTCCTCCGCACGCAGCGCCATGCAGCGCACGTACTGTCCGTGATTCTTCCACGGCACATCGATCGGATCGATCGGGCAGGCGCCGTAGAACAGGTCGTTCGACATCGTCGCGGTGCCGATATAGAAGAGTCGATGGCAGGTATTTATCGGTACCTCCGCCGCGGCCGTCTACCGCAAGCACAATCAACCGCTATCCTGCCCACATGACCGGACCCCCCGCACCACCCACCGCACCCGACCTCACCGCGCTGCTCAACCGCTCGGCCGACTTCTACGCCGCCCTGCGTACGGTGCTCGGCGACACACTCGACGTCCACACGCGACGCGAACTCCTCGCCCAGGGCTGCAGTGGTGCGCGCGCTGTGGCTGCACGGCGTCGCCACCGACGAATGGATCGATGGGCACTTCGCCGCGGTCAGGGCGAATCCACAGAAGGACCCGAACCCAACCCCCTCGGTAGCGGAGATGCTGGCCGCGATCGCGCAATCTCAGCACGCACCGGCCGCACGCATGCTGAGCTCACTTAAGGAAACGGCCTGGAGCGCGTTCAACTCGTACGTGCATCCGGCATGCAGGCCATCGTCCACAGCAACGTGGACGTTCCGCTCGCCTATGCAGTCCAGTTGCTGCAAACCTCGAACGGTTTGTCCGGCATGGCCGCGTTGCTGATGGCGATGATGACCGACGACGTCGACAGCGTCATGGCCGTGCGCAACGCGCAGCTCGCACACCTCGACTGCCTGCCACCCATTGCGCGCTGAGCGAACGCGCGTGACTCACTTCAAGGGAAATAAGCATTCTTTGCCATCGAAACTCTGCGCTGCCTGCGGCCGCGACCAGCGCGTGCTGCGGTCGCAAACCGTCGGTGACCCGAAAGCCTGACGCGTTGCGGACGGCAAGTGAATCCACACACGTTGCCGCGGCATATCGCGTACGCTGCACGCACCCAATCACCGACAAGAGAACACGATGGCCAACGCCCGCAAGCAGAAAACGAAGACGAAGAAGCGCTCGATCAACCCCTGGACCGCTGCCGACCTGAAGTCCTTGCGGAAAGAAGCGGGCCGCACCTCCGCCACGAAGATCGCCAAGTCCTTGAAGCGCAGCGAAGGCGCGATCCGCCAGAAGGCCGGCAGCCTGGGCATCAGCCTGCGCCTGCGCTGACGCGGCCCCGCTCTACTCGCCCCCCGAATATATTAGTGCCGGCGATCAACCGGCTTGAGCCAGCCCACGCGCGGTCTCATGTATTTCATTGAGCAGGCGACTTTTCTTCACGACAGTTCTCCATCCATTCGCCCTCGGCGACCGTCGACCAGGCGCAAGTTGCCCGTCGTCAGGACTGATCGGGCAACGGCGTCCATGGTCGCGGACGGCGACCTCACCCGCTACGATCTTTCTGGACTAAAGCCAGTGCGCTTCGAGTTCGCACCGAAGTCCGCGCGGCTGAACATGCGCCTGCCCGATAACCTGCTCGCGGCCGTCAAGGATGCCGCCGCCGAAAGCGGTGTCCCGCGCCAGCGCCAGTCCCCGTTCGAACAACGCGAGCGCCGCGGGCCGTCTGCGACTCGACCTACTTGAAGGCGAAGTGATCCTTGTCGATCTGCATGACCGAGGAGGTGGGCGCCAGGGCGCCCGACCGATGGGCGTCGGCGCGCGGCAGCAGTCGCTCAAAGTAAAACTCGGCGGTCTGGATCTTCGCCAGGTAGAAGTCTGCGGACTCCTTGCCCTGGCCATTGGCAATCAACTCAGCCGCCCTGGCGGCTTGCAGCGCCCAGAAATACCCCATCATTACGTAGCCTGAATACATCAGGTAGTCGAAGCTGGCGGAGCCCACCAGCTCACGGTCCTTGCGTGCGCGCAGCATGATTCGCGTCGTCAGCAGATTCCATTGAATCGAACGCGAGGCCAGCGTCCGGGCCATCATGCCGACACTGCCTGCGGCGAACAGGTGCTTCCGCGAAAAGCGCCACATCGTCGCCGTGAAGTCGCGCACGCATTGACCCCTGGTGCCGAGCAACACCTTGCGTCCAAGCAGGTCCAGGGCCTGGATACCGGTGGTGCCTTCGTACAACGTCGCGATGCGCGCGTCGCGTGCGATCTGCTCCATGCCGTTCTCAGTAATGTAGCCGTGGCCGCCAAACACCTGCATCCCGAGGTTGGCGGCTTCGAGGCCCATCTCGGTCAGGAAACCTTTGAGAATCGGCGTGTAGAAGCCGAGTGAATTCTCCAGCTCTTCATACCGGGCAGAGTCGCCCGCCGTGGCCGCGTTGAACACCAGGTCGGCCAACTGTGCCGCGCTGTAAATCATCGCGCGGCCACCTTCCGCGATGGCCTTCTGCGTCAGCAGCATCCGCCGCACGTCGGGATGCCAGATCAGCGCGTCGGCCGCTTCGTCGGGTTCCCTTTTTCCGGACAGTGCGCGCATCGAGCGACGATCCAGGGCGTAGGGCAGCGCGCACTGAAACGACGCCTCGGCGTGCGCGATGCCTTGTATCGCGGTGCCGACGCGGGCCGTGTTCATGAAGGTGAACATAGCCTCCAGGCCCTTGTTCGGCTCGCCGATCATGCTGGCGGTGGCGGCCTCGAAGTTCAGCAAGGCCGTCGCCGAGGCGCAAATCCCCATCTTGTGTTCGATGGAGCCGCAGCGGACGGCGTTGCGCTCGCCGAGCGAGCCGTCGGCGTTGACGTTCACCTTGGGCACGACGAACAGCGAAATACCGCGTGTGCCCGCAGGCGCACCTGGCAGTCGAGCGAGGACGATGTGGATGATGTTGTCGGCGAGATCGTGCTCGCCCGATGAAATGAAAACCTTCGTCCCCGTGACCCTGTAGCTGCCGTCGGACTGCGGCTCCGCCCGAGTCCTGATCTGGCCCAGGTCGGTGCCGCAATGCGCTTCCGTCAGGCACATGGTGCCGGTCCAGTGGCCGCTCACCAGCGCCGGCAGGTACTGGGCCTTCTGCGCCTCCGAGCCGTATTGCAGCAGGGTGTTGATGCACCCGATGCTCAAGCCCGGATACATGCTGAACGACCAGTTCGCGGTCCCCATCATTTCAGACTTGAAGACGCTGACCGACGCCGGCAAGCCCTGGCCGCCGTATTCGGCGGGGAACGACAGCCCCTGCCAACCGCCCGCCACGAATTGGGCGTAAGCCTCCCTGAAACCGGCGGGTGTGGCGACTTCGCCGTCCCTGAAGTGGCAGCCTTCACGGTCACCCGGCATGTTCAACGGGGCCAGGATGTCCTCGGAGAATTCAGCCGCACCTTCGAGAATGGCATCCACGATGTCGGGAGTCGCATCGGCGCCATTGGGAAGCCGTGCATAGTGAGCGGGGTAGTCGAAGACCTCGTTCATCTGGAAGCGCATGTCGCGCAGTGGTGCTTTGTAGGGTGTCATTCGTGGTCAGTCGCGGAGGACAACCGGCAGGCAGCCAGTAATGAGCGATTTTTACCCCGTAATCCAACGAGCAACCATTCGCGGTAATCGCTAGCGCCGATGGACTGGCTCCAGAAATTACTCGCGCACGACCAGCTCCGCGATCTGCGCCGGCTCGTCGCCACGATCCATGTCGGCGACCACGTCGAACATCGAGCCGCCCTCCGGGCGCGTCTCGATGCCTTCCAGCTTGAGGTGGGTCGGCTGGCCGTCGCCATCGACGACATCGGTCATGACGGCGGCTTGATCGTCCGCAGCGAGCCAGCCGAACCGGCAGCCCATCACCGGCCCGTCACTGAGTGCGTCCTCGGTGTCTTCGGCGCACGCGAGAAAAGCGATGCGCCCGTCGTCGGTCACTGCTGCGTCCGTAAAACCGAACGGTACGCCTGCCACGTCACCGAGATGGACTTCCAGAATGCGGCGTACCGGCGGCAACGAGTTGCGACCGTCGAGCCAGCCGATGAATTTCTCCAGCGAAAGGCCGAGGATCGCGTTCCACGGCTCGAACCCGCGCTTGCCATTGCCTCGTTGCAGCAGCCGCAGCCAGTGCCCCTGGGTGACGGCGCCTTCGATGTTCAGCCGGGCGCCGCGCGCGCCGCTATGGACGCGCAGCGCCGCATACAGGTCTTCGCCCGACAACTGCTGCGCCATCGCGCCCTTTTCCGGCGCTACCGTCACGATCTTCTCGCGATGCGGACTCGAACCGGACCCGAACGCCACCAACCGGCCGTCGGGCAGCACGATGCAAGCCTCGAGATCGAGCTTGAGCTTCTTGTTGCCACGCTCGTCGTCGAACACTCGCGCGCGATCCGGCCCGGTGGGCAACAGGATCGGATAGGTCGATCCGGTCGAGAGGTCGAGCCCCGCGAGCGCACTGACGTCGTCCTGCAGGATCACCAGGCGATTGCCCTGCCGGCGAATCGAAGACGCAGCCCGCACGTGGGCCGGCAGGTCTTCCAGCGGATAGGCGCCGTGATCGTAGAGCAGCGGTCGCGGCGTGCCGAGCGTTGCAACCAGGGTCGACGACAGTGTGGCGTGCAGCGTGTGCAGTTCGGGGGGATGTGGCATCGGGCGACATTGAGCGGGGCGCGACGCGCATGGTCAAGCGGAAAATTTCAGGCTCATGCCCTGAGCCTTGAAGCCCACCTGCCGACTTCTTTTGCGGGAAAGTAGCTGTCATCCTTTCGCGGCAAGGTGCGCCGCCATCGGGGTACGACTGGGGAAGGCTGATGAAATGGATTCGTCGGGCATTGATTGCCATTGCAGTCCTGGTCTGCGCATTCGTTGCTGCCGCATTCCTGACAGCGCTGCGCACCGATCGTCCGGTAGGCTTCCAGGTCGTTCGCGCAACCGGTACCGACGGGCAGCCGTTTCCTGTCGGCGTGTGGTACCCAACTGACGCGCGTCCCCGGCCGACAACGTTGTTGGGCCCTCTGTTGATGGACGTGGCGCCCAACGGCCCGATTTCAGGAAGCGCTCTGCCCCTGGTCGTGATCTCGCACGGCAACGGCGGCGGGCTCGGCAGCCACGCGGACCTGGCTCTTGCACTTGCGGCAGCCGGCTATGTGGTTGCAGCTCCCATGCACACCGGCGACAACTATGCCGACCAGGGCGCCGTCGGCTCAGTGTCCTGGCTGAGCGGGCGTAACCAGCAACTTCACGCCACCGTCGACTACATGCTCGGGAGCTGGCAGGGTCGCGACCGCATCGACCCGCAACGTGTCGGCGCGTTTGGATTCTCTGCAGGCGGATTCACGGTCTTGACTGCCGTTGGGGCCCAGCCTGATCTGAAGATCATTGCAAAGCATTGCACCGAGTCGCCGGAGTTTGCGTGCGACTTGCTCCGTACCGTCAAGTCGCCGTTACTGAATTCCGCTACACCCGGCCTGGAAGGTGCTTTTGTGCCCGACGCGAGAATCAAGGCAGCGGTCGTGGCGGCACCGGGCCTGGGATTTGCGATGGGTCCGAACGCGTTCGGCAGCGTGAGCGTGCCGATTCAACTATGGAGTGCCGAGCAGGACACCAACGTCCCGTATGCCACCAACACCAGGCCGGCTCGCGAGGCGCTGGGTCCGCGGGCAGAGTTCCATTCGGTTCCCGGTGCCGGCCATTTCTCGTTTCTTGCGCCCTGCGGCCTGCTCAGGCCCCCCGGCATTTGCTCGGATCCGGGGCAGTTCGACAGAAAGGCCTTCCACGCGCACATGAATGGCAGCGTCGTCGCCTTCTTCGACAAGAACATGAAGGGCGCGAGCCACTGACGATCTCGCTGCCACCCTCTCCCGCTGCAACGGGAGAGGGTGCCAGGACTGCTACGCGGCTTTGCCGGCGGCCAGCGCCTGCACGTCCGAGGTCTTCAGCGCCTGGCCACCGATGGCCCAGTCGCCGCTCTTGATCTCGTTGATCTTGACCCACGTGACGCCGCGCATGTTTTCACCTTCCACTTCGACCATCGCCGCCGTGACCTTGGCGATCATTTCGGCCTTCTGCTGCGGGGTGAACACGTCGGCGATGACATCGATGGTTACGAGGGGCATGTCGTCTCTCCTTGCGCTTGTTGAATGCGAGTTACCGGGCTGAGCCCCGGAACTCAGGGATTGAGCTTGGAATTCAGGTGGTCGATCACGGCGCCCATCGGGCCCGCCGGACTGAACTCGACCGCTTCGTAGTCTTCGTCGACCCACACCGTGTGCCCGGGCGGCCAGTAGTAGACGTCACCGGCATGACACGTCTCCTCGGTGCCGTCCGCGTAGCGCAGGTGAATCGACCCCTTGAGCACCGTGCCCCAGTGCGGGCACTGGCACAGGTTCTGCGGCAGGCCCTCGAGCAGCGGCGTCGCATCGGCACCCTTGGGAAAGCGGATGCGCGCGACGTTCAGGTCGGCCCAGTCCTGCGCCTGGATACAGACACCACCGGCTTCGAGGCGGGTCGGCAGCGTGTTGCGATCGTGTTTCACCGTGATTTCCTCCTGTGCACGCTGTCGGAGGCTCCGCGGCGTGTGGGCAAAGGATGGCAATCGGCGCCGGCCGAAGCTTGCAGACGGCATGGAGAATTCATGGAGGTTTCCGCAAAGGCTTCCGGAGAGGTTTTCGCGATGGTTTCTGGGCGCGCACGTCGCCCGGCGGTATCCTGCGGCCCATGCTCTACCGGTTCGACAACTTCGAGCTCGACACGGCCAAGGCCGAACTGCGTGCCGGCGGCGCGCCGCATCCCGTCGAACCGCAGGTCTTTGCCCTGCTCGCCCTGCTGGTCGAAAACCGGGAACGCCTGGTCTCGCGGGACGAGATCCTCGACAAGATCTGGGATGGGCGCGTCGTTTCCGACGCCGCTCTCTCGAGTCGCATCAAGTCCGCGCGGCAGGCGCTCGGTGACGACGGCCAGGCGCAGCGATTCATCCGGACGATTCACGGCCAGGGTTTCCGCTTCGTCGCCGACGTGAAGGTCGCCAGGGTCGTGCAGCTCGCCGACCCGCCACCTCCAGAACAGGCCGCTGGCCAGCACACCGAATTGCCGACGCGACCCTCGATCGCGGTGCTGCCGTTTCGCCTCGTCGGCGATGCGGGGCCTTACGCGGCTATTGCCGACGCCCTGCCCCACGAACTGATCACGGAGCTGTCGCGACTGCGCTGGCTGTTCGTCACGGCGCGCGGTTCGTCGTTTCGCCTGCGCGCGGAAGATGCCGACATGCGCGAGATCGGGCGCGTGCTCGGGGTCCGGTATTGCCTGACCGGCACGGTGGACGTCGCTGGTTCGAACCTCGTCGTCACCGTCGAACTCGTCGATACGCGCAGTGGCGGAGTCGTCTGGGCCGAGCGGTTCGCCGGCACGATCGACGACGTGCACTCGATCCGCGAGGACATTCGCTCGAGGATACTGACGGCGCTGGAGCTGCAGATTCCGCTGCACGAAGCGAACCTGGCCCGGCTGACCGTCACCGAGAACCTCGACGCGTGGTCCGCGTACCACCTCGGCCTGCAACACATGTACCGGTTCAACCGCACGGACAATGCCGCCGCCACTGCGCTGTTCCAACAGGCGGTCGCGCAGGATCCGGGCTTCGCACGCGCGCACGCGGGGCTGTCGTTCGTGCACTTCCAGACTGCGTTCATGCGGCACACGGACGACATCGCCGGCGAGTCAGCCCTTGCGCGTCGCTTTGCGCAGCGGGGCCTGGAACTCGACCCGCTCGATCCGTTCGTGAATTTCACGATGGGTCGCACCTACTGGCTTGAGGGCGACCTGGAGGGCGGCCTCGCGTGGCTCGAACGCGCCACCACGATCAGCCCCAACTACGCGCAGGGCATCTATGCGCAGGCCTGGACCGAGACGCTGGCGGGCCGCGGCCTGCAGGGTCGCGCGCACGTCGACCTCTCGATGCGCCTGAGCCCGCTCGATCCAATGTATTACGCGATGCTGGGCACGCGAGCCTTCACCCACATGGTCGTCGGCGAGAACCTCGCCGCGGCCGAATGGGCCGAGCGCGCAGCACGCTCGCCAGGCGCTCACGTGCTGATTGCGATGATCGCCGCCGCCACGCAGTCCATGATCGGCGACGACGCGAAGGCCGCGGCCTGGGCCTCCGACGTGCGTTCCCGCAACCCCGTGCTGAAGCGTGAAGATTTCTTCCGTTCCTTCCCGATTAAATCCGCAGTCACCCGCGCGCGTCTCGCAAATGCGCTGGAGCGGCTCGGATTCTGAACTCGGGACACATGCGACGACCGGTTCAGAGGAGACGACCATGCCGCTGGAATTGAAGAAGAGCGTGCAGCAACTGGTGGACGAAGCGCTCGCCGAGATCGAGACGCTGACCGTCGAGCAGGCGCGCGCATTGCTCGGCCAGCCCGACGTCACGTTCATCGACCTGCGCGACCCGCGCGAACGCTGGCGCGACGGCGGCGTTCCCGGAGCGGTGAATGTCACGCGCGGCATGCTCGAGTTCTGGATCGATCCCGCGAGCGCCTATCACAAGGATTTCTTCGCCTCGGGCAACCGCTTCGTCTTTTTCTGCGCCGGCGGCATGCGCTCGGCACTGGCGGCCAGGACGGCGCAGGACATGGGGCTCACGCCCGTTGCCCACATCGACGGCGGGTTCGGCGCCTGGAAGAAAGCGGGCGCCCCGGTCGAAGCGGTTGAACCGAAGCCCGTGCGCTAGGATCGCCCCATGGCCAACCCCATCGACTCGCTGATTGAAACTCCTGATGTCCTGACACAACTGGCCGTGCGCTACGGTCCGCGCGCGTTCTCGGCGCTGCTGGTGCTGGTGGCCGGCTACTTCGTGATGCGCTGGGTCGCGAAGTTCGCGGCGCGCGGCCTCGGTCGCCTGCCGCTCGAGCCACCGGTGCGCGACCTGCTGCTGCGCGTCGTGAAGATCCTGGTGCTGTTCCTGTTCCTGCTGCTCGCACTGCAGAACCTCGGCATCGACCTGCTGCCGCTGCTCGCCGGTCTCGGCATCGCCGGCGCGGGCGTCGCGCTTGCGCTGCAGGGTGTGCTGGGCAATGTCGCCGCGGGACTCACGATCATCTTCACGCGGCCGTTCCGCGTCGGCGAGTACATCTCGATCACGGGCGTAGAAGGCGTCGTCGGCAAGATCTCGATCTTCAGCACGACGCTGCGCCACAGCGATCTCTCGCTGGTCGTGATTCCCAACCGCAAGATCGCCGGCGAAATCCTGCACAACTACGGCGAGATCCGGCAGATGGACCTCAGCGTCAACGTCGCATACGGCACGGACCTCGACCTGGCTGTCGGCGCGATTCGCGAGGTGCTCGCCAGCAATGCGCGCGTGCTCAAGGAGCCTGCCCCACTCGTTGCCGCCGCTGCACTCGGGGACTGCGCGATCTCCATCGTGATCAAACCGTGGGTCACGGTGCCGGATTACGGGGCCGCCGCCGGCGAGATCAACCCGGCGGTCGTCGAGGCCTTCCGCCTGCAAGGCGTGCAGATTCCCGTCATCAGGGCGGCGAACACGCTCGCCTAGCGCGCCTGCCCACCCATGGTCGCGTGCGCGGGCGGCGCACGTAACTCGCTGCGCTTGTCGGCGAGCAACGCGGCGAAGGCCGGATCGACTGGCATTTTGCGCTAGCCCGCGTCGCGTTTCAGCGCGCCGCCACCACTTCGATTTCGACCAGCGCGCCAGGCAGCGGCAGTGCCGCGACCTGGACGGTGGTCCGCGCCGGCAAGTTGCCCTTGCTCGCTTCCCCGAAGTGGCGTGAATAGGCCTGCATCAGGCCGCCGAAATCCATGCTGCCGCCCTTTCCCGGATCGCCCACCATGAAGACATTCATCTTCACGACGTCGGCCAGCGTGAGACCCGAAGCGGCCAGCTCCTTTTCGATCTTGGCGAGCACGCTCGCCGCCTGCGTTTCGGTATCGCCGAGGCGTTCGATGCTGCCGGCCGGCGCGTCCGGCCTGGCGACGTCCGCCAGCGTGCCACTGACGAAAACGAGTCGCGCATTCCCTGGCACGGCGACGCTGCTGGCGATCGGAAAATCAGCCAGCGGTCGACGCACGATCTCATCCGCGGCCGGCGCCGCGAACGGCAGCGCAAACATTGCGCACATGAAAGACGAGGCAAGCAGTCTGCGGGCGGGTGTTGTCACGGAACCTCCTGTCGTGCTGTGCGGGCACGCTGCAGCGCAAAAACGAGCGCAGGCGCCAAACGCATAGCATACTCAGTCCACAACAACGCACGCAGGGGGATGGCAATGGACGCGTCTGGTACGTCGCGCAGGAAGTTCCTGCAGGCCTCGGGGGGTACGTTAGGCATGGCGTGGCTTGCGGCCAGTTGGCCGCAGGTCGTCGCAGCGGCCGAGCACGCGCACCAGATGGCCATGGATTCGGCCGACCGCAGCAAGTTCCTGCTGCTGTCCGCGGCGCAGGCGCGCGACGTCGACGCGATCGCTTCGCAGATCGTACCGAGCGGCGCCACACCAGGCGCGCATGAAGCCGGGGTGGTTTATTTCATCGACCACGTAAATGCCGGGCTGTGGAAAGAGCACGGCCAGGAATTCGTGGCGGGCCTGACCGACTTCCAGGCGAAGTGCGCGAAGCACCACCCGGGCGTCGCGCAGTTTGCAGACCTTTCGTTCGGCGACCAGACCGCGTACCTCAAGCACATGGAACACACGCCGTTCTTCGGCGGCATGCGGTTCCTGACCGTGCTCGGGCTGCTCGCCCTGCCCTCCTATGGCGGCAACGCGGGCAAGCTCGGCTGGAAACTCGTCGGCTTCGTCGACCAGCATGCATGGCAACCTCCGTTCGGGCATTACGACGCCGAGTACGCCGGGTTCGTGCCGTATGCGAAGACCGCGGGGCAGCAGTCATGAGCGCACGCAAGTACAAGCCGACTGACACCGTCGACTTCGTCGTGGTGGGTTCGGGGGCCGCAGGCGGAGTGATGGCACGCGAACTGTCGCAGGCCGGATTCGAGGTCCTGGTGCTCGAGCAGGGGCCGCGCTTCACGGCCGCGGACTTCCGCCACGACGAGCTGGACTACTGGTTCAACGGCGCGATCACCAACAAGCTCGACACGAACCCGCAGACGTTCCGCAAGTCCGCGGCCGAGAAGGCACAGCGAGTCACGGAGTTTCCTGCCGCGTGGTACGCGCCGAACGTCGGCGGCAGTTCCGTGCATTTCACCGCGAACTTCTGGCGTCTCCACGACGTCGACTTCAACGAGCGCAGCCGGCTAGGCGAGATTCCGGGAACTACGTTCGCCGACTGGCCGATCACCTACGACGAACTCGAGCCTTACTACACGAAGGTCGAGTGGGAAGTCGGCGTATCCGGCCTGGCCGGCGCCAGCCCGTTCGACCCGTGGCGCAGCAAGCCGTACCCGATGCCGCCCATGCCGGTGAAATCCTCGGGCGTGCTGCTCGAGCGCGGCGCACGCAAGATGGGTTGGCATCCGTACCCGGCGCCGATGGCGATCGCGTCGGTGCCCTACAAGGGCCGCTCCGCCTGCGCACATTGCGGGTTCTGCATCGGGTTCGGCTGCGAAATGCAGGCGAAGTCGTCGACGCTGTACACCATGATCCCGGAAGCCGAAGCCACGGGGCGCTGCGAAGTGCGGCCGCTGAGCTACGTCTCGCGCATCGAGACCAACGCGGCGGGCCGCGCGACCGGCGTCGCCTATTTCGACAAGGACAAGCGCGAGCACTTCCAGAAGGCGCGCGCGGTCGTCGTGTGCGCCAACGGCGCCGAAACATCGCGTTTGCTGCTGATGTCGGCCAACGCGAAGTTCCCCGACGGGCTGGCTAACTCGAGCGGCTACGTCGGCAAGAACCTGATGTTCAACACCTACGCCGAGGTCAACGCGCTGTTCGAGCACGAACTGAACGAGTTCAAGAGCGCGCAGGTCACGCGCGTCGTGCACGACTGGTACGACAGCGACCCGCAGCGCGGCTTCTACGGCGGCGGGGGTATCGATTCCCGCATCGGCCCGATGCCGATTGCGTGGTCGATGTTCGCGCCACCGCCGGATCGCACGTGGGGCGCGGGGTTCAAGTCGCTGCTCGAGGCCCTGCCGCGCGCGATGATCGTCGCCGGTCACGGCACGTCGTTGCCGCTGGAGACCAATCGCATCGACCTCGATCCGGAGTTGAAGGACGCCTGGGGCCTGCCCGCGCTGCGCATGACGTACAAGGACCATCCGGACGACCTGGCGATGGCGCGTTTCCTGCAGGATCGCGGCGCTGAAGCCATGCAGGCAGCCGGTGCGCTTGAAGTCTGGAAAGGCCCGGTCGCGGAGTCGACCGGCGGACCGCACTTGCTGGGAACGGCGCGCATGGGCAACGACCCGAAGACGTCGGTCGTCGACAAGTACCACCGCTCGCACGACATCCGCAACCTGTTCGTCTGCGACGGCTCGAGCATGGTGACGTCGGGGCGCGGGCAGCCGACGATGACGATCCAGGCACTCGCCTTTCGGGCCGGTGACCACATCGCGCAATTCGCGAAGCGCGGCGAGATCTGACGGTCAGCCCGCTCGCATGCCCTCGAGCCGGCGCGACACGATCGCGTCGGCTTCCGCCATGATGCGGTCGACCAGTTCGCGGCAGGTCGGCACGTCGTGGATCAGGCCGGCGACCATGCCGCACGACCACGCGCCCGCTTCCATGTCGCCCTGCTGCATGACCTTCACGTAGGCTCCCGCGACGTACTCGCGGACGTCGTCGATCGTCGTCGCCGCGCCCTTGCGCTTCTCGATCTCGACGACCTTGTCGACCGCCGTGTTACGCAGCACGCGCTCGGTGTTGCGCAGCGGCCGCATGATCAGGCGGGTGTCGAGTTCGCTTGCCCGCACCAGCGCCTGCTTGACGTTCTCATGCACCGGCGCTTCCTGCGTCGCGATGAAGCGCGTGCCCATGTTCATGCCGTCGGCGCCGAGCGCGAGCGCGGCCACCAGGCTGCGTCCGTCGGCCATGCCGCCCGAGGCGACGAATGGAATCTTCAGCGCCTCCGCCGCGAGCGGCAGCAGGATGAAGTTGGGCACGTCGTCCTCACCGGGGTGGCCGCCGCACTCGAAGCCGTCGACGCTGACCGCGTCGCAACCGATGCGTTCCGCCTTGAGCGAATGCCGCACCGACGTGCACTTGTGAATCACCTTGATGCCGTGCTGCTTCAGCACTGGCATGTACTCCTCGGGACTGCGGCCCGCCGTCTCGACGATGCGCACGCCGCCCTCGACGATCGCCTGGATGAGTTCGGCATACGGCGGGTTCGCGAACGTCGGCAGGAAGGTAAGGTTCACGCCGAACGGCTTGTCCGTCATTTCGTGGCAGCGCTTGATCGCAGCCGCGAGCTTCTCCGGCGTGCCAAGCGTGAGCGCCGTGATCATGCCGAGCCCGCCCGCGTTGGAAACGGCCGACGCGAGTTCGGGCAACCCGACGAAATGCATGCCGCCCTGGATGATCGGGTGCTGGATGCCGAAGAGTTCGGTGATGCGGGTCTTCATGGACGGCCTCGGAATGCATGGTGGCGAGAACCGCCCATTGTCGCCGATTCCGTCGCGAATCGCTCAGCCTCGCGAGTTGGCGTC
>Ga0315287_10004343_pt1 | contig 13818 bp, 10 predicted proteins | sample YL17G11_0_MG_FD_205037 | JGI IMG/M metagenome (GOLD analysis project Ga0315287, IMG submission 205037) | Sediment microbial communities from Yellowstone Lake, YNP, Wyoming, USA - YL17G11_0 | ecosystem: Environmental > Aquatic > Freshwater > Lake > Sediment | place: USA: Wyoming | collected... | reverse complement strand
AGCATTTCCAGTGTCAACTGCAGACGAGTTGCCAGATCGAGCGTGGCCAGCCGATACTCCGCCATCGGACACCTCCACAGGGTGGGATCGTGGGTCATTGATCCGATTGTCACCCAAGTGAAGATTCTGGCAAGTTTCGTCAGTTGTTAAAGTGTCAACCTATTCGTGAACCATCCCCAGAAAAGTGCCAACAATACGCAACACGCAATACGCACCACGCAACCGAGGCTATCCATGACCACCCATCCCACCCTGTTCATCACCCACCGCGGCGAGCGGCATCAGCAGGACGCGCTGAACGCGGCGCCCGCCGAGCTCGATGTGACGCTGCGCCGCTCGCCATCCAAGGACGAAATCATCGCGCTGCTGCCCGGTAAGGAGTTCCTGATCACCGAGCGCAGCGGCGAGATCGATGCCGATATCATCCGGGCCGGTCATGATCTGCGACTGATCCAGCGACTCGGGGCGCAGACCCACGACATCGACCTCGATGCCGCGCGCGCCGCCGGCATCCCCGTCTGCACCCTGCCGGTGCTGAGCTGCATCCGCGTGGCGGAGCACATGCTGCTCCAGATGCTTGCATGTGCCAAAAAGCTGCACGAGTCGATCGACGTCACGCTGAGTGCTGCGGATTTCGGTCAGCCGTCGCGTCGTTGCGACGAAGACTACTTCGCTTATAACTGGACGAGCCGGCAGGAGATCCACGGTCTGTGGGGCGCCACGGTGGGCATCCTGGGCTACGGAGAGATCGGCACCGAGCTGGCCCGCAGGTTGGGCGGCTTCGGTTGCAAGGTGCTCTACAACAAGCGCAACCCGCTGCCTGCAGCGGCCGAGCGCGAGATGGGCATCCAGTTCGCCGCCGTCGACGAGCTGGTGGCGACGAGCGACTATGTCTGTATGCTGCTGCCGCTCTTCCCGGAGACCGAGCAATCACTCAGTCGGGAATTCTTCGCTCGCATGAAGCCGGGCGCTGTCTTTGTCAGTTGTGGCGGCAGCGGGGTGGTGGATGACGATGCCCTGGCCGAGGCGGTTGTGTCCGGTCATCTCTACGGCGCCGCGGTGGACACCTTCACCTTTGAGCCGATCGCCCCCGACAGCCCGCTCCTGCCGGTGGCGCGCAACCCGCAGGCCAACCTGATCCTCACGCCGCACACGGCAGCCGGCGCGTCCTCGGCGAACCGCAACGGCCGGGTCGATGATTACGCCAATCTGATGCGGGTCCTAAGGGGCGAAGCGTTGGTGGGACGGCTGGCATAGCGGGCGTCCTTCCGGTGAGGCGGGGCGTTTTCATGTTGCGGTCTGGTCAGGTTCCTGCAGCCAGAGATGGGGAGTCGCAACGCAACTTCGTTATTGCGAGCGCAGTCCGGCGCGGTTTTCGCAGGACGGAGCGAAGCAATCCCCTGCATGTCGGAGATTGCTTCGCTTCGTACCTCGCAACCGCAAACGACGCTCCTGCCTATGACGTGTCATTGCGAGCGCCTTTTGCGAAGCAATCTCGCGCGCATGATGGAGATTGCTTCGGGGCTGCGGCCCCTCGCAATGACTGCCATCGCCTGGGCGCATGCCGCCCGCGCGGCATGGGGAACTCGCAATGACGCCTGCGTAGTCGTCGCGCCGCCTGCAACTTGATTTCGCCCTACCAGCGAGGCGCACTACGTTGGCGCTTGCGCTGAACTGCGGTAGAATGGCCGGCATGGTTGCGATTGGCGCTGTGTTCGAGCCCAATGCCGCCGATGGGCCGATGGCTGGAATCGTGCGTTCTGAGAGGAAGAGGTTTGAGCAGCATTCTCATCGAGAACGGCGCCGTGGTCACGGTCGATGACGCGGGGCGCATCCACAACCCGGGCACCCTGCTGATCGCCGACGATCGGATCGCGGCGATCGGAGCCGGCGAGCCGTCCGTCGAGATGCGCCAGCGAGCGGATATCATCATCGACGCGTCGCACATGGCCGTCATGCCCGGCATGGTGAATGCTCACACGCATCTCTTCCAGACGTTCTTGCGCGGCCTGGCCGATGACAAACCGCTGCTCGAATGGCTCAAGGCCGCCATTTGGCCCGTGGCCCGGGTGCTCACCGAAGAGGACGCCACCGTCTCCGCCATGCTCGGCCTGGTGGAAAACATCCGGGGCGGCGCCACGGCGGTGATCGATCATCAATACGTCCACACGGAGCCGGGCAACGACGACGGGGTCTTTCGAGCTGCGCGGGAGACCGGAGTCCGCTTCCTTCTAGCACGTGGGTGGGCGGACGTCAACTACCATCCGGCCTTCATGGAGACGCCCGACCGGATCATCTCGGAGATGGCGCGTCTGCGCGCGACGTGGCACGGCGCGGCGGCCGGCCGGTTGCGTCTGGAGTTCGGGCCGCTGATCCCGTGGGGCTGCACGCCCGGCACGATGCGGCGAACCTACGACCTGGCGCGACAGTGGGGCGTGGGTACGCACATCCACGTAGCCGAGGCGCGACGCGAGATCGAGATGAGCTTGGAGAGTACCGGGCGCCGGCACATCGAGTGGCTCGCCGACCTCGGGATGCTTGGGCCCGATCTGCAACTCGTGCACAGCGTCTGGCTCGCCGACGGCGAGCTCGACCTGGTCGCCGGGAGTGGCGCCGTGGTGGTGCACTGCCCGGTGTCGAACATGTATCTGGCTTCCGGCGTCGCCCGTGTGCCGGAGATGCGGCGTCGCGGCATCTCCGTGGCGCTCGCGACCGATGGTCCCGGCAGCAACAACAACCAGGACATGCTCGAGGTGCTCAAGACGACCTGTCTGCTGCAAAAGGTCCATGCGCTCGACGCAATGGCCTTGCTGCCGGAGGATGCTGTGTGGATGGCGTGCCGCGGCGGCGCGGCGGCCTTCGGCCAATCGGCGTTGATCGGATCGCTGGAAGTCGGCAAGAAAGCCGATGTGGTGCTGGTTGACCTGAACACGCCGTTGGCGATGCCGGTGCACCGGCCGGTCTCGGCGCTGGTCTACAACGTCAGCGCGGGCAACACCGACACGGTCATCGTCGACGGCAAGATCCTGATGCGCGGCAAGAAGGTGCTATGCGTCGATGAGGATGCACTGCTCGCCGAGGCCCGGCAAGTTTGCCGCCGGCTGTTCGAGCGAGCGGGCGTGAAATAAACTCCCACTATCCCATCCCAAGAGAACGCGGAGGAGGCGTAGATGCAATCCCAACTGTTCGGCAAGGACTTTATTACCACAGAGGACTGGACGCTCGATGAGCTGGAAAGCGCGTTGGAGTTGGCCGGCGACTTGAAGCGCCAGTGGATCACCGGCACGTACCACGATCATCTGCTGCGCGCCAAGACGCTTTACATGATCTTCTTCGAGGAATCGACGCGCACCCGCAACTCGTTCGAGGCGGGCATGACGCAACTCGGCGGGCACGCGCATTGGCTCACGCCGAAGGCGACGCAGATCGGCCACGGTGAGAGCCCGAAGGACACCAGCATCGTGTTGGCGCGCTACGGTCACGGCATCGCCGTGCGCGACTGCCGTACCGGCATCGGCCAGAAGTACCAGGTCGAGCTGGCGAAGTGGGCAAACATCCCGGTCTTTTCGATGCAGGACGACGTCGATCATCCCTGCCAGACCATGGCCGACATCATGACGATCCGGGAAAAGTTCGGGACGAATCTACGGGGCCGTAAATTCGTCATCTCCTGGACTTACGCGCCGCAGTACGTCCGGCCGCTTTCGGTGCCGCAGGGCCTGATCATGCTGATGCCGCGCTTCGGCATGGACGTCACACTGGCGCACCCGAAGGGCTTCGAGATGATGCCGCACACGCTGGAAGCCGCTCGCAAGCATGCTGAGGAAGCCGGCGTCAAGTTCGAGGTCGTCGATGACATGGACGCCGCCTGCGAGGGCGCCGACATCGTCTACGCCAAGAGCTGGGGCCCGATCATGGTCACCGAGGACGAGGCGGAAGTCAAGACCCTGGTGGATCAACACAAGGATTGGCGCCTGGATGATCGGCGGATGGCGTTGGCGAAGAGGAACGCCATCTACATGCACTGCATGCCCATCGACCGCGGTTACGAGGCCACCGACTCCGTGATCGACGGCCCGCAGTCGGTCATCTACGACGAGGCCGAGAACCGCCTGCACATTCAGAAGGCGCTGATGACACTGACGATGGCGCCGCGCGGGTAGAGATCGAATGGGAGAGCGGGAGAATGGGAGATCTTCTCCCCCTTTCTCCCATTCTCCCGCTCTTGCAGTCCTTTGTCTGGAAGCACAGAATGATATTCGATACGGTCGTTCACAATGGCACTCTCGTCACCCCTGGTGGCATCGTCTTGGCCGATCTGGGCATTACCGGCGAGACCATTGCGGCCATCGGCGTCGGGTTGGCAGGGCGGCACGTGATCGATGCGACGGGCAAGCTGGTCATCCCTGGCGCCGTCGACCCGCACGTCCACTTGGAGATGCCCGCTGGCCCCGTGCAGTCCAGCGATGACTGGGTCACCGGCACGGTGGCAGCCGCATGTGGCGGCACGACGACGGTGATCGATTTCGTGGAGCCGGAGCCGGGGGGAGTGGAAGAAGTGGTGAGCGGGAGAAACGGTGAGAGCTCTCACTCTCCCACTCTCCCACTCTCCCACTCTTCCGCTCTTCGCTCCGCGCTTGCCTCCCGCCGCGCTCAAGCCGAGGGCCGCGCCGTGATCGACTTCGGCTTGCACATGACGCTGTTGGATGCGCAGCCCGAGACCCTGGCCGAGATCCCGGAAATCGTCGCGGCCGGCTGCCCGTCGTTCAAGACCTACATGACCTACAGCTTCAAGCTGACCGATGACGTCCTGGTGGCGGCGATGGAGGCGGTGGGCCGGGCCGGCGGCGTGGTCATGGTGCACGCGGAGAACGATGCGGGCATCGCTTATCTGCGGCGCAAACTGATCGAGGCAGGACACGTCGAGCCGCGCTATCACCCGATCTCTCGACCTGCCGGCATGGAGGCGGAGGCGATCGAGCGGGCGTTGGCCCTGGCCGAAACGGCCGAATGCCCCGCCTATATCGTGCACATCTCGACGGGCCGTGGCGCGGCGGCTGTTGCCGGCGCTCGTGCCCGGGGGCAGGACGTCTTCGGCGAGACCTGTCCGCAATACCTGCTGCTGACGGATGCCGAGTTCGACCGCCCGGGCTTCGAAGGCGCCAAGTTCATCTGCTCGCCGCCACTGCGCAAAGTCGAAGACAACGCAGCGCTGTGGAATTATCTGGCGATGGCCGACCTCCAGACCGTCGGCACGGACCACTGCCCGTTTTTCTTTGTCGGGGAGAAAGACCTGGGGCGGAAGGACGGCGCCTACCCGCCGTTCACGCGTATTCCCGGCGGCATGCCCGGCATCGAATCCCGCCTGGCGTTGCTCTACACGCATGGGGTCGGAGCCGGGCGACTGACCCTGGAGCGCTGGGTCGAGGTCTGCTGCACTCGGCCGGCGCAAGCCTTTGGCCTGTCCGGCCGAAAAGGCGTGCTGGCGGTGGGCGCCGATGCCGATGTGGTGGTCTTCGATCCGGCGCGCGAGGTCGTCCTGTCGCGGCAGGTCGCACGGCCAGGCGGCATCCGGCTTCATGAGAATTGCGATTACACCCCCTACGAAGGCTTTCGTCTGACAGGGTGGCCCGCCTTGACGATGTCCCGTGGGGAAATCATCGCCCAGGATGGCGAGTTCATTGGCCGGCCGGGACGCGGGCGTTTTCTGCGCCGGCAGGCCCATCGAATGTGACTTCCGTAGAGGCAACCGATGACCGGCACGCTCATCCTCCCCGAGTGGTTGATTGATATCCCTGGCGAGCCGCCCAAGCGGGGCTGGGGCGTGCGCGTGGTCGGTGATACGGTTGATGCTGTCGCTCCGAACGACGAGCTGCGGCGGTTGCATCCCGCGGATGGGGTCTGGGAGGCGCCGGGACAGGCGCTCGCGCCCGGCTTCGTGGATGCGCATACGCATCTCTACGGCGTGCTGGCCCACGGCATCCCCCTCGACAAAGCGCCGTCCGGCTTCTGGCCCTTTCTCGTCGATTTTTGGTGGCCGTTGGTGGAAGATCAGCTCGACCAAGAGATGATCTGCGCCGCCACCGACCTCAACCTGACCCACATGCTGCGCAGCGGCATCACCAGCTTCTATGACTGCACCGAAGGGCCGAATGCGCTCCCTGGCTGCCTCGCCGCCCAGGCTGAGGTCGTTCGGGAACGCGGCATCCGGGGCATCCTGTCGTTTGAGGCGACCGAGCGGCTGAGTCCAGAGAACGGGCAGCGGGGGCTGCATGAGAACCTGGAATTCGTGCGGATGATCTGGGGGCAGGAGGCAGGAGGCAGGGGTCAGAGGGAGCTGTCCAACCTCCAACCTCCAATCTCCAACCTCGTCTCCGGCCTCATGTGCTTCCACACCACTTTCACGTGCTCGGCGGCGTTCATCCGGCAGGCGTTCGAGATGGCGACCGAAGAGGGCGTGCTGGTGCACATGCACGTCTCGGAAGGGACATACGAGCCGGAACAGATGTTGAAGCGGTTCGGGATGCGACCTTTCGAGGTCTACGAGTGGCTGGGCGTCGCTGGCCCGTCGATGCTGGCATCGCAGTGCGTGCAGATCAGCCCGATTGAGATCGACATAATCGCTCGCCGCGGCGTGCGCGTCACCCACATGCCGCTTTCCAACTGCGAGGTCGGCGGCGGCATCGCCCCAGTGCCCGACCTGGTGGCGGCGGGCGTGACTGTGGGACTCGGCAGCGACGGGTACATCACCGATTTCTTCGAGGTCATGCGCGGGGCCTTCCTGATTCACAAAGCGCACCGGCAAGACCCACGGGTGATGCCTGCCAACCTGGTCTGGCGGCTGGCAACGGAAGGCGGGGCGCGCGCCATCGGCCTGGAGCGGGTCGGCCGGCTGGCGCCGGGCTGGCAGGCAGACCTGCAACTGATCGACGCCCATTTCCCGACGCCGGCCACGGTTGGCAACCTCTACGATCAACTGCTCCTCTATCGGAACCACGATCACGTGCGGGCCGTGATGGTCGCTGGACAGGTGCGCGTGCGCGAGGGTCAGGTGTTGGGCGCGGACGAGGTCGCCATGCGCGCCAGGGTGCATCGGGCAGCCGAGCGCCTTTGGGGCGGAGGTGGATAGTCGGGCAGTTGCTCACGGACATCTGAACCCACCGGCGACGGTTGCAGGTGCGGTGTAACACGGATGACGTGGATCGGCAGATAGGGTCAAGAATCCGTGTGTATCCGCAAGATCCGTGAGCCGGGTCTGTTACGGTTCGCGAAGTGCTGACGGGTGGAACTTGTACTGTGCAAAAGGAGCAGGGTCCGATGCCGAAGATTCACGATCTGCGATCTTATCTTGAGGTTCTGGAGGCGGCCGGCCAACTGGTTCGTATTCGGCGAGCCGTGAGCCTGGTGCACGAGTTGGCCGACGTCGCTGCGACGCTCGAGCGGCAGGGCGGGCCGGCTCCGCTGTTTGAGTCAGTCTCAGGCTCTCCATGGCCGGTTTTCTCGTCGGCGGTGGCGAACCAGCAGCGGGCTGCGCTCGCCCTGAGCTGCGACAAGTCTCAGGTCGTCGAGGTCATGCGCCGAGCGCTCGATCCCAGCCAGGGCATCGCGCCAGTGCGCACCGAGAACGCCGCCTGGAAAGCCCACGTGCTCACCGGCGACGCGGTGGATCTGCACCAGGTCCCGATCCCGACACATGCGGTGGGGGACGGCGGACCGTTCATCACCGGCGGGGTGACCGTCAGCAAGGACCCACTCAGCGGCCGGGGCAATCTCTCATACAACCGGATGCAGGTCAAAGGCCCGCGTGAGATGGGCTTCGACGTCAACGAGTGGCGGCATGTCCGCCAGTTCATGGACGTGCAAGAAGCCAAAGACGCGCCGCTGCCCATCGCCATCGCCATCGGCCTCGACCCGGCGATCTCGATTGCGGCTGGCGCGCGCTACGATGGCGACGAGCTCTTCATCGCCGGCGCGATCCGGGGCGAAGGCGTGCCGGTGAGCCGGGGCGTAACGGTCCCGATTGACATCCCCGCCGAAGCCGAGATCGTGATCGAGGGCTTGCTGCCGCCGCACGTGCGCCAGGGCGAAGGCCCGCTGGCGGAGTTCCACGGCTATTACGGACGCATCTGGGACAGCCCAGTGTTCGAGGTGACCGCTATCTGCTGGCGCGACGCTCCGATCTTCCAGACGATCATCCCCGGCTGGAACGAGCATGTTTACATCGGCAACGTGCTGCCGCGCGAGCCGCTGCTGCTCAACTATGCCCGCCACGTCAGCAAGAATGTCACCGGACTGCACCTGGCGCCCTACGGCAGCGGCTTCCTGGCGATCGTAGCGCTGAACAAAAAGAATCCCGGCGAGCCGAAGAACGTGGCGATGGGGGTTTTCACGGCGCACGTCAACGTCAAGTGGTGCATCGTCGTGGACGGCGACGTGGACATCTATGACCCGGCTGATGTGATGTGGGCGCTGACGACACGCGTGGACTGGAGTAAGGATATCTTCCTGGTACCGGGCGCGCAGGGTCACGAGATGGATCCCACGGCCGACACACGCGGGGTGCATACCAAGATCGGCGTGGATGCCACCGCCGACAAGGGGCGTCGCGAGGCCGCCGAGCGGGTGCGCTACGGCGACGTAGATCTGAGCAAGTATCTATAGCAGGGTTTGGGTCTGGAGTGACCTCCACAAGGAGAATCCTTTGGCTGTCCTGACAACCAAACTGTTTGATGTCGAGATGCCGTCGCCCTTCATCCTGGCGTCCGGGCCGTTATCCTACGACGCGACCGGGCTCTGGGAGGCGTACCGGGCCGGCGCAGGCGGTGTCACGACCAAAACGCTGCGGCTGGAGCGGGCGGTCAACCCGACCCCGCACATGGTCGTGCCCAGGTCGTCCAACCTGCGCGCCACGCTCTTCAATACCGAGAAGTGGGCCGATCTGCCGTGGGAGCAATGGGTCGCGCAGGAGTTGCCAGCGATGAAGGGCCATCCGGGCATGCTCATCGCCAGCATCGGTCACACGTCCGCCGAAGGCGAAGTCATCGCCGGCCCGGTGGCTGCCACCGGCGTGGTGGATGCTATCGAGTGCGTGGCGTACACGAAGGATACCATCGTGGCCCTGGTGCGCGCCGTGCGCGAGCGGACAGATTTGCCCATCCTGGCTAAACTGACCTTCAACTGGGGCGATGACCTCTATCCCGCCGCGGGGGCCGCGCTGAAAGCCGGCGCTAATGGTTTCACCGCCATCGATTCGATCGGGCCGACCCTCCAGATCGACATCGAGACGGGCCAGCCGACCATTGGCGGGGTGGGGAACAAGGCGTGGATGTCGGGCGCGGCGATCCGGCCCGTGGCGCAGGCGGTCGTTGCCGAGCTGGCGCATCGCTTCGGCGCTCCCATTGTCGGCACGGGCGGTATCATCCAGGCCGAGGATGCCATCGAGATGACGATGGTGGGCGCGACCGCGCTGGGGGTCTGCACCGCGCCGCTGTTGCGCGGGCTGGAATGGTTTGAGCGTACGCACGAGAAGCTGCGCGGTTGGCTCGACGGTCATGGCACCGCCCGTCTGGCCGATCTGCGCGGCGCCGCATTGAAGCACCTGCACGTGGTGGAAGATACTGCGCCGCTCACGTTCGACTTCGAGCCGCTGAAGTGCACCAAGTGCGATCTCTGTGTCGTCCTCTGCCCGTATGACGCTCGGGAAATGGAAGGCGACAAGCCCAAAACGCCCAATCTGAAGCAGATTCTTCTCGAAGATCGCTGCCGGTATTGCGGCCTGTGCGTCGAGGTGTGCAAGCCAGAGGCGCTGACGTACGGAAATTGGCCGAGGTGATGACATAACGAGTAGCGAGTGATTCACGTCGTTGTTACTCGTCACTCGTCGCGTTCCCGGAGGTAAAATTGCATATCAGCGATTCGCTCGTCGCTTTCGCCCGTTCCCTCGTCCGCTGCCCCAGCCGCTTCGGCGAGGAAGAGGCGGTGGTCAGCCTGATTCTGGCGCAGATGACCGAGTTGGGCTTCGACCGGGCCTGGCGCGACGCCAACGGCAGCGCCATCGGTATCATCGAGGGCGAGCTGCCTGGGTCCACAATCTTGCTGGATGGTCATTGCGATACCGTCGGCGTGGCGCCCGGCGTGACCTGGACGCACGACCCGTTCGGCGGCGAGGTCGAGAGCGGCTTCATCTACGGCCGCGGCACAGCCGACATGAAGGGCGCGCTGGCTGCGATGATCTATGCTGTAGCGGGCCTTGACCGCGCTCGGCTCAGGGGACGCGTGGTGGTCAGCGCCACGGTGATGGAAGAGAACCTGGAAGGCGCGGCGCTCAAGGATGTGATGGACGCCGTGCGGCCCGATTTCGTCGTCATCGGCGAGGCGACCGATCTCAAGCTGAATCGCGGGGGGCGTGGCCGGGCGGAGATCCATCTGGAGACGATCGGGCGGCCTGCGCACTCGTCGACGCCGCATCTGGGGCGCAACGCCGTCCACGACATGCTGCGCGTCGTCGCAGCGGTCGAGCGATTGCCGATGCAAAGCGATTCATTCCTAGGCCCGGCGATCATGGCGCTGACAGACATCATCTCCGATCCGTATCCGGCATATTCCGTCATCCCTAGCCGGTGCCGCGTGACCTATGATCGGCGCCTGCTGCCCGGCGAGACGGTGGCCGGGGTACTGGGAGACCTTCGAGGTCTGCGAGACCTCGAAGGTCTGACCATTGATCTCCGGGCGGCGATCGCTCAGGGCGAGCACACGACCTATACGGGGGCGGTCCTGCGGGGGCCGAAATTCCTGCCGGCCTTTGTCTTTCCGGAGGAGCAATCTCTCGTGCAGGCGGCCGCGCGCGGGTTGCGTCGCGCCGGGCTTGATCCGCAAATAGGCGCCTACCGATTTTGCACCAATGCAGCGTACAGCGCGGGCGTGGTTGGGGTGCCTACCATCGGCTTTGGGCCGGGCCGCGAAGAGGAGGCACACGTGGTGGATGAGCGGATCGCGGTGGCGGACGTTTTGGCTGCCGAGCGAGGCTATCGCGGCATCGTCGAGGCGGCTCTGGCGCAAGCGTGAGGTGGGATGCCAGCGCACACCTATGACGCCATCGTCGTCGGCGCCGGCTACATCGGATGTGCGGTTGCCCATGCTCTGACCCTCGCTGGGCTGCGCACTGCGCTGCTCGATCAGGGCGATGTGCCGGGAGGCGCATCGCGAGCAAACTATGGCAACGTCCAGGTGCAGGACGCCGAGATCGCGCATAGCTTGCCGATGGTGACGGTGGGGTACCGCCGGTTTACTGATCTGGAGGAGGAGTTGGGCTGCTCCGTCGGCTATCGCCGCGTGGGCAGCCTGCTGCTGATCGAGACCGAGGCCCAATGGCAACTGATGGCGGCGCGCATTCCGATGCTGCGCGCTGCTGGCATCCAGGCCGAGCTCGTACCCGCCGAGCGGTTGGCCGAGTTGGAGCCGCTGCTGGATCGCCGGGCTGTGTTGGGCGCGTGCTTTCACCCCGACGAGGGGCAGGTCTCGCCGTTTGCCTTCATGGCCGCCTATCTGCGGCGAGGTCGCCAGGCCGGGTTGTCCATTCACGCGCACACCGAAGTGACGGGTTTTGATATCCACGGCGGCCGGATGCGGGGACTTCTGACGCGTGACGGGCAGTTCAGTAGCGACACGGTTATCCTGACCAGCGGCGCCTGGACGCCCCGTCTGGGCCGGTTGATCGGGCGAGATTGGAGCATTTCGCACGTCCACGGTCAGGCGTTGGTCACCGAGCGCTCCGACCTGCGGCTGCGCAACCACCTGGCAGCGGCGGCGTTCTTTGAGGCGATGCACGATGAGCCAGCGGACGCGCCCGCTGGGGCGGTATTGGCGGTCTCACAAACCGCAGAAGGTCATTTCCTCTTGGGGGAGGCGGGGGTCATCACCGATGACCTCGGGACGCATTCGACAGCGGCGGGGCAGGCCGCCATCGCTCGCGAGGTGACGCATTTTCTGCCATCGGTGGCGCGGTTGCGCGTACTGCGCGGCTGGGCTGCGCCGGTGGCTTTCACCGCGGACGGTCTGCCGTTCTTGGGACCGGTGGACGGACTGCCGCGCTTGATCCTGGCGACCGCCTTCAAGTCGACGGTGATTGTCGCGCCGCTGATCGGCAGCACGGTAGCTCAGTTGATCTGCGAAGGCCGGACCGACCTGGATCTGACCCCATTTTCGCCTGACCGGGAGATCGGCCATCATGGCTGATGGCGTGACCGATAGGATAGCTGCACGGCGCGAGTCGGCCATCACCGTTAACGTGGACGGACGTGCGGTTTCGGCGTTCACCGGCGAGACAGTGGCAGCGGTTCTGTTAGCTGCAGGAATTCGGGTCTTTCGATACACGGCCAAGCGGGGTGAGCCGCGCGGCGTCTTCTGCGGCATGGGGATCTGCTACGAGTGCCTGGTGACCGTCGACGGCGTGCCGAACGTGCGGGCGTGCGTGACGGCGGTCGAGCCCGGCATGGTGATTCAGACCGGTCGGTCTGAGCCGCAGCATGGTTGATCGTGTTGCGTTGGCCGTCGTCGGCGCAGGGCCGGCAGGCATTGCCGCAGCCGTGACCGCAGCCGAGGCAGGCGTCGAGACCGTCCTGGTCGACGCTCAACCGAGACCGGGCGGCCAATACTTCAAGCAGCCCCCGGATGCCTTCCGTCGGGAAGCGGTGTCTCGGCACAGTCGTCAGGCGGATGCCGCCCTGGCCCAGCTCTCCGGCAGCTCGGTTCGGGTTCTGAGCGGGGCACTGGTGTGGGGCGCATTCCCGGCAGAGGACGGGTCGGGTTGGGAGCTGACCCTGCATGGGCCGGGCGTGCCAGCGCGTCTGATCGCGCGCTCGCTGATCCTGGCGACCGGCGCCTATGACCGACCGATCCCTTTTCCGGGCTGGACCTTGCCGGGGGTGATGACGGCCGGTGGGGTGCAGTCGTTCCTGAAAACCCAAAGGCTGCCACCTGGCCGCCGTTTTCTCTTGGCGGGAACGGGGCCGCTGCAAATCGCCGTGGCCGCCGATCTCGTTCAGGCGGGAGCGGAGGTGGTCGTCGTCTTGGAGGCGACGAGGCTCCGTTTGCGCGATGTGCGTCACGCAGCAGCTCTGTGGGGACAGTGGAGTCGCGTGGCGGAAGGCTGGGACTTCGGGCGGACGCTATTTGCGGCGCGTGTTCCGCTCCGGCTGGGCTGGGCTGTCGTGGAGGCGCGTGGCAACGGCCAGGTCGAGGAGGCGGTCATCTGCCGGCTGAATGACACGGGGCAGCCGCTGCCTGGTACTTCGAAGACCGTGGCGGTAGATACGATCGTCATCGGCTACGGCCTGGTTCCGTCCACCGAGCTAACCCGGCTGTTGGGGTGCGTTCACGAATTCCGGCCGGATCGGGGCGGCACCGTGCCGCGGCGCGATGCCGAGATGGAGACCAGCTTGCCGGGCGTCTTCGCGGCCGGCGACGGGGCGGGTATCGGCGGCGCAGAGCTGGCCCAGATCGAAGGGCGCATTGCGGCATTTGCGGTGGCCGGGCGCCTCGGCAAGGTATCGGAGACCGCAGCGCGGCACGCCATCGACCGAGAGCAGCCCGGCTGGGCGCGGCAGCAGCGTTTCGCTCGCATGCTGGGCATGCTGTTCACGCCGGGCCCCGGTCTCTATGGCCTGGCCAGGGACGATACGGTGGTGTGTCGTTGCGAGGAGGTCACGCTGGGCGAGATCCGGCAGGCGGTGGCCGACGGCGCAACCTCGGCAAACGAAGTCAAAGGGTTGACTCGCACCGGCATGGGGAATTGCCAGGGCCGCATCTGCGGCGAGCTTG
>Ga0315287_10004342_pt1 | contig 13819 bp, 17 predicted proteins | sample YL17G11_0_MG_FD_205037 | JGI IMG/M metagenome (GOLD analysis project Ga0315287, IMG submission 205037) | Sediment microbial communities from Yellowstone Lake, YNP, Wyoming, USA - YL17G11_0 | ecosystem: Environmental > Aquatic > Freshwater > Lake > Sediment | place: USA: Wyoming | collected... | reverse complement strand
CGCTCGACGTCGATGTTCGATCGGACGTGATCCACGGCGTACTCCAGCGAGGGGCCGGGCAGCACCCAGAATCGGTCAAGCATGCTTGAGCAGAGGCTGGCGGCGGCTAGTGTGTTCTGACCTGCGAGGATGACGGGCACGCCGTTCTTGTCCGCGCGATCGATGACGGTTCGCGATGGGCGCTGATCCCCCGTGAGCACGAGGCAGCGCAGTTCAGGAACGTCCAGCGCGGCGAGTTGAAGGTCGGTCTGATCCCCGCCGGTGATGACCGCAAACTCCGGAGTCCGACGGAAGCTCCGCAGCGACGGCTCGATGCCGGAGGCGCCAATGACGAAGTGGCGCACCTCGCGTGCGTCCTCAAAGTGAGTAAGCGTACGTCCTCCGAGTCGCCTCGCGATCTCGTCGGTGCTCACGCAGCGCAGATTCGGATCATGGGGAATGATGCCGAGGACCTCCGCGCCACGGTCCGCGAGGAACGACGAAAGGACTTCTCCGATGAGAGAGTACGACCGATCGAGAGGAACGTCCTTGAGGATGACGCCGAGCACGGAAGGTCCCTGCTCGAAGAGACGCAACGCGCACAAGATGCGGTCGATGGCTTCTTCCCCATCGTACCGAGTGAGCAGGAGGACGTCGCAGCCAAGCAGATCGGCGAGGTCGAGGTCGCTCAGCCCGGCGCTCATTCCCATACCGAGGAAGCCGCGCCCCTCGACAAGCACCGCGCCGCGTCCAGGCGAGATGCGGGCGAAGGCTTCGGCGATTCGCTGTCTGAATCCCCGATCCCCCGCTTCGATTGCCTCTCGGAGGAACGGGCCTTCGAGCGGTATGGGCGCGATGTCGTGGACGTCATCCTCCAGAGAGAGAAGAGATCGAATGGTAGCGGCGTCCCGGTCGATCGGCTCTCCCGTGGCATACGAAACCTCGTAGCTGATCGGTTTCATGTAGGCGACAGAAACTCCGCGTGCCTGAAAGGCGCGGCCAAGTCCCAGAGAAAGCAGGCTCTTCCCAGAATGCTCTTCCGTGGAAACGATCAGAAGCCTTCTCATGCGCTCTTGCCCCCCAACCCCATCCGCCCAAGTCGCTGCCTGAAAAATCGTATTCGCGACCCGAGCGAAAGGCAATCCGACGAAGGATTCACAGGATCTCCACCATGCGAGCGGAGCGGCTCCACAGGTGTGTGGGACCATGATCTTAGGTTGCGGCTCTGATCTGCGCGGGGATCCGCGGGACTGACTTGCCCGGCACGGAGGGGTAGGGGCTATTCGGCCCCGGGGGACGTAAGGCTATAATGGAGATCGGAATGAAGAGAATCCTCATCGTCGATGACGAAGAGATGATCGTCCGGACGGTCAAGGCGTACCTCGATCACGAGGGCTTCAAGACCTACACGGCGTATGACGGCGCTTCGGCGCTGCAAGCGTTCGAAGAGAAGGGTCCCGACCTCATCATCCTCGACCTCATGCTGCCGAAGGTGAGCGGGCTGGAAGTGACCCGAGCCATCCGAGCGAAGTCCTCCGTGCCCATCATTATGCTGACCGCCAAGGCCTCCGAGGCCGATCGTGTCGTGGGCCTAGAGCTTGGGGCCGACGACTACGTCGTCAAGCCGTTCAGCCCCCGTGAACTCGTGGCGCGGATTCGCGCCGTCCTGCGAAGGTTCGACGGCGAGGGAGCGGAGGCGGAGAGAGTCGTTGCCGGAGAGCTTGAGATCGATCTCAAGACGCGGGAGCTGAAGGTCAAGGGTAGCCCCATCGACCTCACGCCGACGGAGTTCGACCTGCTCACCTACCTCGCTCGGCATCCGGGGCAGGTTTTCACCCGACTTCAGCTTCTGCGCGAGGTTCAGGGGTACACGTACGACTCGTTCGCGCGGACGGTCGACACGCACGTCAAGAACCTCCGCCGCAAGACCGAGGACGACCCGAAGACACCGCGCTACATCCAAACCGTCCACGGCGTTGGGTATCGATTCGCTAGGCAGGCCTAGCATGCTCCGCCGGGTCTCGCTTTCCCTCAAGCTCTCGGCGGCCTTCTTCGTCACGATCGTCCTTTCCGTGGCCCTCGTCTACTTCCTCACCGCGCACTCGGTATCACAGCGCTTCGACACCTACCGAGAAGAGAAACGCGAGCAGGTCTCGCAGATCCTCGGAACGCAGCTCTCCGTCTACTGGGGGCAGAATCGATCGTGGGTGGGGGTGGATCGGCTCTTCTACCGCCGTATCGAGTTTCGGATTGACGATCAGGTGCTCGAGGGGGCCGTTGCGATGTACAACTTCCCGTTCTCGTTGGCCAACGAGGACGGGAGGGTCATTCTCAGCACGGAACGACAGGACGTTGGCAGGACGCTGACGGCGTCTGAGATGATCCAAGGCCCGATCATGGTGGATGGCGTGCAAGTGGGCACATTCCTCCCTCTGAGTGTCGTCGACCCAGAGGAGGCGGCCTTCCTCGCGTCGGCCCGACGTTCGTCGCTGATCGGCGGAGGAATCACGGCGGCCCTCGCCTTGGTCGTCTCTGTCTTCCTGATCGCGCAGATCCTGTCTCCGCTGCGCGCACTGACGCGGGCGGCGGAGAGCATCGCGGAGGGCCAGACGCCGCAGAGAGTGCAGCTCAAGTCGCGAGACGAGATCGGCCAACTCGGCGAATCGTTCGACCATATGGTGGACAACCTACGCCACTCCGAGAGGTTACGGCAGACGATGACAGCTGACATCGCCCACGAGATCCGCACACCGGTAACGATCATCCAAGGAACGCTCGAGGCCATCTTGGATGGGGTCTACGAGCCGACGCCGGAGACGATCGCCCCGATCTACGAGGAGACGCTCCATCTCGGCAAGCTGATCGATGACCTACGCGAGCTGGCAATGGCCGAGGCCGGCGAACTCCGTCTCAGCCGGGAGCGCGTCGACGTGGGGAAGCTCGTGCGCCAGATCATCGACGCAACGGTCCCTGCGCTCGAGGGAGCTCCAGAGGTTCAGACGGTTGTCGAGGGCGCCTCGCCGACAGCAATGGTCGACCCCAAGAGGTTCCGACAAGTGATGGCGAACCTCCTCGGGAACGCCCTGCGCTACACGCCTCCCGGTGGGTTCGTCGGCATTGTGGTGCGGGAAGACCACGATGAAGTGGAGGTCAGCGTCTCTGACACAGGCCCCGGGATTTCGCCTGAAGACCTTGACCACCTCTTCGAGCGATTCTTCCGCGGGGACGCGTCGCGCAGCCGCGCGGTCGGGGGAAGCGGACTAGGTTTGGCCATCGTGAAGCAGTGGGTCGAGGCGCACGGGGGGCGCGTCTGGGCGGAGAATCGGGCGGAGGGCGGCGCACGCTTCACGTTGCGGCTTCCGATGGCTTGAATGGCCCGAGACAGAGCGGATAGGATGGCGCATGTCGGTGTTCCATAACCCCCACATCGGGGACATGACGTTTGATGACGTGGTGGCGGAACTGGTCTCCGAGATGAGGTCGAATCCCAAGGATCAGTTCGAGATTCTGATTGGCACGGATTCGTCAGCCAGTCCGGAGCGTCTCGATTTCGTCAGCGCCATCGTCCTTCACCGGATGGGAAAGGGAGGACGGTATTTCTGGACGCGGCATCGCGAGCCGACGATGCCGTCGTTGCGCCAGCGCATCTGGCGCGAAGCGTGGCTTTCCTTTGAGCTCGCCCAGAAGTTGATGGAGCGTCTGGCGACGGTCTCCCTTCTGCAGTTCAACCTTGAGATCCACGTGGACATCGGGGAGAACGGACGGACGAAAGAGATGATCGACGAGGTCGTGGGCATGATCATCGGCAACGGCATGCGTGTGCGCATCAAGCCTCACGCTTATGCTGCGACGTCCGTCGCCGACAAGCACACCTAAGACTGTCCGGTGTCGGAACGGTGCGGACACCTCGGATCTCTTGGTGCGCCCACCGCAGAGCGCGCGGAGGAACGGCAACGCCCATCTTCGAGTCCTCGGGTTTCGTCCCGGACATCATCATGGGGCCTGGGTGTATCGGTCGGTGACTCTGCTCTCTCTGCGGTGATTGGCTGTCCCACACGATGGCGAAACTGGACAACCTAGGCTGCTAGGCGCCGGCCGCGGTGCGCGATCTCGAACGCGCGGTTCTTCGGCACACCGAGTGCGACCACGAGCAGCTTCTCGAGTGTCTTCTTCGACAGCCCCTCATCGCGCGCTAGGGCGAGCAGGGCTTCCAGTTTCAGAGGGTCTACGGTGTCGCCGGGGCCCTCTGCTCCTTCGATGAGAAGAACGCACTCCCCACGAACATCTCCGCGTTCGGCCAACGTCCGCGCGACGTCCGCCGGGTGCCCGCGCAGAAACTCCTCGTGGAGTTTGGTGACCTCGCGGGCGACGACGATGTTTCTCTCCGGGAGTCCGTGGACGAGCAAGTCCAGCGTCTCCTGCAGTCGGTGCGGCGATTCGTACGCGACCGTCGTGCGCGGCTCTCGGCGAAGCTGCGCGAACAGCTCCATGCGGTGGCTGCGTTTCCTCGGTAGGGAGCCCTCGAATAGGAAGCGGTCCGTCGGAAGGGCCGAGGCGACGAGGGCGGCGATCGCGGCGGTCGGTCCAGGAACCGGGCACACGGGGATCCCAGCCGCCACAGCGGCTCGCACCAACGGGAATCCTGGATCACTGATCAGAGGAGTGCCGGCATCGCTCACCAAGGCGATAGCCTTCCCCGACTGGAGAAGGCCCACCACGCTGCGGACGCGGCCATCCTCGGCGCCCTCGTAGAGACTTGAGTAGAACGGCGTGCGGATCTCGTAGCGGTCGAGAACGCGCCTTGTCGTTCTCGTGTCCTCGGCAAGGATGTAGTCGACCTCGCGCAGCGTCTCGATCGCTCTCAAGGTGATATCGGAGAGGTTGCCGATCGGAAGGGAGACGATGTACAGACGGCCCGTCATGCTAGATGGTGGCGGAGAGAACCGCTCGGACATCGTCCAGTGTCGCGTCGACGAACGACACGTCGGCGCGGGCGGGGAGGTCGTGCTTGCCGGTGTAGGTACAGCCCGCCTCCGGGCCGACGAGGACGACGTCAAGCTCAGCATCGAGGAACCGGTAGTACGGCACCCACAACTCCAACTCCTCGCAGCTATTCTCCACGAGGATCAGCACCTTCCTCATGCCTACCACCTCTCCGCCACTCTAGTGGATCGCCCCCGGCCCCGCAACCCGCGTGGTTCGCGGACGGATCTGCCTGCCTGAAAAAACAGCGTCGCCACGCCGTGCCGTTGACTTGCTCCCCGCGTTGGCAGTAGGCTTGACGAGAACGACGCCCTCGGCTTCCGAGGGGCGGTCGATCGGATGCAGGAGGTGGATCCCGATGAGTGGCAGTTCGCTCGTCCTTGCTCTGTTGTTGGCTGGCGCGATTCTCGGCGCGCTCTTGCTCTTCTCGAATCCTTCCCCTGCTCCAACCGTCGCCTTGAGCGACGCAAGCGGGGGAGATCAAGCGATGGCGCCGCAAGCCGCGGCCAGCATCCCGCCCCCTTGGGTTGACGCAGGCGTTGACCGAATCGTTGGGGAGCGGGAGACGATTCGGCTCGCGGGGTCCGGCCGTGACGCGGCTGGCGGAACGGCGAGCTATCGCTGGACGACGAGTGGCGGACTTGGTTTCCTCGCGGATCCGAGCGACCCGAACACGACGTACACCGCACCTTCGGCATGCGATTGCCAACAGACGGTCACGTTGACGCTGACCGTGACGAACCGTGGTGGGATCAGCGCAAGCGATTCCATCGCCCTCCAGATCCGCGACCCGATGGCGTGTCCCCCGGAGCGCTCCGCTTGTGGAGGAATCGCCGTGACGCCATCTCCCTGCGGGCCGGCGCCTCAATCGCCTTGCCCACCGAGGCCCGATGTACCGTGCGCCGGCCCCTGCGTCAGCCAGGCGCCGACTCGCCCGCTGTGCAGCCAGGTTCCCGTCCCTTGTCGCTGTGCGCAGGGATGTGCTGCCGCGTGGGACTCGGCGTGGCGGCAGCCGACGCCGGCGCTCGCGGCGAAGGATCGTCCTACGCCGCGAATTGCTCGCCAGTATCCGACCCACGTTGCCGAGGGATCGATCGTCGTGCTACGTGCCGTCGTCGCGAATCCCGCTTGCGCCTCTGTCTGCTTCATGTGGTCGGCGAGCCAGGGCTGGCTCGAACGAGCGGATACATTGGAGCCGATCTACCACGCGCCGCAGACGGAACGCCGCGAAGGCGAGAGGGTAACGATCACTTTCACGATCCACGACGCGACCGGGCAACCCTTGTCCGACCAGATCCGCCTAGAGGTCGACGACAAACCCTCTTCCTGATTGCCGCTCGCAACCGCCTGGAGAGCCTTCGAGTGACGTCGCGTCAGATCTGGCCTTGACTCTGTGTGCCCTGTGGCGGCGCGAGATCAAGGACGCGCGGGGACGCGAGCGCGATTCGATAAGGGAAGAGATCGGCCGAGAACACGCCGGCGCGAACGGCCGGGTCGCGGGCCATGAGATCCCTTGCCGCAGCGTCCGAGGGCGCCTCGAAGATGACAATGCCGAAGGTTGACGGATCCTCGTTGAGCGTGCGTCCGGCAAGAAGGACGATGCGACGGCGAGTCAGGTCCTCAAGATAGGTGAAGTGCTCACCGACGGCCGCTTCCTCGTCGGCCGTCGGCCCGTCGATGAACCCGGGTCGCGCTGGCCGGATTCGATAAAGGAACTGCGGCATGCATCACTCCTTGGAGGTCGGGTCGTCCACGCGTTCGACGACGATCGTGCACTCGCTGACGATCGCGGCCAGCGCGCCTAGGGCGGCGAGTGTTGGCAGGAGGAGGGCGCCGACCACCCCCAAGGAGAGCGGGACCTCGATCAGCACCTTCCCTTCGCGGTTCTTGATCGAGATGCGACGGATGTTCCCCTGATGGACGAGCGCCTTCACCGTCGCGATGAGTTCCTCGCCCCGGATCGTCAACTCCTCCGTCCTCGTCTCCTTTGACATGAGTCCCTCCAATGCTTACGGACAACCCCGGCGGCCCCGTCCTGCGGCGGCAAGCGGCGCGACGGCGAGCCAGAGCGCGATCGTGACGAGCATCGCGTCGGGATAGCCAAACGCCGCGAACCCGAGTCGGGGGCCGATGGCGCGCGACATGAGCATCACGAACAGCGAACTCAGGAAAAAGCCAGGCACCGCAGCGAGCATCGCGAAGTATCCGTTCACTTTGTCCCCCTTCCTATCATCCCGATCTTAGCCGACCGGGGTCCGCCGTGTATAGCGGCGTCACGGGTCTGGATGCGGAGACGAGGCTAGCGAGAAGCACCGGGCTATCTTGCCTTGGCCGCACCGGCCTGCAAGCCAAGGGCCACGGGACCCACGGCTTGAGGAATAGGCTCCTTCCGTCTATAAAGGACGTAGTCAGCGTTTCGATGCGGATCGAAAGGGAGCTTGATGCTGGAGGAGCAGCTGGGAAACCTGCGACACGATCTGGCCAAGATCGGTGAGCACCTTTGACCGCACTGCGCTCGAACGGGAGATCGCCGAGCTCGAGCAGGAGATGTCGGGTCCGGGTTTCTGGAATCGGCGCGAGCACTCGACCGAGGTCGCGCGCCGCGCGGAGCGAGCGAGGCGTCTCCTCTCCCGTTGGGAGCGTGCGGAGAGCGAACTGGGGGAGATCGAGCTCCTTCACGCGATGGCGCTCGAGGCCGGAGACGGGGGCGAACTCGCAGCGCTGGGGCGGCGCAGTGGAACGCTCGAGGACACGCTGAGAGCCTTCAACATTGAGCTCGCGTTCTCCGGAGAACACGACGCTTCGGACTGCTACCTCTCGATCAACGCCGGGGCGGGAGGCACGGACTCGCAGGACTGGGCTGAGATGCTCTTGCGCATGTATGGGCGTTTCTGCGAGCGTATGGGGTTCTCTGTTTCCCTCCTCGAAGTGAGCTCGGCGGATACAGCCGGCATCCGCAGTGTCACGCTGGAGATCAAGGGCGAGTACGCGTATGGCAACCTGAAGAGCGAGGCGGGTGTGCACAGGCTCGTTCGGCTCTCACCCTACGATGCCGCACACCGTCGTCACACGTCCTTTGCCGCCGTCACCGTGACGCCGGTGATGGAAGAGGCGGCGGTCGAGATCGACCCGAAGGATCTTCGCATTGATACCTACCGTTCGTCCGGGGCGGGGGGCCAGCACGTTAATGTGACGGACTCCGCCGTGCGCATCACTCATCTTCCGACCGGCCTCGTAGCCTCCTGCCAAAACGAGCGCAGCCAGCACCAGAACAAAGCGACAGCGATGCGCATCCTCCTCTCAAGGCTTGCCGACCTCCTGCGCCGGGAGCGCGCCGAGAGACTGGAGGAACTGAAGGGGGAATTGAAAGAGATCGAGTGGGGGAGCCAGATCCGATCCTACGTACTCCATCCCTATCGTCTTGTGAAAGACCATCGGACGCTCGTCGAGACGAGCAACGTCGACGACGTGCTGGATGGGAACCTTCTGCCGTTTGTTGAAGCATGTCTGCGGCCGACGGCCAGCGATGCAGCGCAGTAGACTGGACGATACGACGGCGGGAAGGGTGTTGTTGTGTCCATCGAAGACTGCTACAATACAACCTGCAAGACCCATGGATGAGGGAGGAACTATCGTGGCTCAGAAGGAATTGTTGGACAAGATCTCGATCTACGTTCCGAAGAACAAGCTCGATCAGCAGCCCGTAGAGCGGCTCATGAAGCTGGCCGAGGTGAAAGACCGATCGGTCAACTACCTCGTCGTCGAGGCGATCGTCGAGTACCTGGCACGCGAAGAGAAGAGGAAGAACTAGCTCTCCCCATTCGGTGCAGGGGCTCTCTCCTGGGCGCCGAGGTACGCTTGGAGAACAAGAACGGCGGCCAGGCCGTCTCGTAGTTCCTTGCGGCGCTCGCGGGAGAGATCGCCCTCCAGCATGGCGCGTTCGGCTTCCGATGACGTCAGTCGCTCATCGAATAGGTCGACCGGCAGGCGAGAGTGAAGGGCTACCTGGTCAGCGAAGGTCTTCGCTTCGTTGGCCATGGTACCGCTCGTTCCGTCCATGAGCAGGGGCAGCCCGACGACGATGCGCGCCACGCCGTGCTCGCGTGCAAGTCCTGCGATTCGATGGAAGTCGTCGCTCGCACGCCGCGAACGCGGCAGCGTGGGGAGCGGGCTCGCCAGGATTCCATCTGGGTCCGAGAGCGCGAGCCCGAGGCGCACCCGGCCGTAGTCAATGCCAAGAATCCTCATGACCGACTTCCGAGGAGCTCGAGCGCCCGGCGGACGAGGGCTTCGATGTCGAGGGCCTCGCCGCGCAGGCAGGCGAGCGCCTCCCGCGCCTCGCGTCCTGAGAACCCGAGGGACTTCGACGTGAGGGCGCGCAGAGCCGTCTCTTCGTTCGGAGTGAGGAAAAGCCCCTCGGTTCCTCCGTCTCCCGCATCGGTCAACTTGCCGTGAAGGTCAACGAGGATGCGCTCCGCCGTCTTCCTCCCCACCCCTTTCACCGTCACGAGAAGATCCACGTTGCGCGCGGCCACGGCCTCCACGAGCTTGTCGGGCGGGATGACAGACAGCACCTGGAGGGCCACGCGAGGTCCCACCTGGCTGACGGTGAGCAGTTGGCGGAACAGCTCGCGCTCTCGGAGCGAAGAGAAGCCGAACAACTCGATGGTGTCGTCACGCAGGATGAGGTGGATGTAGAGGAGCGCGCTGTGTCCGATCTCGCATGCCCGCAACGTGCCGGCAGGACACGAGGCGCGATAGGCGACTCCTCCGGTGTCGATGACCACGGAGTCTGCCGCCCTTCGCACGACCTCCCCGCTGATGGAGTCGATCATTGCACCCTCTCCACGCGCGCTCGCGCTCCCGTCTCCTCGCACACCGAATCGGCGAACAACATTGCGCGACTCGGCGGCACGGTCACCGTGGCCTCGCCCTGGGTATCGTAGCGGATGTCGAGCACCCGCGCTCCGTGCCGGTGAATGACTCGCAGGACGGCCGCATTGACCTCGATGGGAAACTGGAGACGCAACGTGACCTCGAGGTGTCGCTCGACCCTCGGCGCCTCGGCAAGGGCGGCCGCAGTGACCGTTCCGTACGCGCGGACGAGTCCCCCAACGCCGAGCTTGACTCCCCCGAAGTAGCGGACAACCACGGCGAGCACATCGACGAGCTCGGCGGCCTCGATTTGCCGGAGGATTGGCGCGCCGGCCGAGCCACTCGGTTCGCCGGCATCGTCGACATGCGCGACGACGTGGGCCTCAGCGCGGCATCGATACGCATGGCAGACGTGAGTTGCGTCGTGATACTGGCGTCGGATCGCGGCCAGTTGCCCTTCGATCTCGTCGACCGTCGTCGCGGGTCCAACGAACGCAATAAACCTCGAGCGTTCGCGCGTCAGGCGAGCCGAACCTCGGCTCGCTAGCGTCCGGTACGCGTCCATCAGGCGCGGCCAGCCAGCTCCACGTCGGCCTCCTCGCGCAAGGTGGCGACGAACTCGTACGCGTTGCTGACGGCGGCGGCCTCTCCATACACGAGCAGTGACACGCTCCCTTTTCCAGCCCCGATCCCATTCGACGCCACGTGCACGGCATCGACGCCGAATAGAAGATGGAGGGCTTCGACCTCCGTCACGATCTGCCCGTGCAGCGGGAAGATCCCGCAGGCGAGACCATTGTGGAGACCCATTCTGGTCGTGCCCATTTCCTGGGACAGGTCGACGACGGACGTGTGAATCGACTTGGAGACGCTGATTGGGATGACGATGTCCACGCCTCGCGCCAGCGCGGCGGCGACGTAGCGGCCGACGGTTCCCCCGGTGGCCGACGCGAGCAATACGCCGACGACGCCCCAGGGATCGAGCGCGTTGCCGCCCTTGATCACGACATCTCCCGCGGCGAGCGAGGACAGCGTCTGATCTAGGGTCTCGCCGGCCGGCCTCCCGTGGACGAGTACGATCTCCTCCATCTCCCCCACGCGGGCGTTCACATTCCAACGCTGGTCGATGAATCCCGCCGCGTAGGCGCCACGGTCGATCGGCGCACCGGTAAGCTCCTCAGCGACGAACGCGTTCGTCGTACCCCGCGTGATCACGATCCTCCCTCCCCCGAGCGCCCTCTTGACGCCGGGATGAGCGGCAACGCCCTTGGCGATCAGACGCTTCGACGCGGCGGAGGTCAGGACCACGGATGCATTCATCGGGATCTCCTGTTTGCGAAAGGGTTTGCGAATATGCTATAAGGTTCACCGCGTCAAAGCAAAACCTCGAGTAAGCAAGGTGGTCATCTCGATGCGGTACGACAAGGCCAGTTACGAAAAAGAAGTCAGGGACTTCGTCTGGAATGTTCCGGCGGGCTACAACGTTGTGGACGTCGTGGAGGGTCACGCGAAGAGGAATCCGAACAAGCTCGCCATCCTGTGGGAAGATGCCGAGGGGAACGCCAGAAGAATGACCTACGGCGAGCTTGTAGAAGGGATGCATCGGTTCGGAGACTCCCTCATGAAGCTCGGCGTGAAGAAACACGAGCCCGTGCTGCACATTCTGCCCCGCATTCCCGAGGCTCACGTCGCGCAACTCGGGACGTTCGTCGCCGGCGGCGTTGCGGTTCCGTGCTCCGAAATGCTGAAGGAGAAAGAGATCCTCTACCGCTCCCAGGCCTCGGGCGCCAAGGTCATCGTCGCCGACACCTCGACGGTCGGGATCGTGGAGGCCGTGCGCGGCCAATGTCCGCTCTCGACGTTCATCCTGATCGGCAGCGCGGAGCCGCGCAAGGGCTGGCTGCGGTTTGAGGATCTTGTCGCTTCCGGGGATCCGCGCGCAAAGAAGGTTCCTCTCATGGCTGAGGACCCGATGACGATCAACTTCACCTCCGGCACGACAGGCAACCCGAAGCCCGTCGTGCACAAGCACCACTGGATGTACTGTCACAACCGGGTCACTGCCCAATACTGGTATGACGCTGATGAGTCCGACGTCATCTGGGCGACGACGGCGCCGGGCTGGGCCAAGTGGTACTGGAGCCCGGTCGGCGTCTCGCTGACGACCGGCGCGACGCAGCTCATCTACAACGGGCGATTTGACGGCGAACGGTATCTCGAGCTCCTGTCGAAGTACAGAGTGACGAAGCTCTGCTGCACGCCGACTGAGTATCGCCTCTTTGCGCAGGTGCCCGACATGGGAAGGCACAAGATCTACTTGAAGGACGCTCTGTCGGCCGGCGAGCCGCTCAACGTCGAGCCGATCGAGGCGTTCAAACGCGCGTTCGGCGTGACCATTCGCGACGGCTACGGGCAGACCGAGAGCGTCTGCCTTGTCTGCAATCTGTCGGGGCTCCCGGTGAAGCCCGGCGCCATGGGCCTTCCGTCTCCGGGTCCCGGAGTCGTGCTGATCGACGAGAGCGGCAACCTTGTCAAGCCGGGCGAGGTAGGGGAGATTGCGCTCAAGCCGGGGAACCCGGCGATCTTCGACGGCTACTGGAGTGCGCCAGAGCTCGACAAGGACGCGTTCTCCGGCGGCTGGTACCGAACCGGCGACCTCGCCAGGGCGGACGAGGACGGATATCTCTTCTTTGAAGGCCGTGCCGACGACGTCATCTTGACCTCCGGCTATCGCATCGGGCCGTTCGAGGTCGAGGACGCGCTCGTTAGCCATCCGGCGGTCGTCGAAGCGGCTGCGGTGGCCGCGCCGCACCGCGAACGGGGCGAGATTGTGAAGGCGTTCGTCATTCTCGCCAAGGGCTTTACGCCGTCCGCCGAGCTGACGAAAGAGCTTCAAGACCACGTCAAGAAGGTCACGGCGCCGTACAAGTACCCGCGCGCGATCGAATACGTCATGGAGCTTCCGAAGACGATGAGCGGCAAGATCAAGCGTGCCGAGCTGAAGAGGAAGGAGTGGGAGGGCTGGGATCGGCGATGATATCGAGGAGAGCTGCAGCGGCTGCCGTCGTTCTGTTCGTCCTCGTGCTGGGGGCAGCGTGCGTGCGGGCCGGCGGCTTCGATCTGGGGTGCGAGATCGTCTCGCTGGACGTCGCGGGGACCCTTGCGGGGGTTCCCGTTGCGTTGCACGGCGCCTCCGACGAGTTGCTCGCCCTTCTCGCCGACCAAGGCATGCCACCGGGCGAACTCGCGGACCTGGCGGCGGGCTTTGACTCCGCGATTGCGGACGTGAACGCGGGCCTCACGGTGTTCCCCACGTTGGTTCCCGTTCCCATGATCGGAGGAGGGATCGAGATTCCGCTTCCGTTCGTCGTTGTCGACGGCGTGCGGTTCTCCGGCGGGATCCTGAGCAGCGGGATGGTCCGCGGCATCGCAGACATGGCGGGGGTCGAGATCCCCGATCCTCTCCTGGACGAGGAATTCGCACTAGGTGACGAGACAGCGCGCTTCACGGTGGATGCCGATCTCTCAGCGTGGGCCATCTCCGTCGAAGCGGTGAAGCGGTTTGACATCGTCATTGCTGCGCTCAACCTATCGGCAGGGGTTGACTGGACCGGCGGCGCCGTGGCCGTCGACGTCGGCCGCGAACTTCCGCCGGAGTGGGCAGAGGGCGTCGATGCAGCCCTCGCCGCTCTTCACCTGGATGACGTCCGCTGGTCGGCGCTCGCCGCGCACGTCGGCGCGCGTCTGGAAGTTGGCTTCCCGTTCCTGCGCCTCTTCGCCGAAGCGAGACTCGTCCAGCCGATCGTTGAGTGGGTTGGATGGTGGGACCTCCGCGTCGGAGGATTGGCGGGCGCCGTGGGAGTGGTGATCCGTTTCTGATGAACGATCGAGATCTCGTGAAGCTGGCGAACGACGTCCGTCGGCTCGCCTACGCGCCGTACTCGAAGTTCCCCGTGGGGGCAGCTCTCCTGTGCGCCGACGG
>Ga0315287_10004341_pt1 | contig 13822 bp, 15 predicted proteins | sample YL17G11_0_MG_FD_205037 | JGI IMG/M metagenome (GOLD analysis project Ga0315287, IMG submission 205037) | Sediment microbial communities from Yellowstone Lake, YNP, Wyoming, USA - YL17G11_0 | ecosystem: Environmental > Aquatic > Freshwater > Lake > Sediment | place: USA: Wyoming | collected... | reverse complement strand
CCGTACTTGGCTACACCGTCTCGGTGCATAGCGATGAAGGAGTGACGGTCGTCGACGTCGATGGCATGACCGTGCGAGCCAATGTGCTCCTACCGGCTGGAAGCTGGTGGACGGTGACCGCGCACCTACCGTCTTGGGACCTCGTCACGTACCCGCAGTCGCCAGACTCGTCCACCGAGGTGCCTCCCGAACGACTCACCGGGATCCACATGAGTCGCTCGGGCGACCGGATCCATATCACCTGGAACGTCCCGAACGACACGAGCAAGGTGGACAAGATCACAGCCTTTGTCGACTACAGCGACAAAAGTGGTGGTGGCCAGGGCAAGGTTCGCGTCGATCCGGACAAACCCTTCCCAACTGCGATGACCGTCCGGTTGCAGGACTCCGGGCCGTGGCTCCGCGGTCGGTGGCTGGACGCTCACGTCGTGCTGTACCAGATCAACCGCGACGATGAGGGCCGGTACATCGGCTCGCGATGGCAGAGGGTTAATCGGGACTCGCCGGCGCTGTTCGGCTCGCACGTCGCCTGGATTGCTGAGCTCGCACCGCAGCAGGCTGAGTTGGAAGGATCGCTTAGCCCATTGCTTGCCGGTCGAGTCTGTGGCACTCCTACCTGTTCCGGCGAGCATGCTGCTCTCGTGATCAAGCGCGGGGACCGCACGCAGCGTTTGCCTGTGGTCTTCAACGCGCGCGGCACGTTCCACACCACGGTCTCCATCCGTCGTGGACAGGAGAAGTTGACACTCAAAGTGATCGGACCGCTGCGACTTGAGAGCGGCCCGTTCGTTCGCTTGCCGATCAAGTCGTGACTTCGATCGACCATGGTGCGGTCCGCGGGGGCCGCACCATAGTAGTTGCTTGGACACTCTGCGTGAAGGTACGTCGGATCTGCATCCAGTCTCAGGTGTCCGGCTGAAAGGGGAGTGATTCGCACCTACCTCAAGGAGACGATATGAAGAGAACCCTCGCCATCGCCGGAGCCGTTGCTCTTGCCGCATCCATTGGTTTTGCCGCACCCGCCCAAGCGTCGACGAAGACCGGCGGCGCATGCGTTCAGGCTGGCCTCGGAACGCTCAAGGAGCTGGGCCTGCTGCAAGCGGCCGCGCAGAAGAAGATCGACTACAGCACGCTGGCCAATGCCGAGACCGGCCCCATCTTTGCTGACCTGGAGGTCGGCTCGAACTTCTCGTTGGGACAGGTCGTCAAACTGCACACCAAGAGCCCGGAGCTCTTCGCCTGGTGCCGTTGATCTCTATCTCGCGCTGAGCGCTGCTCCGGTCACCCTCTCGGGCGTGACCGGAGCAGCGGCGTGCCCGAAACCCGCGGGTGAGCGTCCCAGTGCTAGCGCCTCAGTGCTGGTGAGGGCTAGTGAGGCGAACCGTCGCGGGGCTGTCCTGGCTGTAGAGGACCAACCCGCAACGGCCGCATCATCTCGTTGTCTTCGTGCTCGACGATGTGGCAGTGCCAGACGTACTGGCCTTCGGACCCGAAGCGCATCTGTACCCGCGTCACCTCGCCGGGATAGGCGATGACGGTGTCCTTGAAACCACTCTCATTCAGCTCCGGCGGCCGTGAGCTGCCGATGAGTTGAACGGTTTTCGCGGGCTCCGACCCCTCGTGCTCACCCTCACGGCTCATTTCCTCGCCATCTGCCTCTCTCACCTGGATCGGTTGTCGGTTGACCACGGCGAACTGCACCGCGTGAATGTGCATCGGGTGGGCGTCGGGGGTGGTGTTGTAGAACTCCCACGTCTCGACAGCGCCAGGTGCGGGATCTTCGCTGACCGGCGATTCCCAGCCAAGAGCCTGCACGGTGGCGGGCTCGACAGCCGGGTCGCCCAAGACCACACCCAGCTGTGCCTCAGTCGGCCCGTCGAAGGAGGCGGACATGCGCTCTGCCAGCGCGAGTCGGCGCGTCGTCCCGCCTGCGGGATGCACGACGGGGGGCAGTTGTAGATGCTCGGGCGGCGTCGATCGGTCTGTGCCCCTCCTTGACCTCACCCGGAACTGCATCAGGAGTCCAGTGCTGGACGGGTCTGCCGTATCGAAGTCCTCATCAGGCTCGCCGCCACCGAACGGCTCGTCCGGCCCGAGATTCTTCAAGATATGGCTGCCGGTCGGGACGCCGGTGAAGTCGACGATCACGTCGGCACGCTCGGCTGGCGCCATCAGCAGCGTTCCTTTAGCGGTGAGGTCCACGGGGGAGGCTAGGAAGCCGCCGTCCGCCCCGATCTGCCATACCTTCACACCGGGGACATCGCCGAACCCGAGGATGAGGAAACGTGAGTTGCACCCGTTGAGCAACCGGAACCGGTAACGCCGTTGCTCGACGTCGAGAAATGGCCAGGTAGAGCCGTTGACGATGATGGTGTTGCCGAAGAACTCAGGGTTCCAGATGGGGGACACGTCAGTGTCTGGAAGGTATGGGCCGGAGAACTCGTCGAAGTACTCGCGCGAGTCGGGATAGAAGAGCTGGCCACCTGGGGTGAACGCGCGGTCTTGAATCGCCAGTGGGATCTCGTAGGGAGCGTTGCCCGCGCCCTGACCCGGGGTCGCGGCCGGTCCGGGAAGAACGGCAGGCCTCCCAGTGCGGCGGTCTTGCACCGTGTCGGCCGGCCCGCCCCGCAGGATGTAGAAGCCGGCTGGTCCCGCATACACATTGAGCCTGGTCATCCCAAGCGTGTGGTCGTGGTACCAGAGGGCGGTCGCGCGTTGGTTGTTCGGGTATTGGAACGTAGCCGAGCCCGGCGTCCAATCGACATCGAACTTGCCAGCCGCCTTGGCGGCGAAGAAGGCGTACCAGGTGCCCTCGGTGGCGTAACCGCTGGGTATGTCTCCTGCGTCGGGCAGGAACCACGCCTCGGCGTAGCCATCGCTCTCGTCGCCCACTGCTTCGGCGCCGTGCACGTGCGTGACGATCGGAACCGGGCCGGTGTACGCACCGGGTGTCTCGTCGAAGGACGGACGTCGGTCTCGACCCTCGGGCCCCCCAGGGGGGTTCGCCCAGTGCAGTGTGGGGTCTACCGGAAGGAGGTGAGGAAGCGCACGCCCCGCAATGTCGGTCAGCTCGTTGACCCACTTCACCCGAACCGGTACCTGGTACCTCGCTTCGATCGTTGCCGATGGTGCGCTGAACGTCTCGCCGCTCGCTGTTCGGGTGCCGTACCCCCACACGGTGGTGGCGGGAAATTGGGGGGGCAATACCTGTTGCGTGATCTGCCGCATCGCGATCTCGTAGTAGTCAATGTTCTTGGCCCCGGGCCGCTGGATCGTGCGCGTGCGTGGCATCGCACGTGGGATCGCGAGCGGCGTGACGAACTTCGGGATGTTGTCGCTGGGCAAGACTGACCCGGGCACTTCTTCGGCGTGAGCGGGTGTCGACAATCCGCGTGCGCCCGCCGTGAGCACCACCGCGCCCACTGCCGTGACTTGGAAGAAAGCCCTCCTGGAGAGCTGTGGACTCTTCGATGCTCCCGAACAGAAGGAGTCAGACATGCCATACCCCGTATCAGCGTTATCCCCGAGCAAACCGGTGAACGCGTCCCCACAATGACGCTAGTCGTAGAGGCTAACGCCGATCGCGGGCCCTTGGTCCTGAATCGTCGATACTGAGGTGCCGATGGACGAGCTTGGCGGTGGAACGGGCCTTGAGCTACTGGACCGACTCGACGTGAACCCGGTTACGTCCGAGCTCGCCCATCTTCTTGGCGTCCATGACCAGCTGCCCGGCGCGGACCCGGACCGAGTCGGAGCCTTCCTGGTCGCGCGGACCGAGGGTGGCGACCCCGACGGTGACCGTGAGGATCGGCGGTCCCGAGGATCGCCCCAGGTGAGGCAGTCCCTGGCGTTCGATCAGGCTTCGGAGTCGCTCAGCCACGCCCACCGCCGTCGCTGAGAAGGTGTCGGGCAGCAGCACCACGAACTCCTCGCCACCCTTGCGGTAGACCACGTCGCCACCCCTGCGGTAGACCACGTCGCCACCCCTGCGGTAGACCACGTCGCCACCCCTGCATGAGTCCCGGAGCAGCGCGGTAACTGCCTTCAGGACCTCATCACATTCGTCATCACCATGAACGTGGTTGTAGTCGCTGAAGTAGTCGATGTCGACGAAGAGGATCGAGTACGGCATGCCGCTCCGGCGGGCCTGCGCGGTGACGTGGTCTAACGCCTCGTTCAGGGGGAGCGGATTCCCCAGCTTGGTGAGCCAGTCGGTGCGCGCCAGGTCTGCTAACTCGTCACGCTCGATGCTGAGCCTGTCGAACACCCTGGCGGTCGACAGTGGACCGGAGTCGGTCGGCGACCGTCCTGAGCACCCGGTCTCCTGCGTCGTGCCCGTAGTTGTCATTGATGGACTTGAAGCCGTTGAGGTCCAGCAGGATGAGATGCCCCGTCCCCGCTCTCTCCCGGAGTGACGCAGCGTGCGCCACTAGCTGACGTACCCGGGCTCGTTCGAGGCGGCGGACTCCAGGAACAGAGCGGCGGCCTCAGGGTCTTCGATCAGGCCCGGAAGCGACACGCCTCGCAGACGGCTCTCGGCGAAAAGCCTTCGGGCAGCGCGATTCCCCCAGACGACTCGCCCGTCAAGACCCACAAGAACCATGGTCGTGCTGGTGTAACGCAGCACGAGCGCAGACATGCGCCACTGCATGGTGACCCCGCCGTTCCGGCCACAGGAATCATCGTCAGGTTGTCGGTCATGCCGGACGGCCGAACGGGTAGCGGTAGCGTTCTGTCGTCGAGTAACACCCTCGAGGGCCGCTAGCTCAATTGGCAGAGCTGCGGACTTTTAATCCGTAGGTTCAGGGTTCGAGTCCCTGGCGGCCCACGCAGTTCTGTGTATTACTTCGGTTGATGCTGGACGTTTGGTGTTCGGTTGAGGCTTTACGTTGTTTCGGCTGTTGGGTGACACGGTTTCGGCTGATGGGTGACGGTGGTTCCGCCTGATCGGTGACACCGTCTCGGTTGATCCTTGACACCTCCTGGTTGCTGTCGTCGGCTCGTTTGAGGACGAGGCGGAGGGAGCCTGAGGTGTTACGGGAGCTGAGCGTGGCTGAGCAGCGCTATCAAGCGATTCTGGCGGTGATCGAGGACGGCTTGTCGATCACGGAGGTTGCCGACAGGGTCGGGGTGAGCCGGCAGACACTGCATGCCTGGTTGTCGCGGCATGCGGCCGAAGGGTTGCCGGGGTTGGAGGATCGGTCGCATCGGCCGCGGTCGTGTCCGCATCAGATGGATCCGGGGGTAGAGGTTCGGATCACTGAGCTTCGGGCGTTGCACCCGGGGTGGGGTGCGGACCGGTTGGCGTATCGCTTGGGTCGGGAGGGGTTTGATCCGGTGCCGAGCCGGGCGGCGATCTCGCGGGCGCTGGTCCGGTTAGGGCTGGTCGATCACACCCGTCGCAAGGGTAAGCGGGCGTATCGACGGTGGCAGCGGGCCACCGCAACCACGTCGCGGCGAAACTCCAAAGGGAACGCTTTCGGCATAGCCGACATCCTTCCAGCGAGGACCAATCCTCACAGACAAGGAGTCAACTCAACTGGGGGCAGACCCGAGCAGCTCCAGGACCTGGCCCACGGCCGCGTGGTGAGCGGCCTCTACCGCGGCCCGCGTCGCCGAGCGCCCACAGGACGCTGACGGACTTGACCACCGTGAACGTCAGGTCATCGCCTGCGACACCCGCCGGCCGGGTCACCCCGTCTGACCCGGTGCGCGTCGGGAAAGCGCGGCCGAGCGCGGCCCCGGTCACGGGGTCGACGGCACGGCCGAACACCGCCGTCATCGCGGCCTCCGTCACCCGGGTTCCGGGCGCAAGGCCCTGCCCGTCGGCCACCCCAGCGAGGCCAGAGCCGATCCAGCGACCGGGCGGGTTCCCCGACTCGACGTAGTAGTCGACCAGGGACTGCTGGCCATGAGCCACATCGACGGACGCGGTATGGCGCAACAGGTACCGGAACCCGCCCGCCGCCGACATCCGATGAACCGACATCACCGCGCCCGTCACCACCCGAGTCGACAACCTCGCCGGTGCGAGGCCTCCTATAAGGAGGTGTACACGACATGCCGAGAACGCGGGGGCCAGGCGGAAAGTTGTTCTGGCGCGGAAAGAGCCGAACCCGCGCGAACGACAGTCGGTCCCCGACCGGACCCGTCAGGACCCGGTCGGACCTCCGCGCGCCGACGCCGGGCACCCAGTGCAAGAGGAGTGCCGAACTGAACGCAGAGTTGGTGGAGTGGGAGTGGACTGTGCCGCCGCGTCGAAGTGACTCAAGTCGTCCGTCCTGCAGCGCGCCACCTCAGATGCTGAGGGCGGCCAATGCTGCGTTGACGATGCTGCCCGGGAGCAGGTCGTGCAGCTCGTAGAGGTCGGCGACGGATCCGGACTGGCCGAACTCGTCGACGCCGAGGGGGACCTGTGGGACGCCGAGTGCCGATCCGATCCAGGCCATGGCGTGGCTCGACGCGTCGTGGACCGTGACGACGGGTGCCCGACCCGTTCCGAACGCCGCGCGCAGCGCACCGGGGGTCGAGGGCGTGGTTGCGGTTCGCACGCCTTGTCGGAGGGTGCGCTGCCAGGCGGCGTAGAGGCGGTCGGCTGAGGTGATGTCGATGACGTGCGCGGCGATGCCTTCGTCGGCAAGCTCCACGGCGGCGGCGAGCGCCTCGGGGAGCACCGCTCCGCTCGCGGCGATCCGGACCTCGGGTGCGCGGCCGGTCCCGTCGGGTTGGCCGGCGAGCTCGGGATGTGTCGTGAAGGCGTCGAGGAGCTGGTAGCCCCCGGCGAGCACTTGGCGGCGCAGAACGGCGTCGCCGAGTCTTGCGCGCGCGGCATCGAACGGCGTCTGGTCCAGCGGGCGGGTGGTGAGCCGGAAGTAGAACGCCCCTGGCTCGGCTGGACCCGCCGTCGTCGTCGGCGCGGGACCCGACGCGACCCGGGTCACGGCGTCGCACAGCAACCAGTCCAGGGCGCCGGCGTAGGCGGGTTCCATCAGGGTGACACCGGGGAGCTCGAGTCCGGCGGAGGCGGTGATGGTGGACTGGTGCGCGCCGCCTTCGGGTGCCAGCGTCACCCCGGAGGGGGTGCCGGCGACGATGAACCGGGCACCGGAGTAGGTGGCGTGGAGGAAGGCGTCGAGGCCGCGTAGGACGAACGGGTCGTAGACCGTGCCGACGGGCACCAGCGGCTGGCCGGACAGGTCCCAGGACAGGCCCAACTGGCCGAGCAGCAGGAACAGGTTCATCTCGGAGATGCCCAGCTCGATGTGCTGGCCGGTGGGTCCCTCCGCCCAGCGCAGCATCGGGTCCTCGTTCCAGGCGCGTCGCTCCTCGGGTGCGAAGACCCCGGTGCGGTTGATGAAGCCGGCCAGGTTCGTGGAGGTTGCGACATCGGGCGCCGTGGTCACCAGGTAGGGCGACACCGCGGGGTCCCGGGACAGGTCGACAAGGACCCGGCCGAAGGCCTCCTGGGTGGAGACGGGTTTCGAGGGTCGAATGCCGGTGGACTGGGGCACCGTCACGTCGAGCCCGGGTCGGGACGGATCCCGGCGCAGAGCCTCTCGTCGCACCGCGGTCAGGACCCCGGCGGGCGAGGCGGGATCCACACGGTCCCACTCGTCATCGGGGGTGAGACCGGTCGCTGTTCGCAGATCGGCGACCTGCTCGGTGGACAGGAGCGCGGAGTGGTTGCGCGGGTTCCCGGCGCTCGGCAGACCCCAGCCCTTCACCGTGTAGGCGAACACGACGCTGGGACGGTCGGTGACCTTGTCGCACTCGGCGTAGGCCTCGAGCATGGCCGCCAAGTCGTGGCCACCGAGATCGGTGACCAGGCTGACCAGTTCGTCGTCTGGCGTGTCGGCGAGGTGGGCGACGAGGTCGGCCGGGGCGCCGTCGAGGAACCTGGAGCGCAGGTCAGCGGGGCTCAGGGTGAACATCGACTGGTACTGCTCGTTGGGCATGGCGTCGAGCCAGGACCGCAGTGCCTCCCCACCGGGGCGCTGGAACGCCTGGTGCAGCCTGCGCCCGTACTTGACCTCGACGACGTGCCATCCCGCGGCGGCGAACTGTGCTGTCCATTGCGCAATCCGGATCCCGGGCACCACCCGGTCCAGGGATTGCCGGTTGAAGTCGACGATCCACATGACGTTGCCCAGGCCCTGGGTGGCGGGGTCGGCGATGGCCTCCCAGATGTTGCCCTCGTCGAGCTCGGCGTCGCCGATCAGCGCGATGAACCGGGCCTGATCGCGTGGCCCGAAGTGGGCGTCGACGTAGCGGCGGGTGACCGCCGCGAACAGTGGGGCTGCGGCACCCAGTCCCACCGACCCGGTGGAGAAGTCGACGCGATCTGGGTCCTTGGTGCGCGAGGGATAGGACTGCAGGCCACCACGCGCGCGCAGCCGGGTGAGGTAGGACCGGTCGAGATCGCCGAGCAGGTAGTTGATCGCGTGCAGCACAGGGGACGCGTGCGGCTTCACCGCCACGCGGTCCTGAGCCTCGAGATGGGCGAACCAGAGTGCGGTCATCGCTGTGACCAGTGACGCGCTCGACGCCTGGTGCCCGCCGACCTTCACCCCGTCGCCGGCATCACGGTCGTGGTTGGCGGAGTCGACCATCCGCACGGCCAACCACAGCACCCGACGCTGGATCTCGTCGAGCAGTTCGAGGTCGACCTCGACGACAGACGTGAAGGAACGCGAGTGCCCTTCCACCATCACGGCGCACGCAGTGCGTTGTCGAGATCGGCGATGAGGTCCTCGGCGTCCTCGAGCCCCACGGACATCCGCAGGAGGGACTCGTGCGGACGCGCCGAGGCCTCGACCGGTCGGTGGGTGAGCGAGGCCGGATGCTGCACCAGTGAGTCGATCCCACCCAGGGAGACCGCGTGAGTGATCAGCTGCAGCGAGTCGGCGACGCGACGCGCAGCAGGTCCCCCGCCGAGCACGTCGAAGGCCAGCAGACTGCCCGGCCCCGCCTGCTGCTTGCCCAAGAGCCGGAAAGGATCGGCGCCCGGCAGGCTCGGGTGGTGCACCGCGGTGACGGCGGGATGACTGCTGAGCCAGGTCGCGATCTCGGTCGCGGTGCGCTGCTGCGCTTCGACTCGCAGCGGGAGCGTGGGCAGTCCGCGCAGCAGCAGATAGGCGGCGAGCGGGTGAAGCAGAGCACCCGTGATCGCCCGCACCCCGCGCAGTCGCACGGCCCAGTCCGCCTCGCAGGCCACCACACCCCCGACCACGTCGCCGTGGCCCCCGAGGAACTTGGTCGCGCTGTGCATGACCAGGGCCGCGCCGTGCTGGGCGGGCTGCTGGAGGACCGGGGTTGCGAACGTCGAGTCGACCAGCACCGGCACCTCACCCGCCTGCGCCACGACGTCGCAGATGTCGAGCAGCTCCAGGGTCGGGTTCGCCGGCGTCTCGCAGATCACCAACCCCGTGTCCGGGCGGATCGCAGCAGCGATCCCCTCTGGCTGAGCCCACGTCACCTCGGTGCCGAGGAGTCCGGTCGCCAGCAGGTGGTCCGTGCCGCCGTAGAGCGGACGAACGGCCACCACATGCGGCCGGCCCTCGCGCAGGCACGCCAGCAGGACCGCAGTCAGCGCCGCCATCCCGCTGCCGAACGCGACTGCCTCGGTCGTCCCCTCCAGCGTGGCCAGCGCGGACTCGAACCGAGCGACCGTCGGGTTCCAGAGCCGGGCGTAGACCGGGCCACCCTCGGTGGGGTGACCGCCGGAGGCCATTGATTCATACGACGCGCCCGCGAGGTCCACGTCGCCGAGCGGATAGGTGCTCGAGAGGTCTAGCGGCGGCGCGTGGACACCGAGCCCGGCAAGGTCCCACCGCCCCGCATGAACCGCGGTCGTTCGAGGCCCCGAGAACTGCATCGTGTGTGACATACTAACCATGGTGAGTATTCCTTGCACGATATGGTGCTTGTATCGAACTTCATTCGATCTCGGGCGTGAACTCGAACCAGTCCACGAACGAAACTCGGGACAAGGGCAGAGATGGCGAAGGATCGTTCTGCGGCGACACGCTCAGCAATGACCGACCTCGACGACGTCGACCTCGTCCTGCTCCGCACCCTGAGCCACGACGGCCGGACCCCGAACGCGGACCTCGCCGCCGCTGCCGGCGTCGCGCCCTCGACCGCGTCGCTGCGGACCCGGGCACTGCGCACCCGACGCGTGCTGCGGGGAACCCACGCCGACATCGATCCAGCTGCGGTGGGCCGCCCCCTGCAGGCACTGATCGCCGTGCGCTTGCACGGCCACACCCGCGCCCACGTCAACGCCTTCCGGACACTCGCCCCGCAACTGCCCGGAGCCCTTCACGTCTTCCACCTCGCCGGCCAGGACGACTACCTCATTCACGTCGCCGCGGCCGACGCCGACGCGCTGCGCGCGCTGATCCTCGACCACATCACCAGCCACCCCGCCGTACGAGCCACCCAGACCCAGCTTGTCTTCGAACACCTTCACGGCGTCGGCCTGCTCGAGCCCTGAGCGGCAGTGGATGCTTCTGGCCCGACTGCCCTCTTGGTAGCGCATGGCTGTCTCACGATCTTGGCGAGTGATTCGCTGTGCGCGCCGCGACTGATCGAATCGGTCGAGGCAACAGAATCTCTCTATGACCTCAGTCGAACCCTCCACGCCGTCGAACGGTCTCTCACGCTCCGAGACTGTCCGGCTCGAGGCTCTCAGTGACGGCGTCATCGCTGTCGCGATCACGCTGCTCGTGCTGGACCTGAAGGTTCCCCACGTCGGAGACGAGTCCCTGTGGACGGCGCTGGCCGCCCAGTGGCCCTCCTACGCCGCCTACGTCACGTCCTTCCTGGTCATCGGGATCCTGTGGATCAACCACCACTCGATCTTCCGGCAGATCAGGTACGCAACCAGGGGCTTGATGCTGATCAACCTGGTGCTGTTGATGCTCATCGTCGCGGTCCCCTTCGCCACGTCCTTGGTGGCCGACTACCTGACCGAGCCGGGCTTCAACGCGAACCTCGCCATGGCCATGTACAGCGCCCTCGCGCTGTCGATCAGCGTCGCCATGGTCGTCCTCTGGGGCTACTCACTGAGGCATCCGGAGCTGCTGGAGCCTTATGTCGACGTTGCGGAGGCACGACGATCGTTCCCGCGGTTCAGCATCGGCAGCAGCGTCTACGCGGTCTTGATCGTGGTGTCGTTCATCAGTGCCGTGGCTGCGCTAGCGGGGAACTTCGTCGTGGCCCTGTACTACGCGTTCGAGCACCTGCCGAAGACCCGCGCTGCCAGCCCCGATTCACCATCGAATTGATGTCCTGACACGCAGTGGAAGGCGCCCCGGCCGCCCATCGCAACCGACGGACATCGGGCGCAGTCTGGACAAGTTAGATGTCGCGACATATATTGCGTGACATCTATCGCGAAGGAAGAACACCATGTCTACGACTGGCCCGATCCGCAGGGTGAGTGTGCTCAGCACGGGTTCTGTTCAGATCCGCCCCGACCACGTCGCCGCGACGTGGAAGCCGATGATGCTGTGGCTGATGACGTCCCGGACGTGGACTCCGCCACGTCCCATCAACCTCTTCGTCATCGAGCACCGGGATGGACTGGTTCTGTTTGACACCGGTCAGGACCGAGCGACGATCACCGACCCGGACTACTTCCCGTCGGGGTTGACCGGTTGGTTCTACAGCCGGACCGCCAAGGCTGACATCGCCGAGGACCAGACCCTGACGGCTGGGCTCAAGCGCCTCGGCTACGACTCCTCGGACGTGGGATCCGCGATCGTGTCGCACCTGCACCAGGACCACATCGGCGGCCTCGCCGAGATTCACGGGGCCAACATCCACATCAGCCAGACTGAGTGGGACACGATCGCCGAACCCCGCGCCGAGCTCAACGGGGTGATGCGGAACCACATCGACCTGCCCGGGCTGACCTGGACCCGCGTCAGTCCCGAGCCGACGGTGGACCAGACCCTGCAACCGTTCGCCGCCTCGCACGACTTGTTTGGCGATGGCAGCCTGGTGCTGATCCCGACGCCAGGGCACACTCCGGGCTCGATGTCGCTGATCGTGCGACAGCCCGGTCAACCCTCTCTCGCGATGGTCGGCGACCTTACCTACGCGACCGACCTGCTCGAATGCGGACACGTACCCGGATCCGGATCACGTGGACAACTGCGGCAGACCACCGCCATGATGAACGAGTTGCGCAAGAGTCTCGGCGACCTGGTGGTCCTGGCCTCGCACGACCCCAACGCTGCAGCCGAGCTCGACAAGGCCGTCTCCGGCTAGTTGCCGGGCGTCGTCGGATCACCTCCAACCAGGAGGATCCCCCATGCGACCCGCGGAGGAAGTCCGCTATCTCGTTCTCGCCGCCCAACTCGAAGGACGGCGGCAGCTCGCGCAGCAATTGCGGCCGCTCGGGCTCACACCATCCCAGGCCGAAGTCCTGCGCGTGCTCGCCGATCACGCGCCACTCACTCTCAACGGGCTCGGATCGCTGCTCGTCTGCGAGAGTGGCTCGAGCCCCAGCAGACTGGTGGACCGTGTCGTAGCGCAGGGGCTGGTCCATCGTCGTCCGGGCTCGAGCGACGGGCGCGCGGTCGAGCTGACACTGACAGCAGCGGGCAAGCGGCTTGCGCGAAAGGTCGCCTCCATCGAAGACGCCATGTACACCGCCATCGACGCGCTGCCGGCCGACGAGATCGACGCGACCCTGACCTTTCTGTGGGCGTTCGTCGAGGGCTCTCCCACGGGCAAGGCGCTGAGGCGCCGCATCGCCCTCGCCGACTAGTTCTCCCGCTCGAGGAACGGGAGAGCAGCCACGACCGCATGGCTCGTCGAGCTCGGCGATGCGCTCACGAGGCTGCGGTTGGCGAGGAAGCGTGCTTGTCCCGTCGGTTGGCTGCGAATGCCAACGGACCGAACAAGATCGTCGGCGCCCACGGGCCAGCCTCAGCTCAAGTCGAGGCGACGAAGGCCGCGGACGGAAACGGCATAGAGGAACGGGCCTGGCTCTATGCAGGCGTCGGCTACCGAATCGATGACTGCGAGGAACTGATCGGCCATCTCTGCCGCCCGTAGGTTGCCGCTTGTGAGACAGAAGCCCTTCACCTCATGCCTCAGCAGCGCATCGCGTTCGGCTGGGCGGTAGCGGATTCGCTCGTCCTTCATCAGGACCGGCCAGCCGTGGCCGCCTGCCAGCTCCAGCCAGGCGACATCCGAGACGTCCTCGTCGGCGGGAATCCCATACACCTCAGACAATGTCTGCAGTTGAAGGCCCGCCGCTCGGAGCAGCTCGGGCACCTGCCGGCGGCCCAGGCTACGGTCGAGGAACAGCGGAGGCAGCCCAGCAGGGTGCCCCGTGACCATCGCTCAGGCCGCGACGCGGGTGGCGATCCGCACGGCGTCCTCGAGCTCCTCGACGGGAACGCCGTACTCGTCGGCGACGACATCGAGGGACTCGCCGGCGCGGAACATCGACAGTGCGTCTTCGAGCCGCGCTCCTCCGCGTGCGAATACAGGCTGACCGAATCCGCGCTCGGGATCCACGACGAGTTCCGCAACTTCGTACGCGGGTAGGCGGATGAGCCGGGCGTAGCCGTCGTCACCGAACTCGACCCGTTGCAGGTAGGACTCGACGATCTCGTTGAAGACCCGCTGATCGTTGCGGACGACGACGAGGTCCCGGGCGGCGCGAGCCGCCGCTGGGTCATCACCGTGCTCGGCGTAGTCGAAGAGCACTTCAGCGCCGTCGGTGTAGAGCCGACGCGACGCGAGCGCATGGTGCAGCCCGAGCTCGTCCTGAAGGCGACTCAATGCGGGGCGGATGCGTTGC
>Ga0315287_10004340_pt1 | contig 13822 bp, 12 predicted proteins | sample YL17G11_0_MG_FD_205037 | JGI IMG/M metagenome (GOLD analysis project Ga0315287, IMG submission 205037) | Sediment microbial communities from Yellowstone Lake, YNP, Wyoming, USA - YL17G11_0 | ecosystem: Environmental > Aquatic > Freshwater > Lake > Sediment | place: USA: Wyoming | collected... | reverse complement strand
CGGGTCGCCGCCGGGCTGGGCGCCGGAGACGAAGAAGAACGCTTCGGCTGATTCGCCGACCTTGAAGACTTTGTCCAAGTTGGGTGTGATCCGGGCGATGGACCAAGCGAACAGGTCCTTGTGGAGTTCGGTGGTCGTTTCGGCCGCCTGGACTTGCTCGTAATTTTTCAGAAAGAGGATGGGCGTCGTATCCAGTTCCTTCGTAAAGCTCTTCGGGTCGGGCAGACTGAATTCGTGATACTGGATGCCGACTTTCTTCAGATCGGGGGAGGCAATGGCCACGGCAGCCAGGTAGTCCCCTGCCGAGAGCGGATACCCGAAGGAATAATATTCCTCGACATTGGGATCGAATCCGGCGGCCTCGGCCTCCAACTGGGTCGGGACGTAAATTTCCCTCACGAGCTTAGGCGCGCCGTTTTCCATTTTGTGATATTGGACGAAGACATAAAACCGGGCTCGCATTTTGGAGGCGGCGGGGACCGTCACGGACGGATCGACGATTTGCGGCGCCGGGGGAACGGCGAATCCCAGATCTCCGTTTTTCACTTTGAGGTAAAGATAAATGTAAGCGTTCTGCTGGGCCGGCATGAACACGTGGGTGGGTATGGTGAATGGAATATCGGCTTTGGCTGGTTGACGGGTAGCCAGTCCGGCCAGCATGAGTTCCTTCACTTCCTTGGGGATGGCGACTTTCGCCGAGGGTTGCGCGGGCGGCTGTTGCCGAACGACGGGATCAACGACCGGAGCGGCGAATCCGGTCGCAGTGACGAGGCCAAAAACGAACCCCGCGAGAAGTACAGGCGCGATTGTCTTTTTCATGGACTTCAGTCCTCCTCTCGAAATAGTATATCGGTCCTCCCGTTTCCAGTTGCAATGTTCATGCCAAACTGGTATCGAGATAATTCCATATATATCAATGAGATACAATCGCCGAGGTGTAAGCAATATTTACACGACCGCGGAGTTTTGAGGGGAATAACGATTCCGGCCTCAGAACGAACGAGAAATATATCAGAAATCGAGTTCAGGATGCAAATGGTTCGGACGGTCGGGAGAGCGGTCGAAATCGATTGGGGTTAGCGGAGACGGTAATTCCGAACCGCCGCCTGATGCTCCCGAATCGTGCGGCTGAAGACGTGGCCGCCGTTTCGATCGGCCACGAAATAAAGGAAATCCGCCGAAGCCGGAAAAAGCGCGGCCTTGATCGAAACCAATCCCGGGTTGCAGATGGGGCCCGGCGGAAGTCCCCGATAGAGATAAGTATTGTAGGGGGAATCGAATTTCAAATCCTTGGTTCGAAGCGGGCCTTCGAACGGCCCGGCCCGCTTCAGGGCGTAGATGATCGTTGGATCGCAATCGAGCTTCATCCCAAGTCGAAGACGGTTGTGGAACACGGCCGAGACGAGCGGCTTTTCCTCGAGCCGGCTCGTTTCCTTCTCGATGAGTGAGGCGAGAATCACGACGTCCCGCGGGGACATCCCGAGCTCGGCCGCCCGCCGGCGGTCGTCGGGACCGAAGGTTTCCTTGAATTGGGAAACCATCCGGTTCAGAATTTCGGCGGCGGCGGCGCCTTTTGGAAAATGGTAGGTCTCGGGGAACAAATAGCCCTCCAGGTCGGCGGCCTTCGGGTCCAGGAGGCCGATCTCGGCCGTCCCGGCGAAGGCGGTGGCGAAGGTTTCTTTGTCGCCGAACGAGGCGGAGATGAAGGCCTCAAAGGTCTCTGTCCCCGTGAGGCCCTCGGCGACGGTCACCGAATAGAGATGGACTTTCCCTTGCAGAAGCGTCTCCAACGTCTCCCGGATCCCGAAGCCCGGCCGCAAGGCGTATTCCCCCGCCCGGATGCTCCGGGGCTGATAAAAAAACTTGTAGAGAAGAATGAAGGGCGTGGATTTTCTCAGAAGACCGCGAGCTTTGAGCGCTTCGGCCACGGTCCGGACGTTTTGTCCCTTTTCGACTTCGAAAAAGACGACTCCGGAACCGCCGGGCGCCGGGGCGCGGCTCTCCCAAACGAGCCAGGCCCCGACTCCGAGGATCCCGGCCAAGCCGACGACGGCGGCGGCTTTAAAAAGGGTCCGAATCGGGCGCATCGGTCGGGAGTCCGTCGAGGTAGGCTTGAAGAATCAGGGAGGCGGATATTTGGTTGACTACGGACCGACGGTCTTCGAGTTTCACTTTTTGGCGATGCATGATCTCGGTCGCCTGCCGTGTGGTCAGCCGCTCGTCATAGAGGACAACTTTGCGGCCAACCGTTCCCTCCAGCCATTGGGCGAAAGCCCGCGTTTTTTCAGCCCGCGTACCGGACGTCCCGTCCAGACGGAGAGGAAGCCCCAGGACGATCAATTCGATATTTCGGGTCCGGACGAGGTCTCGGAAATAAGGGGCGTTGTCGGCCTTCCGATCCTTGAGAATGTAGGTTTCCAGGGGATGGGCGAACATTCCCAGGTCATCGCTGAGGGCCAGGCCGACATGGCGGTCGCCGTAATCGATCCCGAGGACCCTCATCGGGAAGCCCGGTCCACCCGGCGCTTTTTGGCTCGGTGCCGTTCGAATCCCAATTCGATGAGCCGGTCGACGAGCCGAGGAAAAGGGGTTCCCGCCGCAGCCCAGAGCTTGGGATACATGCTGATCTCGGTGAAGCCGGGGATCGAGTTGATTTCGTTGACAAACAACCGCCGGGTTCCTTTCTCCAGGAAGAAATCGACTCGGGCCAGGCCCGCGCCCTCACAGGCTCGGAAAGCCTCGACGGCGAGGCGGCGGACGCGGGCCTCGACGACGGCCGGAAGCTTTGCCGGAATGACGAAGCCCGTTTTTCCGTCAAGGTATTTATCGGCATAATCGTAAAATTCGCCGGAGGGTATGATTTCCCCGGGGGGCGATGCTTCGGGATCGTCGTTGCCGAGAACCGCGCATTCAAGTTCCCGGCCTTCGACGCCCTGCTCGACGAGGGCTTTCCGGTCATAGAGAAACGCGGTTTCGATCGCCGGGCCGAGGGCTGTCCATTCCTTCACTTTTGTGATCCCGACGCTTGATCCGAGGTTCGCCGGCTTGACGAACATCGGCGGTTTTGCCATCGCCCGGATTCGACGGAGGACGTTTTTCGGAGATCGACTCCATTCTGCTTCGCCGATCGCGACATAGGGGACGATCGGAAGACCGTGCGTGCGGAAGAGGTCCTTCATCACGGCTTTATCCATGCCTGCGGCCGATCCCAGGACGCCGGCTCCGACATAGGGAACATCCGCCAGTTCCAGGAGACCTTGAATCGTTCCGTCTTCGCCGTAGGGCCCGTGAAGAACCGGCCAGAAGATGTCGGCCTTGGGCTGAAGGCCCCGACCGGGCGCGTCCCAGGCCAGGAAGGATTGAAATACGCCTCGGATTAAAACGGCGGGGTCGAGATGGGGCGAAGGAACTTGCCGCCAACGGCCGGCCTTGTTGATGAACAGGCAAACGATTCGATACCGGGCCGGATCGAGATTGTCGTGGACAGCCCGGGCGGAGGATATCGAAACCTCATGTTCCGCGGAACGTCCGCCGAAAAGAAGAGCGACGCCGATTCGAGAATCCATGGGAAACACCGCCGTTATTCTAAGAAAGCTCGGGCTATTTGTCCAGCCGACGGCGCCTCCCCGGAAGCGCGGGATCCCTCACCCGCCCGGCCTTACCCCCAGCGTTCGAAATTTTCCGGACGAGTGACGTTCAGAGCGAGGTCTTGACGGATCGGCTGGGATTGAATTTGATCCGCTTCTTTTTCGGAATCTCGATGGACGCTCCCGTTTTCGGATTCCGGCCTTTCCGGGCTTCCCGGACCTTGACCTCAAAACTGCCGAACCCGGAAAAGTTGATTTTTCCCCCGCGGCTCAGCGCCTCCTTCATTCCTTTGAGCAGGGAAGCGAAGGCTTTTTGGGACTGCTGGAGAGTGATGCCGGCGTCTTTGGCCATCCGGATCGTGATTTCCTTTTTTCCCATGAAGAAACCTCCTGACCATTTTGCTGATGGCGAATAATCGAATCATAGTCAGTAATTTTTCCTTTGTCAATCCCCTCGTGGGTTTTCACTAACATTCGCCTGTGGAGGAAAAGCAAATTTCCCGCTTCGGGGACAGGTGATCCGGGGAAGTTTCCTCCGGATATCACGTTGACAGTTCCCGCGGCGCCCTTTATAATGATAAAAGACAACAGGGGCGCGGGCCCGGAAAGGTCGAAACATGAGAAACCTTCGTCGAGACATGGCCTTTGCGGCCGCCGTTTGCGGAGGAGTCGTCTTCCTGGGAATCGCGGGATTATCCTTCTCGGCCTTCGGGCAGAGAGCCGATTCCAGACCGATGCTGATCGCGGAAGCGGACTTGACCTGTTCGTTCTATATCCGGGAAACCCCCCCGAATATTCGGATCACCTCGGCCGTCAGAACGGGGGAAAAATTAGGCCTGACCGAGGGAGACCTCTTTTACGCCGACAGAACGTCTGAGGCCGAGCCGTTTCGAGAAGATGGATTATGGTCCATTATAGAATGGGGCCCCAGGGTCCAAGCGCAAAGCTTTTCGGGGACGCTGGGAAACGCGGCTTTTCCGAGAGGACTGGCCCGAGTCGTTCGGATCGAAAACGGCCGGGCGGTGATGAAAATCGAAAAAGCATGCGGGCCGATCGCCGCAGGGTTCCATCTCCTTCCCTTCGAGGCCGGCTCCATCCTCCGCGGTCCGGAGCTCGAATACGTCTCGTCCTTCCAGGTCGGAGAGACGCTGACGGGCCGGATCGTCTTCCTCGAATCCGATTTCGTCCAGATCGCCCGCGGGCATTGGGCCTTGATTGACATCGGCGCCGAGAGGGGATTGGAAGCAGGCCGCCAACTGACCGTTTTTCACCGGGAAGGGAACACACCGCCCTTGGCGATCGGAAATGTCATCGTGATTCGGACGGGGGCGCGTTGGGCCACCGTGAAAATCCTCGCTTCCAAGGACCCGATCCGGGCGGGAGATCTGGTCCAAGTCAAGTAAGGATTTGACAGGTTTCCGGCTTTCTGCTAGTTTAACCCAGTGTTTCTTGGGGTTCGCTTCCCAGGAGGACGGCCGTTACCGCGGGCGTAGTTCAGTGGTAGAACGTCTGCTTGCCATGCAGAAGGTCGTGGGTTCAAGTCCCATCGCCCGCTCCACCCCTTTCCGTTTTCTCGATGAAAAAAACGGCGCGGTACCCAAGTGGTAAGGGAGAGGTCTGCAAAACCTCGATTCGCCGGTTCGAATCCGGCCCGCGCCTCCATCTTTCCGATATTTTTTCTCCTGTTGACACCCTGATTTAAACTGCATATAGTCATTTCGCCTGATTGAAAGGAGGAGCTATGAATCTTGTTGCCCGTGTCCAAGCCATCTTACTGAAACCCAAGGAAGAGTGGGTCAAGATCAAAGGCGAATCGACCCCCCCCATGTCCCTCTTCATGTCCTATGTGATTCCGCTGGCCGCGATTTCGGCCATTGCCCAGTTCATCGGATTCGGATTGGTCGGTTTTAAGGTGCCGTTTGCCGGCTGGTACCGGATTCCCCTGGGGACGTCTCTCGTCCGAGCCATCCTCTCTTATGTTTTGGGCGTGGCTTCCCTCTATCTGGCCGGGTTCGTCGTCAACGCCCTGGCGCCCAGCTTCGGCTCCAAACAGAATCTTGAGAAGGCGATGAAATTGGTCGTCTACGCCATGACGCCGATGTGGGTGGGTGGCATTTTCTACCTGCTTCCGCCCCTTCGTGTCCTGGCCATGTTGGCCGGCTTGTATGGCCTTTATATCCTGTTCCTTGGATTCCAGACGCCGCTGATGGAGACGCCCCAAGACAAAGTAATCTCCTATCTCGTCGTCAGCATCGTTGTCGTCGCGGCCTTGACGCTCGTGGCCGGCGTGATCCTCGGCGCGTTCTTCGCCGTCGGATCGGTCTATTCCGGCTTATAATCCCTTCCGCGGGATTCCCTGGATATTTTTAAGGCCGCGAGCGTCGGGGTCGGCCCTCCGGGGGCTTGCGCTCCGAGGTCTCCAAGGAATAGATCCTACGGACGCAAATTCGTGGAGCTTAAGCCTGTTTCGAGTTCCTCGACGATTTTCGCGAACGCCTCGGCCGGGGAGGCCGCTTGGGTGATCGGCCTCCCGATGACGAGGTAATCCGAACCTTTGGCCACCGCCAAGGCGGGCGTCATCACCCGTTTTTGGTCCTGAGCCGCCGTGCCGGCGGGTCGGATCCCCGGCGTGACGATCAGAAAATCAGGTCCGACTTCCTTCCGCACGATTTCGATTTCCTGGGCGGAGCACACGACCCCAGTCATGCCCGAGGCCTTGGCGAGAGCGGCCAGGCGAAGAACCTGCCCCGACGTATCGGGCGCCATTCCGATGGCGGCCAAGTCATCGTTTTTCAGGCTCGTGAGGATGGTCACGCCGAGGAGGATGGGCGGGACGGCCCCTGATTTGTCCGCTTCTTCGGCCGCCGTGGCCGCCGCTCGGGTCATCATCTCCCCTCCGCCCGAGGTGTGAATCGTCATCATCCGGGCCCCGTGCCGGACTCCGATCCGCGCCGCTTCGCCGACTGTGTTGGGGATGTCGTGCAGTTTCAGGTCGAGAAAAACGCCTTTGCCCAGCATCTTGATTTCTCGTAAAAGCGCCGGGCCTTCGGCCGTGAATAGCTCCAGGCCGACTTTGAAGAGGACGGCCTTATCGAGTTGGCGGACGAGGGCCAGTGCCTGGGCCTTGTTTTCCACGTCCAGAGCGGTGATGATTCGATGGGCGGACGGAATCGAAACGGTCATGAAGGCACTCCTTCTGATGAGTATCGCGCCGCTATCGGCCGGTCTTCAGGGTCCCGACGATCTCGGTAACGTGGGCGAGGCCGTGAGCGTCGCAGAATTCCCCCATCTCGCCGGCGATTCGGGCCGCCGCGGCCGGATCGATGAAGTTGGCCGTGCCGACTTGGACCGCTCGGGCCCCGACCATCATGAATTCCAGGGCGTCCCGGCCGGTCATGATTCCGCCCAGGCCGATGATCGGGATTTTAACCGCTTGGGCGACTTGGTAAGTCATCCGGAGGGCGATCGGCTTGATCGCCGGTCCGCTCAATCCGCCGAATACATTCCCCAGTTTGGGACGCCGGGTTTCGAGGTCGACGGCCATGGCCAGCAGAGTGTTGATGAGGGAAATCCCGTCCGCTCCGCCGTCTTCGGCGGCCCGGGCGATTTCGGCGATGTCCTTGACGTTGGGGGAGAGCTTGGCGATGAGGGGGCGGCGGCTTCGGTGTTTCGCTTCGGCGACGATGGCCCGGGTCGCCTGGGGATTCATAGCCGGGCAGGCGCCGTTCTGTTCGACGTTGGGACAGGAGATGTTGAGCTCATACGCGGCGATTCCGTCCTGGCGGTCGAGAAATTCGATGACCCGGAAATATTCGTTGTCGCTGGCCCCGCAGACGTTGACGATAACGGCCGTGTCGAATTTTCGTAATTCGGGGAGGACATCCGCGGTAAAATGTTCGACGCCCACGCCTTGGAGGCCGATGGCGTTGATCAGGCCGGAGGCCGTTTCGACCAGGCGGGGCGGCGGATTCCCCTCCCGCGGGCCGTAGTAAAGCCCCTTGACCACAATCCCGCCGATCGTCGATAAATCCATATAAGGAATGAATTCCGTCCCATAGCCGTAGGTGCCGCTGGCGGTGAGGACGGGATTCCGGAGCCGGAGGAAGCCGAGGTCGACGCGAAGATCGGCCATCGTCACTCCTCCTCCCAGATGATCTCTTCGGCCGCGAAGACCGGACCGTCCTCGCAAATTTTCCGCCATCGGCCCTCACCGTTCTTTCGGAGGCGTTTGACGCATCCCCAGCAGGCGCCGAAACCGCAGCCCATGATGGATTCGAGGGAGATCTGGGCCGGAAGGCCGCGGTGGCCGGCGATTTCGGCGCAGCGGCGCATCATCGCGTCCGGTCCGCAAACGTAGAGCCGATCGGGTCGTTGTTTTTCGATTTCGATTTCAAGAAGGTCGGTCACGAAGCCGGAGAATCCGAAGGAGCCGTCGTCCGTGGCGCAGGCCGGATCGAGGCCCGCGGCCGCGAATTTATCCCGAATGGGCAATTCGTCGGTGGTCCGTCCACCGTAGAGGACGCGGACGGCCGCGCCCTTGGCCTGAAGCTCCCGGCCGAGGAAGTAGAGCGGCGCGATCCCCCGTCCGCCCCCGACGAGACAGGCGGTTTTTCCCTCGAGGTCCTCCGCGAGGTCGAATCCCGAACCCAGAGGGCCGAGAATGTCGATCGAATCGCCGACGTCTTTTTTCGCCAGCAGGGCTGTCCCCTCGCCGGTGATTTTAAAAAAGATTTCGAGGGCGCCGTCTTCTTTGGCGTGCAGGCTGATGGGCCGGCGGAGAAGGGGATAGGGCGAATCGCCGACCCGGACCATGATGAATTGGCCCGGCCGGGCCGCCGCGGCCTGGATCGGTGTTTCGAAACGGAAGAGACGGAAGTCGCCCCAACTTTGTTTGGCCAGAATTTGAGCCGCCGGAACGTGCTTCATCGTGGAGACAAAAATACCAGAATCCGGGCAAGATTTCCACTTCTCTACTTTGACAGCCCCCGGCCCAATGATTCATAATCAAATAGCATTCATATTCGATAAGACAACCTCCTCGTTCTCAAGGAGTCATCCATGGATATCTCGCGACGCGGCCGGACGGTTCAAGCTTCTCCGATCCGGAAATTCAAGCCTTACGCCGACGCAGCCCTGGCCGCCGGAGTGAAAGTCTATTTTCTGAACATCGGCGATCCGGACATTCCGACTCCGAAGCTGATTCTCGACGCCGTCCGGAGCTTCAACGATCCGATCCTGAGTTATGGTCCGGCCCAAGGGTTTTTGGATCTTCGCCAAGCCATCGCCCGCTACTTCGGGGATTATGGGATATCCCTCGTCGCCGACAACGTCATCGTGACCAACGGCGGGTCCGAAGCGATCTTGCTGGCCTTCGCCGCGGTCGCGGACTCCGGCGATGAGATCATCATTCCGGAGCCGTTCTACACGAATTACAACGGCTATGCTTCGCTGGCCGACCTCAAGGTCGTTCCCCTGACGCTCAAGATCGAGGACGGGTACCGTCTTCCCCCGGCCGAGGAGTTCGAGGCCAAGATGACCCCACGGACGAGAGCGATCGTCCTCTGTTCGCCCAATAATCCGACCGGATCGGTCTATTCGCCCGAGGAGCTTGGCCGGGTCGTCCGGCTCGCCCTGAAGCACGATCTGTTCATCATCGGCGACGAGGTCTATAAGGAGTTCGTGTATGACGGGCTCAAGCACAAGAGCTTGATGGAATTCGAGGAAGCCAAGGATCGGGTCATCGTCGTCGATTCGATCTCCAAGCGGTTCAGTTGCTGCGGCGCCCGGATCGGGGCGGCGATCACCCGGAACGAGGTCGTTTACGGGGCGATGCTCCGGTTCGCCCAGGCGCGGCTCTGCCCGCCCAGCATCGAGCAGCGGGCGGCCTTGGCCGCCTATCAGATGGGGATCAGTTATTTCGAACCCGTTCGCCGGGAATATGAGCGGCGGCGCGACGTCCTTTTCGAAGGCTTGTCGGCCATTCCGGGCGTCGTGGTCCGCAAACCGCAAGGCGCGTTTTATATGAGCGTGCGTTTGCCTATCAAGGATAGCGAACGGTTCGTCACCTGGATGCTGACCGAGTTTCGGCTGGACAATCAGACGGTGATGGTCGCTCCGGAAGCCGGATTTTACGGCACGCCGGGCAAGGGCTTGGACGAAATCCGGGTTGCGTACGTCATTAAAGAAGAGGACATCCGGAAGGCCCTGATCGTGTTCCGGGCCGGCCTCGAAAAATATAAAGCCACGGTCGAAAATTGAACCGGGGCCACGTAATGCGTCCCCGAATTCCCAAATCGTTTGACCCTGCCGCCTTGTTTGTTGTATAGTTTGGCGTTTTCGGACGCAGAAATAATTAAGGAGATTTCCATGAGTCCAAAGTATGTGTATTTCTTCGGAGCCGGGACCGCCGACGGCAATATGAAAATGAAGGACATTCTCGGCGGTAAAGGGGCCAACCTGGCCGAAATGGCCGGGCTTGGCCTCCCCGTGCCTCCAGGGTTCACGGTTTCCACCGCTGTATGCGACCTCTTCTACCGGAATAAAAAGCGGATTCCCGACGCCGTCAAACTCGAGATCGAGAAGAATCTCAAAAAGCTCGAAAAAACGGTTGGGCAGGATCTCGGCGACCCGAAAAATCCGCTCCTGGTCTCCATCCGCTCTGGCGCCCGGGCTTCGATGCCGGGAATGATGGACACCATCCTCAACCTCGGCCTGAACGAGAAAACGGTCGCCGCTCTGATCGCCAAGACAAATAATCCTCGGTTCGTTTATGATTCCTACCGCCGTTTCGTCCAGATGTACGGGGACGTCGTCCTTGACCTGAAACCGGTCAATAAGGACGACATCGATCCCTTCGAAGCTATCATCGAGCAAAAGAAGAACGAACGCGGCATCCATAGCGATACCGACTTGACCGCCGACGACCTGAAGGACCTGGTGGTTCGTTTCAAGGCTGCCATCAAGGCTAAGACCGGACACGATTTCCCCGAAGATCCGATGAAACAGATGTGGGGCGCCGTCGGCGCGGTTTTCAACTCCTGGATGAACGACCGGGCCATCGCCTACCGGAAAATGTACGACATTCCCGAGTCCTGGGGCACGGCCGTCAACGTCCAACTGATGGTCTTCGGCAACATGGGCAACGACTCCGGCACGGGCGTGGCCTTTACCCGGGACGCGGCCACCGGCGAGAATATGTTCTACGGCGAATACCTGATGAACGCCCAGGGCGAGGACGTCGTCGCCGGAACCCGGACCCCGCTTCCGATCGCCGATCTGAAGAAGGACGACCCGAAGGCCCTGGCCCAACTCGAGAAGATCCGCCACATTCTCGAGAAGCACTACACCGACATGATGGATGTCGAGTTCACCATCCAGCAGGGTCAACTGTACATGCTCCAATGCCGGGTGGGGAAACGCACCGCCTTCGCGGCGATTAAAATCGCCGTCGACATGGTGGATGAAAAACTGATTGGCGAGAAAGAAGCCCTGACCCGGATCGATCCCGATCAGTTGAACCAGCTTCTTCGGCCGATTTTCGACCCGTCCGAGAAGGCGGCCGCGATCAAAGCCGGCCGGTTGATGACCAAGGGACTGAACGCCGGGCCCGGGGCCGCTACGGGCCGGATTGTCTTCAATTCCGTCGATGCCGAGGCCTGGGCCCAAAAAGGCGAGAAGGTCATTCTGACCCGGATCGAAACCTCACCCGAGGACATCAAGGGCATGAATGCGGCCGAAGGGATCCTGACGGCCCGCGGCGGCATGACCTCCCACGCCGCCCTGGTGGCCCGGCAGATGGGCCGGGTGTGCGTGGCCGGATGCAGCGATCTGGCCATCGATTATGCCGCCCGGACGATGACGGTCAAAGGCCGGACGCTCGGCGAGGGCGCCTGGATTTCGATCGACGGAACGACCGGACAAGTGCTCGAGGGCAAGGTCAGCACCAAACCCTCCGAGGTCCTCCAGGTCCTGATCGAAAAAACGCTCGACCCCAAGGACGCGCCCGTTTACCGGACCTTCGCCAAGGTCATGAAATGGGCGGACAAATACCGGACCATGAAAATCCGGACGAACGCCGACCAGCCCGATCAGGCGGCCAACGCCGTCGCCTTCGGGGCGGAAGGCATCGGCCTTTGCCGCACCGAACATATGTTCTTCGGCGAAGGCAAGATCGGTCCGATGCGGGAGATGATCCTGGCCGACACGCTGGCCGAGCGGAAAGCCGCCCTGGCCAAACTGCTTCCGCTCCAGCGGCGCGATTTCGCCGGGATTTTCGAGGTCATGAACGGCCGTCCGGTCACCATCCGGACGATCGATCCGCCCCTCCACGAATTCCTGCCCCATTCGGAAAAGGACCAACGGGCCCTGGCCGGGCAGATGGGAATTTCCTATGAAAAAGTGAAGACGCGCGTCGAATCCCTCCATGAATTCAACCCGATGCTGGGCTTCCGCGGCTGCCGCTTAGGGATTATTTATCCCGAAATCACCGAGATGCAGGCCCGGGCGATCTTCGAGGCCGCCGCCGAAACCAAAAAGAAGGGGATCGACGTGGAGCCCGAGGTCATGATCCCGCTTGTCGGCCACATCAAGGAACTGGCCAACCAGGAAAAGCTCGTCCGGCAGACGGCCGCGGCCGTTATGAAGGAAAAGGGCGTCAAGTTCAAATACCTGGTCGGGACGATGATCGAGATTCCGCGCGGGGCGATCACGGCCGATGAGATCGCTTCCGTCGCTGAGTTCTTCAGCTTCGGGACGAACGACCTGACCCAGACGACGCTGGGCGTGAGCCGCGACGACGCCGGCCGTTTCCTCACCCCTTATGTCGAAATGGATATCTATGCCAAGGACCCGTTCGAAGTCCTGGACCGGGACGGCGTCGGCCAGTTGATGCGGATGGCCGTGGAGAGGGGACGTAAAACACGGCCGGCCATCAAGCTCGGCATCTGCGGCGAGCACGGCGGTGAGCCTTCGAGCGTCGAATTCTGTCATATGATCGGCCTGAACTACGTGAGTTGTTCGCCCTTCCGCGTGCCCATCGCCCGGTTGGCCGCGGCCCGGGCCGCTTTGATGAATGCCCCCAAGGCGCCGGCGAAAAAGCCCGCCCCGGCGAAAAAAACGGTGAAGAAACGCTGATCCGCGAAATAGAAACCAAAATCCGGGGCGTTCCTTTTCCCCAACGAGGGCGGGAACGCCCCGTTTCTTTTTTGACCGGAAGAAGAAGCTGCGGTCGGCATGCCGCCCGTCCCGCCCCGGCTGGTAATTAATGAGAGTCTGAATCGGAACCTCGGGGCAAGGGATCCTCCCGGCGTTTCGATCCGGCCGCGGCCAGGCGCGCCAATTGAAGTCGGTTCCGTACGCCCAACTTCTTGTAAATACTGTAGAGGTGGCTTTCGACCGTCCGAAGCCCGATAAACAGCTTTTTTCCGATCTCCGCGTTGCCCTTCCCTTCGAGGACATGGCGGGCGATCTGCCGCTCTCTTGATGATAGATTTTGGGCCTCCAACCAGCGGCCCAAGCTTTCCGTGTCGCGGGCCAAATGCGCGGCCAAGACTTTTCCCGTTTCCCTGGAACGACCGGTCATCCGGGCCAGAAGCGGCAGGAGGTAAACGATCCCGAGGATGCTCCGAAATAAAATCATCCCGTCCTTCTCGACCGGAAGGGGGATGAAGAATAAAACGCCGAACATCATGAAGGCGACAAAAACATAACCGCAGACCGCGCGGATATACCGGCGTTCGAGGGGATCGTGGACGGCGCGACCCCGCATCAAGCCGAAAAGCGCGGCGCCCATGCTCGACCCGACGATCGCCGCGTTGAAAAACGGCTCCAGAAAATGGGATAAGCGCAGATCCCGATAACCGATCTGCCGGAACTCGGCGGCCAGAAATCCGCAGAACAACAGGCCCCAATACCCGGCGTAGATTCTTTTCCACACTTTGGGGAACGGAACGTCCCCCAATGACAGAAGCCAATCGACGGCAAGGTAGCTGAAGGCGGCCATCAGCGGGAAAACCAGAAATCCGGATATCACCGGGCCGGGTCCGCCGTACGCGGTCCCGAGTCGGGCCGGGAAAAACCTGAACAGGATATCGGAGAGCCCGGCCAGATCGTGTTAGCGAAAGTTGAAAAGTGAACTGTTATAAAGCCCAAAAGTGAACACGCGAAAATTCCTTAATAGGGAAGATGAGGGACTGAACGAAGCGTTGCTTCCACCAGAAGCGAGTCTGGAGCGATCC
>Ga0315287_10004339_pt1 | contig 13822 bp, 7 predicted proteins | sample YL17G11_0_MG_FD_205037 | JGI IMG/M metagenome (GOLD analysis project Ga0315287, IMG submission 205037) | Sediment microbial communities from Yellowstone Lake, YNP, Wyoming, USA - YL17G11_0 | ecosystem: Environmental > Aquatic > Freshwater > Lake > Sediment | place: USA: Wyoming | collected... | reverse complement strand
CAGCGCTGGTACACCACGTGCTGGTGCCCGGCCGCGGTGATCATCTCCGCGAGTTGGGAGACGTAGACATCCGCGCCGCCCGCGAGGGGCTGATAGGTGTAGGTGATCTGCGCCACGGACAGCGGCCGGTCGGCGGGCAGCGGCGCGTGCACCGGCCGGCGGCGGAGGCGGCCCGCGGTATAGCCGAACGCGTGGGCCGTGTCCACCGTGAGATTCACCAGGAACGAGAGCAGGGCCGCGTCCCAGTGCGCCCCCCGCCGCCGCGCGCGAATCACGTAGCGCGTCACATAGAGTGCGATCAGCAGCGCGAACGCGACCTGCGCGGCCACGGAGAGGCCGTGCCAGGGGCTGCTCCACGCGGTGACGATGCTCGCCAGGAGCAGGCCCAGGAACAGGTAGGCCTTCTGATAGTGCACGAACCACTGCCCCAGCTCGCCGTCGGCCCGCGCGTAGCGGTAGAACTGCCGGAACACTCCGCCGAACGTGGAGGCCATGCGCCAGCGCACCAGCGCGGACGGCCGGAACTGGAATTGGCAATCGGCCTCTTTCATGTGTAGATCGAAGAGCGTGTCCTCGGCATACTCCACATGCTCCGGGTAGCCGCCGGCGCGTCGCCAGGCCGCTGATGTGAACGCGACGCACCGCGAGGAAGGCAGGAAGCTGTCGGCCTTCACCTCCTCCGGCGGCGGGACGGTGGCCGCGGCGATGGCCTCCTCCAGCGCGGTGTTCGCATCCGGCACGTAGTACCCCGAGACCACGTCCGGCGGGCGCGACGCCTCGAACGGTGCGATCAACTCCTCCAGCCAGTCGCGTTTCGCCAGGCAACCCGCGTCAATGCTCGCGATGAGCTCGCCCGAGGCCTGCGCGATGGCCAGGTTGCGTCCCCGGGAGCGGCTCGCTCCCTGCTCCACGATCAGTCTCGCGGGCAGTCCCCGCTCGAGATAGTCTGCGATGATCTCCCGCGTCCGGTCCGTGGACCCCGCGTCCACGATGATGATCTCCTCCGGCTGACGGGACTGCGCGAGCAGCGAGCCGAGGAGCGGGCCGATGCTGCGCGCCTCGTTGTAGACGGTGGTGATGACGGTGACGGTGCGCGGCATCACGCCACCCCATGCGCGCGATACATGCTCAGGTACAACTCCGCGACGCGATCCCACGTATGCTCCGCCGCCACGGCCGCGCCGTGCGCCCTCCTCCCCTCCCCCAGCGCCGGATCGTCGAGATGCGCGGCCAGTTGATCGGCCAGCGTCGCCGCCTCGGGCGCCATCATCAACGTCTTCTCTGCTTCTGGAAAGCAAGTAAGATACTCATATTTTACCTCATTCTCGTAGACCGAGAAGACCAGGCGCTGCAGGGCCAGGGCCTGCCACATCGCCAGATACCCCGAGACGAACGCGAAGCTCGCCTCCGCGATCAGGTGCGTGGGATCGGCCACCGTGCCGAGAAACTTGACGGTCAGGCGCTGGGCTTCGGCGAACCGCTCCACGATCCCCCGCAGCGGCCCATCACCCACCACGACCAGCGGCAGATTGCGGTCATGCTCGCGCCGCAAGATGGCCAACGCGTCGAGGTAGACCATGATCGAAGTGTCCTCGGCCAGCCTCCCGACAAACAGTGCCGAGGGAGAAACTGGCTGCGGCGGCGCGGGTTGTGGATCCACGCCACCGTAGGTAATGCCGAAGCACGGCGTTCCGTAGCGGTGGCAGATGAACTCTCCCGCGCACAGCGCGTTGACCACGCGCCGCCGCACGAACCGGCGGCGGCGAATCGCCTCCGCGGGAATGGGGTGGCTTTCATACCCGTGGAAGGTGATGAAGGTCGGCCGCCGCGGCGGCAGGACCCACGACGGAAGACAGAAATGCAGGTAGCTGTACGCGTCGTGGCAGTGTACAATGTCGCTGGCCGCGAGGAGCGGCCGCGCCGCGCGCCAGGCCGACCAGGGATTCGTGCGCGGCAGGCGGTGCACGGCGATCGGCCCCAGCGTTTCGTCGCCTGGGTTGTCGGAGTGGGTGAGCACGCTCACCTCGTGCCCCCGGGCGCGGAGACACTCGGAGACGCGCCGAACGTGGGTCTCGACGCCGCCGACGGACGGATAGAAGCTGGGGGTAACCATCAGTATGCGCATGGCGTGCCGAGGTATTGTACCAAAGGAGCGGGGCTTTGTCAGGACAGGTACGTCCGCGGCCTGACCCGGCGCGGACCGTGGTGGTCGTGCCCACCTATGACGAGCGCGAGATCTTCCCCGCCCTCTCCGACGCGGTGCTGGGCCTCGAGGGAGGTTGGCGTCTGCTCGTCGTGGACGACAACTCTCCCGACGGCACCGGGCAGATGGCCGCCGCCCTCGCCCGCCGTGAGCCACGGGCCAGCGTGCTCCATCGCGCGCAGAAGGAGGGCCTGGGGCCGGCCTACCTCGCCGGCTTCCGCGAGGCCCTGACGCGCGCGGACGTGGATTTCGTCTGCCAGATGGATGCGGACTTCTCCCACGATCCCAATGACCTGCCCAGATTGCTCGCCGCCCTCGCCGACGCCGACCTGGCCATCGGCTCGCGTTACGTAAGGGGCGGCCGCACGGAGGGCTGGAGCTTCAAGCGCCGCCTGCTTAGCCGATGGGGGAACATGTACGTGGGCGCGGTGCTCGGCGTGCCGGCGCGAGACATGACCGCGGGCTTCCGGTGTTGGCGGCGCAACGCGCTGGAGCAGATCAACCTCGACACAGTGCAGACCAAGGGGTACGGGTTTCAGATCGAGATGGCCTGCCGCGCCGCGGCCGCGGGCTACAAGGTGGTCGAGGTTCCCATCTGCTTCACCGAGCGCCGGGCGGGCAAGTCGAAGATGTCCGGCTCCATCGTCACGGAGGCCCTCCTCCTGCCGTGGAAATTGCGGCGGCTCCGGTGACGATGCGTCGCGCCGACTGGGCGCTCGCGGCTGCGCTGTTCGTTGTCGCGCTGCTTGTCGTCGCCTTCACCTGCCACGCCTATGGGCCCACCTATGACGAGCCGCACTACGCCTCAGCCGGGATCTACTATGCCCAGTGGTGGGGCCGCGTCGCGCGCGGCGACTTCTCCGCCCTGAGCCGAGACGCCATTACCGCGGCCTGGCATTTCAACCACGAGCACCCACCCCTACAGAAGACCGCCTCGGGAATCTCGCAGGCCATCTTCGGCCGGACCATCAGCGGGATGACCGCGATCCGGCTGCCGAGCGCGCTCTGGTATGCGCTCGTCATCAGCGCGCTCTTCATGTTCCTCCTCCCCGTATGGGGACGCGCTGGCGCGCTGCTTTCGGCCCTCGCGCTCGCGACCTTGCCGCGGTCTTTCGCCCACGCCCACTTCGTCGCCCTCGACATGCCCATCGCCTGCTGGTTCTTTGTCACCGCAGCACTGACCGCGGTGGCCCTGGAGCGCGACTCGTGGAAGTGGGCGGTCCTCGCCGGCCTGGCCTTCGGCCTCGCGCTCGGGGCGAAGGTCAACGCGTTCTTCCTGCCGATCCTGCTGATCCCATGGGGCCTCATCTGGTACCGCCCCCGCTGGCCGAAGCTGCTGGCCGTGCTCTTGATTGGCCCGGCCGTGTTCTTCCTGAGCTGGCCGTGGCTGTGGATCGCCCCGGTCGCGCACCTCCGGGAGTACCTCGCCTTCCACCTCGGGCACGCCGCGTACAACGTCTGGTATCTAGGGCATCTCTACCAGCACGCGCCGTGGCACTACCCCTTCGTCATCACCGCCGTGACCACGCCCGCGCTGGTGCTGCTCTGCGCGGTGACGGGAATCCCGCGCTGCTGGCCCCGCAGGGGCGTGAATCCGCGCAAGGCGCTGCTCCTGCTCGGCCTCGCCGTCGCCATCCTGCCCAGCGCGCTGCCCAACAGCCCCAAGTACAATGGTGAGCGACTCTTCCTTCCGGCCTTCCCCCTCCTCTGCGCCCTCGCCGGCGGCGCCTTCGCCTGGGCGCAGGAGCGCATCGCCAACGCGATGGCGGGCAAGCGCGACGGCGCGCGCGTCACCGCGCTGGCGACGTTCGGACTGGCGACGCTGGTGCTCACCTCCGGCGTGCGCGGGGCGGTCAACCTCCACCCCTACCAACTCGCCTACTACAACGAACTCGTCGGCGGGACGTTGGGGGCGACAATGAAGGGCTTCGAGACCATCTACTGGGGGCAGGTGTTCCAGGAGGGCGCGGGTTTCTTCAACACGGTCTCTACGCCGCACCCGCGGGTGCTGGTGATCCCCAAGGGCGTCATCTACCTCCTGGAATTCCAGCAGAAAGCAGGTAACTTACGTGACGATGTCCGTCTCACCGGCGATGAGTCCGAGGCCGCGCGAGCGGACTGCGTGATGTTCCAGTGGATGGAGAGCGACTTCACCGACCTCTGCTGGGAGTTGGTGAACGGCAAGGACGAGCCTGTCCACGCCGTAGTCATGGGCAACGCGCCGCTGCTCACGGTGTACGATCACAAGGCCGTCGCGGCCGCGCTGGCGCGGCTGGAGACTAAGCACGCCACTCCGAAGCCGAGCAGCATCCCCAGCGTCAGCAGCGAGATGAACAGCCCGACGCGGTAGCTGGCGGGCTCGTAGCGGAACTCGACGGTGTGATCGCCGGGCGTGAGATAGACCGCTCTTCCTACTAGAGCGGAAGGGATAATCTCTGTGGGCTTCCCGTCAACTGTCCCGCGCCAGCCCGGGTAGTAGGAGTCTGTGACCCATAGGGCCAGCAGCGAAGTGGCTACCACACCGTTGACGTGGAGAGACAGCGCGTCCGCGTCATCCCGGAGGAACGCAACCCGCTCGCCGGGACGGTTGATGTCCCACCGCAAGCCGCCGCCATGTAGTCCGACCCATTCGGACCCGCCGTGATACACCGACGCGCGTGGGAGTCCCTCCCTGTTCTCGTAGATCCGCGCCTCGTTGCTGTATGCCAGCTTCCACTTCCCCGACAATGACCGATCCGTCATCAGATAGCGCACCCCGAGTTCATCCATCACCGGCGAATCCGGGTCAGGATATTGTGACTGGTCTCCGCTAGGCGGCGACACCAGTTCGAACGAGCTTTTCACCCGCAGAGAATCCGACCCGTGGATATCGCGCAGCCCATAGACCATCGCGGCGTTGTGCGGGAACCAGTCGAGCTTGCCAGGCGCGGAGGCGACGGAAGCCACTCGCTCATGCCCGGCGTGCTCCTTCAGCCACCGGATGGACTCCGTCTCCGGGAACGCGAGCTTCGGGTCCACGAACGGGTTGAACCGCATCCCGAAGCCGAAGAGGTCGGCAACTACCAGGCCGATGGCCACAGCCGCAAACGCGTTTGCACTCAACCGCAGTCGGCAGCGTAGTTGGATGAGAATCATCGAGGCAAAGGTCAGTCCCGCGAACGCCAGAGCCTGCCAGATCCGGTACTTCTGAAACTCCCAACCCATTGCCCCTATCGCGGCGGCGAAGATCTCCCCGCAGACCAGCGCGAAGAGACTCCCAAGGGCAATGTAGATGAAGATGGCGCGGCCCGGCTTTGACGATTCCGTGCGCGTCAGCAGGTTGTCCAACCCCATCGCCGCCAATCCCGCCAATCCGAACACGGCCAGACAAAGGATGCGGCCCAGGCCGGCCAGTTCCTTGAACCCGGGCGCAACGTAGTAGAGCAGGTAGTAGACGGGGGACCCTATCGCGGCCAGCACCGCGAACAGCACCAGCACGGCGAAACACCAGAACGTCGGCTCCCGCCACCTCCGCAGCGACCACACCGCGAGCACCAGCGGCAGAAGGCCGACATAGCACGCGGTCTCGAAGAAGTTGAACGCGGACGCATCCCTGAAGTTGCCCCAGTAGTTGTAGTGCACCGGGTTCCCGAAGAAGTTGGGCATGAGATACAGTACGAGGTGCGTGATCGGGAACGCCGTCTTCAGCGCGCCGACGAGGCCGTGCGAGACGCGCCCCGTGTTCTGCGCCAACTCCAGCGTCGGCAGAATCTGCCCGGCCGCCAGTGCGACTCCGAAGGCAAGGGGAACGAGCGCGAGTACGACCAACCCCGGCCGTCGCTGCGAGATGGCGCGGACCAGCGCGTAGATCCCGAGGGCCATCACCATGTACGACGAGATCTGCAAATGACCGCCCACGAACTGCACGCCAAGCAGCAACGCGCACAACGCCGGCCAGATCGAGATCGGCTGACGCGTCGCGCGCTCGTAGGTCAGCAGAATCCCCGGCAGCCACATCAGCGTCCACAGCGACAGCGTCGGGTACTCAAGCCACGTCACCGTGAACCCGTTGAACATGAACACCAGCGCGCCCAGCAGCGCCGCCGCGGGGCGCAGGCCGAGCGCGCGCAGGAACGCCAACATGAGGAGGCCGCCGATAGTCAGATGCAGGATCGCCGAAACGCCGAACCCCTGCGCCGCGCCGGTGACAAGGAATAGCACATTCGGTGGGTAGAGCAGCGTGGATTGCAGATTCGCGAGGAACGGCGTGCCCATGAATTGGTACGGGTTCCACAGCGGCACGAGCCCGGATCGCAGCGACTCCGTCGCGTAGATGCGCCACGGGAGATACTGCTGAATCGGGTCGAACATGGGATTGTACACCCGATGGAAATCGGGGAATTGCGACGCGAGCGCCTGCTTCCACGGCAGCCACAGCAAGAGCATATCCGCCGGTGACATGATCCGCCCCGTGAACACCGGCCAGCAGAACGCGCACGCCGCCGCGACGATCACGAGTTGGGGCCAATAGGCGCGGAGTCGCATCGGTCAGAGCACACTGTAGAGCGTGATATGCGCGCGCATCAGCAGCGCCTGTAATACCTGAAAGAGAACGATAGCCACAAACACGCCGTTGCGGTTCGGCCGATCCAGCGCGGGCGCGGCGGCCATCGCCAAGGGCCCCATCAGGAAGAGCCAGATGCGACCTACCTCCCCGCGCACCGTCCCGGAGAGATCGAGCAGGACGAACGCAATCGCGGAGGCGATGAGAAACGTATTCAGGCAACGCATCTCCGGATCGCGCCGCAGGTCCGGGATTGCCCAGAGGGCCGCGATCACCAGCGGCAATCCCGCGAACACCGCGCACTCCACCGGGTTCATCAGCACCCACTTCCAGTACGTCCGCGCCTGCTCCGCCACGGTCACCCCGTGATGCGCGAACAGCGCCTGCCGCGCGACCGCGATCGGATGATAGCCCAGCGCGAAATAGAGCACCACATAGAAGAGCGCGAACCCCGCCAGGCCGGTGAGTGCCAGCCGCGCGAACATGCCCGCCACGGCCATGCGGTCCGGCCGCCTGATTGCGCCGACGACGGCCAGCAGCACCAGCCACAGTCCTACCGCGATCACTCCGAGACTGAAGAACGCGCTCAGAGCGAAGACCAAGCCTGCGAGAAAAGCAGGCAAAGGACGTGCATGTTTCCACGCCACATAGCTCAACCACAGCGTCGTCGCCGTGAGCGTGAGCAAGATCAGATCGGGCGACGCGCTCAACAGCAATAAGGCCGGCAGCGTGCCCGCGAGTACCGCCGTCAGCAACGCCGCCCGGTCCGGGATCAGCTCCTTGCACAGCAGATAGATCGGCACTACGCTCAGCGCGCCGAGGAGTGCGATGAGAAACGCGCTCGCCACCGCCGCCCCCGCGTCGGCCGACGTGGGACCGAGGCCGAACACGCGATACCCCTGCGCCCAGGTCGAGAACGGGAGCGTGTCCTCCGGCACCAGCCACGCCATCGCCTCCCGCACGCCATAGAAGAACAGCGTGATCCCCGGCGGATGCGTGCGGGCGTGATAGGGCAGCGCGGCTATGGTATAGTGATAGTTCGCCACCCAACTATGCACATTCTTGATGTCCATCGAAAGGGCGAAGTACGTGGTCGCGTTCGGACTGACGATGATGCTCCCCGGTGAGATCCACGGTTCGCCGACGGCGTTGATGAGCGCGACCTGAAGGATGAAGATCAGCGCGACGAGGAGGAAGAGCCACGGCTCGCGCTCCTTCGTCGTCATCGTCGCCCACTCCAACCGCGCCAATCGCCAGGCCAGCGCGACGAATAACGCTACCGCGAGCAGCGGCGGCAGCAGGTTGGCGGGGATCAGATTGCGCCGCCACACCCACTCGCCCGGAATCCCCAGCGGCAGGCCCGCGAGCAAGTAGCACGCGAACCCCGCCGCCGCGACCGCGGCCGCCAGTAGCAGTGCGCGTGCCCTCTTGTCCGTGCCCTCCATCGTCTCTCAGTGTTCCTTCACGCGGTAGATCGTGACCGTGCCCTGCGCGAACACCGGTTCCAGCCAGGGAGAGCGAGTCGCATCAAAGCCCGCCTCCCCTGCCGGCAGGTACAGTGCATCGAGCATCTGCTCGCGTAGCACATACGTTATACCTCGCGTGTGCGCGAATGACTCGCGCTCCGCGTCCGGCATCGAGTCGCGCAGAAACCAGGAATACTCGCCGATCTTGTGGGCGAAATCCGGCGTCTCCGACCAATGCCCGAAGTACGCTTTGACCCCAGAGAGTGACGGCGCATAGTTTGATAGCAGTGAATTACCGAGCAACACATCACGCCGACCCGCTTGCTCATTCAACACGCGCAACGCCGCCCGCTGATCTGCATTGAGATAGAGCGGCGGCATCAGATTAGCAAGGTAACTCCTATTGTTTTCCGCCAGGTCTCTCATCCCTCGCCGCACGAAGAACGCGTTTGACGGAAGCGCGAGCACGATGAGTAGGGCCGTGACAAACGCGGCCCGGCGCGGTCGTAACTCCCAGAGCGGCGCGATGGCGAGGGCCGCCAGCAGACATATCGGCACGTGCAGCCCCTCGATCAGCTTGCGCTGGAACGAGATCGGCGCGTACACCAGCGCGCATCCCAACGCCAGCCACAGCGCCAACAGTCGCGCCCAGTCGTTTCCGCGCACCGCGCGCAGCAGTCCCACCGCCGCGAACGCGAGCGGGATCCCGAACCCGAGCGCGACAAAGAGCGGCCCCGGCGAGGGAGGCTGATTCACTGCCTTGACGAGGATCGAGATCTCCCCGGTACGCTGGAGCCACAGTTGGTAGAGCAGCGCCGGCGCGGCTATCGCCGCGATCAACAAGGCCAGCAGCACCGCGCGACCCCTCGCGCGACGCGTCGCGAGCAGATAGATCAGGAACGCGCCGAGGATCGCCGCCGCGGGAATCACGTCATAGCTGTGGATGCTGCCGAGCACCAGCCCGGCCGCCCCCGCAAGCAGGGCCGCGCGCACTGAGCCAGTGGTGAACGCGTGCGCGGTTGCCAGGTACAGCACGAGCAGCAGGAACACGGAGAACGCGAACAGCGGATTGAGCAACAACGTGAGAAACGTGATCGCCTCCGGCATCACCAGCCCGGGGCCGAAGTCAACGGGATTCGGCTGCCCGGGGCCGGACTGCCACAGCCACCCCAGCCCCGAGGCCGTTGCCGTAAGCAGCAGCGCCGCGCGCCTCGCGCCGACGCGCGCCATCACCTGCGCCGCGAGGCAGTAGATCGCCATCAGCAACAGCCACCCGGCGAGCACGCGGGCGAGATGATAGACGATGGGGAGTGGCAAGTGGGTCAGCCGCGCGGATAGCCCGAGCGCGACCCAGAGCACGTTGATAACGCGGCCCTGCTGCGGCTCGGCCGTGAACATGTCAGAGAAGAAGAACGCGCCGTCGTGGGCCTGGCGCATCAGGGAAAGATAGACGTTGTGCTCATCCGGGTTGGTGAGAAAGCCGGAGTAGTAATCCCCCGGCGGCGTGATGGCCAGGCCGAAGAGGTACGGAAGGCACGTAAGTAACATGACGATTGCGGCGACCCGCGCGGCCCAGCGCAGTTCGTTCCGCGGCGGCATGTGAAAGCAGCTAGAGAGGGCGTTGGGCATAGAACAACCTGGGCTCGCGATACAGTGTGATCTCCGGCGACAGGTACAGCCAATCCGGCGGCGCCCAGTTCCGCCCAGGCGCTAACCACGCGAAGGGAGCCGGCGTCCGCGCGAACACCGTGCGCTCCTGGTACATCTCGTCGAGGGTGCGGACGAAGCGCGTCGCCTCCTCATTCCGCAGGCGTAACAAGTCCACCACCTCGAGATCGCTCAGGAAGAACGCCGCCGGCCGTTCGGCCTGTAACTTGTCGCTATCCCATCCAGTGATGACGATCGGGTGGCCGGCGCGGTCGTTCATCTCCTCGAAGCCCTTGCGGCTGAAGGGACCGGCGTTGTATGGCGACACGGGCGGCGAGAAGTACCACGGCGGCTGCACTAAGCCCACCTTCAACCTGCCTCGCGATTGGACGATTGGCACCGCGACCGACGACCACGCGTCGTTGCGTGGGTCCTCCTTCACGAACATTCCCGCCTGCCCCCACGCATAGAGGCCGGTGAGCACGATCACGGTCGCGGCCAGGCCGCCGGTGACTACGCGTAGCGCGCGGTGACGCGGCCTCCGCCACAACCAGAGCAACCCCGTCGCCGCGATCACCGCGAGGAACGGCGCCATCGGCACGAGATAGCGGATGAAGCGCTCTTTTGCGAAGCCGATCATCAAGAAGTAGAGCGCGCACCACAGCAGCGAGAGCCGCGCCGCGCGGCTGGGGAGGCGGAACGTGGCGTAGATGCCCTGCACTAGCGCGAACAACAGCGGGAAGCCGAGCGCGACAGGCAGGCCGTGGAGGAGGTGATAGGCCCACCCCGACCCAGTGTTTTCGAACGCATAGGTGCCTCCGACACGCATGTGATGCAACTCGAAGCGGAAGTCCCTCGCGAACTCCGGACTAGTGAAGTACGGACATCCGATTACGAAGCCGAGCGCGGCCCCCAGCGCGACCGCTGCGGGCCAGCTCCACCGCCACGTCCGCGGTGGCGAGACGACTGGTGCGAGAAGCGCAGGGATGATGAAAAGGCCAGCATTATACTTGCTCGCGGCCGCCAGGCCCACCGCCAGGCCCGTGACCGCGCCGCTCGCGACGCCGGGTTGCTTCGCTCCGCGCAGAGCGAACAAGAACGCGAGCACGAGCCAAAACGTCGCGGGCACGTCCACGGTCGCGTAGTGGCTGTTGATGACATGCAGCGGCAGCACCGCGAGCAGCACCGCACTCAGCGCGGCCAGACGTTTGCTCTCGCCTTTCACCGCGAGATAGAGCAGCAGCACCGAGGCAATCCCCAGCGCCGCGGCGATGCTCCGACCTAGCAGATAAAGTGGCGCGAGGGAGGAGGGGTTCTGCGCCAGCTTCAGCCACACCGCGGGAAGGCCGACGAGGTAGAGGTAGAGCGAGCCGTAGTTGAAGAAGTGCGGGTTCCAGTCGCCCCGCGCGAAGTAGCGCACGGCCGGGAGCAGCATAAACACCTCGTCCGGATGGTAGGAGAAGTAGTGGCGCGAGTTCGGCAACTCCCAGCGCAGCCCCATCAGGCGCAGCGCGACCGCCGGGAGGCCGATCGCCATCGCGACCAGGAGCGCGGTCTCGAACTTGCTGCGCGGTCGGCGTTTCTCCCTCATCGCCGCACTCCCAGATACGCGAGCGCGCCGATCGCGACGGCCAGCGTGAGAAGGCTGACGAACAGGCCGACGCGGAAGCTGCTCGGCTCGTACCGAAACTCGACGCGGTGCGCCTCCCGCGGCAGCGGCACAGTGCGGAAGGTGAGATAGGCCGTGCGGATGGGAAGCTCGCGGCCGTCCGCGTACGCGCGCCAGCCAGGAGCGTCGGTGTCGGCAAGAAACAAGTACCCTCCCCCACCCTGCGGCAGGTTCACCGTAACCGCGTTCGGCGAGACGTCCTCGATCTCCGCCGTAGGGTGCGGGCCAGGCCGGAACGTCTCTGCGGGTTGGTCGGGGCCGGTTACGATCACGCAGTCCTGGAGCGCGCCGAGGCGGACCATGGCCTGTTGCGCCTGCTGCCAGTCGGGGACGAACACGGCGGACCGCGCGATCCACGCCCGCGGCCACGCGCCGAGCGGCCCGTAGGTGAAGTACGCACCCGCGCGATCCAGCGGGACGCCGGGCAAGCGAACCGGCGAGAGGATCGTGTTCACCCCCGCGAGTCGAGTCATGTCAGGATCATACACGCGCGGGAGCCGAGGGAGCAACATGTTGCCATTGAACGCCGGGCTCGGATCGCCGCCCTGGAGCAATGACGCGAAGTCCCGATAGCGCGCGAAGTAGAGCGAATCGTACCCGCCCACGTCGCGCAGATGATACACTGTCGCCGCATTCGGCGGCAGCACCGCGTTCGGGAAGCGGTTCGCGGGCCAATCCGCGGCATTCCCGATCACGCGGCCGGCGACCGGGCCGGGATTCGCCGACTTCGCATACACCCACGCGCGCGGAGAAACGTGAACATGCCCCCGCGCCGCGAGCAGCAGATCCGCGCCAAGGAGCAGGATCAGCGCGACTTGCAGCGCAACCGCGCCGCGACGTCGAAGCGCGAGGAGGAGCGCAACGGTCACGGTGATGAAGGCGATGACCTGCAGCAGCTCTTGCGACATCTGCGCGGGGAGCGTAGGCCGCCACTTGCCTACCGCAGGCGCCAGCAGGAACCACCAGAGCCAGGCGCCTGCGGCAAACAGCGCCAGCAGGACAACAAGGCGGACACGCGGAGCAAGGCGCGCCTTACCCAGTCCCGGGCCGATGATGAACCACGGCAGCAGACCTACGGAGCAAAGCGCCAGCAACAACCCGGGACCGAAACGAGGCGCGGGGCGCTCCTGGCGACCAAGGGCGTCCACACCTAGGCCGGTTAGGAGGCTCAACGAGAACAGTGCGAGCACACTCATGCGCGCCGGGCCGCCGGTGCGAGCGAAGCCTGGCAACCAGTGGTAGAGGGGCCAGTTCGCGGCCGTCCCTGCCGCCACCAACATCGCCACTTCCGCTGTGACGAGCAGAAACCAAGCATGCCATCTGCGAGAGAACAACGCTCCCCATAGTGCCAACCCCAGCGCGACTACGCCGAGATAGAGGGTAAACTCGGCGTAGTTCTCAGGGCCCAGGTAGGTGCCCTCGCCGGGGTGCCCCAGCGGGTGCGGGAACAGGAAGCCGGCAAGCTGCGCGGGACGAAGGGCGCGGTTGAGGAAGGCCGCGTAGCTCTCTGGCCCCGGGGTGAACGTCCGATGCGCCGCCGATAGAAACTCCAGCGTTGGCAGCAGTTGGGCCGCGGCGAGGCCGAGGCCAACCGCGCCGATGATCGCACCGGTCACGCTCAGGCGCGTGATCCGTCCGCACACCGTCGTCGCAACCGCGTGGGTAAAGCTGCGCGCGACGAGATACGCCGCCGTCATCAGGCCCACGTACAGGAACACCTGCGGATGCCCGCCCAGATACGCCAGCCCCAGCGCGATCCCTCCCAGCACCGCATACCTCGCGCGCCCTGTAACCAGCGCCCGTTCGCAGCAGAGCAAGATCAGCGGCAGCCATGTCGCCGTGCAGAGCGTCGTCGGCAGATGGATCCAGGCGACGGTGAAGCTGTTCGCCTGCCAGACGATGGCCCCGGCCACCGCCCCGACACGCCCGATCCCGACCGCGCGCCGCAAGAACAGATAGGCGAACCACCCGGTGAGCGCGAGGTGCAGCCACGCCGACCAGACGAACGCGACCGCCACGGGAAGCAGCCAGAACAGCAGGTTCAGCGGATAGAGGACGGCGGACTGGCCGTTCGCGAGAAACGGCGTGCCGCAGAACTGGTAGGGGTCCCAGAGTGGAACGCGGCCGGAGCGAAGGGTCTCCGCGGCGAAGGCGCGCCAGGGATAGTACTGTGCGATCCCATCCCACACCAGCGCGTCCCAGTGGGCCTCGGGCGGTGCGACAAGCTGGGACCTCCACGGCTCGAACTGCACCAGCAGATCGGCCGGGAGCAGCGCCCGACTCGGCGGCATGGC
>Ga0315287_10004338_pt1 | contig 13823 bp, 11 predicted proteins | sample YL17G11_0_MG_FD_205037 | JGI IMG/M metagenome (GOLD analysis project Ga0315287, IMG submission 205037) | Sediment microbial communities from Yellowstone Lake, YNP, Wyoming, USA - YL17G11_0 | ecosystem: Environmental > Aquatic > Freshwater > Lake > Sediment | place: USA: Wyoming | collected... | reverse complement strand
AAAGAAGGTGGTGCACCTCACCAGATCCCTGCGCACCGTACCGCGCATCTGCTTCACTCCGCCGGCAAAGTCGCGGTTCTACATCAAACGCCAACCAGCGGACTACTGCGTGTCGACCATTGAAGCAGTGCACCAACTGCTTGAGGTCCTGGAGAAGCGCGGGCTGGAACGCCTCGACGGCAGACACGATTCTCTCATCGAAGCAATCGACTCGCTTGTGCGATTCCAGCAGCAGTATACCGGCGACTCGACCAGAGCTCCACGCCACAGCGGAGGTGCGCGTCGCGCCGAAGCCCGAGCCAGGGAGCGTGCACGACGCAGGGCTGATGCCGAGGCTGCTCAGGCGCGGGGCCGAGCAGAGATGCTGTAGGTAGGGGACTCTTCGTGTGTACGGAGAATGGGATCAGCAGGAGAACGGTCGCCGGACCACCCGAATCCCGGGTCCTCACCGCAATCCGCACAATGCCCGGGTTTCAGGCGTCGTGATCGAGCTCCGGCGGTACGGGATCGACGATCTCGTCCCTCTTCTCGCCAAGAATGTGCCGGAAGCAGTACGCGGTGAGCGCCCCGATACTCCCCCACCCCAGGCACAGAAAGATCCATCCGCCGATAGTGAGATGTTCAGGCATTGGGCACCCCCAGTTCTCTGCAGGCGGCGTCGAGACGCGCATCGATTCTGTTGCGCTTCCAGGCCACGTAGATCGTGACGTTGAGAGCAATCAGAACCGCCAGAAGCATCCCGCGAATGAGCCAGATGAATGCAACCTTCGACATGACGCATCCAAGGAACGTCACGCCGGCCTTGGGATCAACCCCCTGTAGCAGAATGACCTTGCCGAAGTCGGTGGCCAGCCATGCGACCAGCAACACAATCAGATAGATCGGCGTCACCCATGTGAGCACGAACCTGAACGCCGGATGCAGCTTGATGGAGCTTCCCTCGTGCAGCTCCTTCCATCCGCGCTTGGAGCCAAAGAGCCACGCAAACACCACCGCCTCAAACGCGCCGAACACCACCAGAAGCAGCGTTCCGCCCCAGAAGTCCATTTCGTCAACTGCACCGGCTTCAAGTCCGAACACCGCCACCAGACCCATCACCAAGCACACTGCTCCGGTGATACTCACGGCGCCCTTGCGATGCAGTTTCATCTCGTCCTCAAAGAACGATATTGACGGCTGCAACACCGAGATCGAGGATGTCACACCAGCGAAGAAGAGCAGAACGAACCACGCGGTCTGCAGCAGCGCGGGCAGAGGCATCTTGCCGAAGATGATGGGCATGGTGTTGAAGCCCAGCCCGAAAGCGCCCATCTTGGCAATCTCTTCGATGTTGGTTGCCCCATACACCACGATTGCCATGGGAATCACAATTGTGCCGCCCAGAATGACCTCGGCAAACTCATTGGATGCGCACGCGGTGAGCGACGACATGACGATGTCCTGTTTCCTCTTCACATACGACGCATACGTCAGAATCGCGCCGATACCAATGCTCAGGGTGAAGAAGATCTGGCCCGATGCCTCAAGCCACACGCGTGGATTGGTGAGCTTGGAGTAGTCGGGGTTCCACATGAAGGCCATGCCGCGCTCGATGCCGGGAGTTGTCAGTACGCGAATCAGCAGGACCAAGCCAAGCACCAGAATTACAGGCATGGCGATCTTGTTGAGTGTCTCGATCCCGCGCCGAACACCCAGGCCCACCACCGCGAAGTTGATCGCAAATGTCACAAGGAAGAAGAACAGCGCTGCCGGCATCGCATTCACAATCCGGGTCTTGAGCACAATGTAGTCGCCGAAGAACGCGCTCACGGTTCCTGCGTTGACTGCACTCATGAGTTCGCCGGTGATGGAGTACCACGCGAACCCAAGCAGCCACGACTCGATGTAGATATAGTAGAAGGCAATCAGCAACGGCCCGAACACACCGATGGATCCGGCATACTTGGCCCAGGGTCTGCGCACGACGGCATTGAGAATGCCGGGTGCGCTCCCGTGCGAGAACTGGCCGCCATAGCGCCCCAGCGTCCATTCGACCCAGGCGAGTGGGATGCCCAGCAGCACAAATGCGACAAAGTATGGAATGAGAAACGCACCTCCGCCATACAAGGCGGCCTTGACAGGAAAGCGCAGGAAGTTGCCCAGCCCAATGGCGCTTCCCGCGACCGCGAGGATCACCCCGATACGCGAACCCCAGTTCTCTCGTGTGTGAGCCATATATGAGATCTCCGCCGTGGTGACGCGTTGACACTCTGACCGATCAACCGACCTCGCAGAAAATAAATTAGTATCCGCGTTGGGCAGAGAGGCGGCGAGCCGGGCGAGCCAGCCACCATCCGCGGGACGCACATGCAATGCCAGAGCCGTCTGGGTAGCAGTGCCGGGTGGCGCGTCGGGGTACAGTGGGAATCAAGGACCACCCGGTGCCCGACACCCGCGGGCAGTCGTGGTTTGTGGAGACGTCTGCATCTATGGGTTCCTCGTCCGACCTCGGAGGTGCACATGAATCCGTCGACCTCACACCTGCACGAATGCTTGCGGGTGTCGCGCACCGGGTGCACCGGACCTCCACAGCCGCATGACGCGCCACCCGGCTTTGCCGCCCAAACTCTCCCGCCGCTTGAGTTCTGAGTTCCCCGGCCACGCGAGTGATGTAGTTTTCTTGGCAACCCACGGCACACCGACCGGACCCGTGTGCCGCACTCATCAACGGATCGAGAGATCAAGGATCACCAATCATGAGCCTGACAAAAGGAACATCGCCGCTTACCTGCGCGCTGTGGACGCTCCTCCTTCTTTCTCTGGCAATCGGAGCCGGTCTGGTGCACAACAAGTTCTCGCGGCATGGCGTACCCCTGTTTCCCAAACCGCACGCGGGGCTGCAGATAGTTGACACCGACCACGCGGGGTTTCTGCACAAGGAGAATGCCCAATTCATTGACGCACGGTCGCCGGACGCGTTTGGTCGCGAGCACATTTCGGGCGCGGAGAATCTCGACTACTACAACCTGAGCGACGGTATCGACGCCTTCGCCGCGAAGCATGACCGGTCGGAACAGCTCATCGTGTACTGCGAAGGTATCACCGGAGACCACAACGAGGACACGTGCAGCACCGGCAAAATGCTTGTGGAAGAGCTGCTGATGCGGGGATACGCCAAGGCCATGCTCTACGAACAAGGCATCGCATTCTGGGAGAAAGCCGGGTTGCCCATCGAAAGCGGAACCGCTCCCTCGACGGCGCACGTCACGAAGATACCGATTTTCAACTACGTACGAGACCTGGCCATGCTGCTCATCGGAATCGTGGCGCTGCTGCTGTTCCGCAATCGCCCAGTCATAGCCATTGTCAAGCTGCTTCTTGGAATTGTCTTCATTGTCGGCGCCATGTCGAAGCTCTCCCACATCGACCAGCTTCAGGTAATCATGGACGCCTACCGGATTCTTCCGACGGCAGTCCTGCCGTTTGCCTCGGCGTGTATGCCGCTTGTCGAGCTCACTGCAGGCGTGGCCCTGGTGACCGTGGTCTTTTCCGCGCCCGGAGCGCTCCTGGTGGCGGGCATGCACCTCTTCTTCATCCCCGCGCTCTCGTATCGGGCGTGGTTTCTGTCCAAGCAGCTCGGGGTGTCGATCTTCTCTGTCAATTTCGACTGCGGCTGCGGCCTGGGAGAGAACTTTGCGTGGGTGCTCATTCTGCGCGATGTGGGGTTCTTGATGATGGCGGTGGCCGTGCTCGTTGCGAGTGTGCGCATTGCGAAGGCCGGGGTGGCGAAGCCCTGACAGAGAGTCGTTTCGCACGCGAAGCAGCGGAGCCAGGAGAGGAGCAGACCCGAGAAGTCCCGCAATACCCGAGCCGTCCGGATGGCCATGCCGGGCGCTGCACTGAGCCTGGCCGGATGTGTGGCGCTCATTCTTTAAGGTCCCGACCATCGAACGACGACGATTCGCGCACGCGCAAAGAAGCCCGCACTCGTGGGGTACGCGCCGGTCGACTGCATCAACATGCCGGTTAACGCGAATCCACAGAACGTCGAAGCCGCGTACGAAGAGACCTTTGCGGTCAGTCCAAAGCCCGAGGTATGGAACTATGCGTGGTGGATGGATCCGGTCTTTCCCGGCAAGTACCCGGCTGACGGCATCAAGCAGTACGAGGCTGACATGCCCGATGTCGGCGCCGACGACATGAAGATCATCAATCAACCGCTCGACTGCATTGGCGCCGACATCCATCAGGGCTCCTATTGTCAACAACCGGGGTGGTGCCATCGTGATTTTCCGATTCTCCCTCTACGGATTCCTCAAGAACCAGCGGTACTTCGAGCCCTTCATAATGCTCATACTGCTGGGCAGTGGAAGCTCCTTTGCAGCGGTGGGGTTCCTGATCGGCTTCCGCGAACTGTGCGTCAATGCGTTCAATATTCCTGCCGGCGCAATTGCCGATCTGTATGGTCGCAGGCGCTGCATGCTGCTTTCGTACCTGGCCTACATGACCGCCTTCATGATCTTCGGCCTGTGTCCCAACCGACTGACGTTCCTCTTCCCGGCCATGCTCTTCTTCGGCATCGGCGAGGCATTCCGCGAAGGTACGCACAAGTCAATGATGTTCACCTGGCTGCGTCTCCACGGGCGATTGGGGGAGAAGACCCGCGTCTACGGATTCACTCGCTCGTGGTCGAAGCTCGGTTCCGCCGTGTCAATACCGATCGCCACGGCCATCGCGTTCTATACCGACAGACTGAACGTGCTCTTTCTGGCAGCTCTGGCGCCCTACACCATCGGGTTCATCTCGCTGTGCACGTACCCCCGAGAGCTTGAGGGTCTTCCGCAGGGCGAGGTCGGGATCAAGCGCGTCTTCATGCACATGTGGCAGACAGTTCGCGACTCGCTGAAGGTTCCCGGACTCAGACGCTTGATTACCGAGTCCATGGGCTTCGAGGGGTTCTTCGACATCATCAAGGACTACATCCAGCCTATGATGAAGGCCATGGTGCTGGGAATCCCGCTCTTCGTCATGATGGGAACAGACAAGCGTGGCATTCTGCTTGTCGGCGCAGTGTACTTCTTCTTCCACCTCGGTTCCGCCTGGTCAAGTCGCAACGTCCACCGACTCTGTGCGCATCACGGGGGTGAGGATGCGGCCAGTCGGACCATGTGGTGGGGCATGGTGGCGATCTACCTTGCCATGCTCCCGTGCCTGCTGTTCGGATTCTACTACCCGGTGATAGGTCTCTACTTCCTGCTCTTCCTCATGCAGGGCGCATGGCGTCCACTCATCATCAGCCGGTTCGACGCCTACGCGCCCGACACACACGGCACCAGTGTGCTCTCGGTTGAGAGTCAGGCGCAGACTCTGGCAAAGGTGATCCTTGCACCGGTGCTCGGGTTTGTCATCGACATGGTGACGAGGGTGGGACATGGGAGCAGCGGGAAGTTCTGGCCCATCGCGGCAGTGGGGCTGGCCATCGCTCTGGGCATGGCGTTGACGGGGAAGAGCCGTCTCAATCGTCCTGCCACGATAGGGCAAGCGGGCCGGATTGTCTCGGGCTAGCGACTACCAGACGGCCCAGCGCATAGCACTATCCTGTTGCAGATTGTGCAGTTATTGAGTATTTTTACTCAGTCATTGAGTATGCTGTGTTCCTTCGCGTCAAGACGCTGCAAATAAAGGAAATACATCGATGATGGAACGGCCAATCGTTGAGGAGATCCGCTCGAATATCTCCCAGAATCTACCTCTCATTCACGCGATTGTGGGTCCCCGGCAAACCGGGAAGACCACTGCTGCCCAGCAGGTAGCCGAGACATCGGGCATCACGGTTCACTGGAGCGCTGCCGACGAAGCGTGGTCGGCGGGGGCTGGTTGGCTGCGAACTCAGTGGGAGTATGCGCGGCAACTTTCCAAGGCCAACAACGCCCGAACTCTGTTGGTTGTGGATGAAATCCAGAAGGCAAACAGGTGGAGTGAAGCTGTGAAGCACCTGTGGGACGAGGACCGGCGCCTGGGCAACAAGGTAACGGTCATGATTCTTGGGTCGTCCTCACTTCTCATTCAACAAGGCCTCTCAGAAAGTCTGGCTGGACGTTTCCTGCTGTACCGATGCCAGCATTGGGGCTTCGCCGAAATGCGTTCGGCCTTCGGCATGTCTCTTGACGAGTGGCTGTACTTCGGCGGATATCCCGGGGCTGCGCCGCTGCGTCCCAACCACAAGCTCTGGCGTTCGTACATCATGGACTCCCTGATCGATGCGACAATCAACCGGGACATCCTCCAAATCCAAACCGTGGCCAAGCCAGCTCTGTTCCGCAATCTCTTCATGACCGCACTCGGTCTACCTGCTCAAATCGTGAGTTACAACAAACTCCTGGGCCAACTGCAGGATGCCGGCAACACAACCACGCTTGCGCACTACCTCCATCTGCTCGAGACCGCCTTTCTCATCTCCGGCCTGGCGCAATTTCGTATGGGCCGTCTGATGAAACGCAGCAGTAGTCCCAAGATCGCCGTATGGAATAATGCGCTTGTCAATGCCTCACAACCGGAGACATTCGAGGTAGCCAGAGCCAATGGACCCTGGTGGGGACGCATTGTCGAAAACGCGGTAGGGCTTCACCTGCTCAACTCCCTGGAACGGATCACAAAGACCGTGTACTACTGGCGAGACCGCGACGACGAAGTCGACTTCGTGGTCAAGACCGCCACGGGCCTCTACGCCATAGAAGTCAAGTCGGGCCACACCCGAAATATCAATGGACTTTCGGCCTTCTGTACAGCGTACCCCGCAGCCAGGCCCTACGTCATCGGCGCAGACGGCATTCCACTGGAGAGCTTCTTCGCCACCGATCCCAACGCGCTCTTTGTGTAGCGTCCATCCGATGCCCTCTCTGCCTTTCTTTTGTCTTCTCAGCGCCTCTGCGTCTCTGCGCGAGAACGCTTGTCTCATGATTCCGGGAGCGAGCCGAGAGGCAACCGTTCCCAGGTATCTGCCTTGGCGCGAGGTCTACCACCCGCCGAGTGTTGCATCGAGGCGAGCAGGTCTGTGAACGTCAACGATTCTACCACCACCGGCTGGGGGTACCCATTGAAAACCCGGAAGCGCCAAAAAAAAGGATGCTGCGGGGGATAGGCGGGCTTTGCGCGGCATTTCGTTAATATATATTTGGCGCTCCGTCCCTTATGGGCTCGCAGCGTAAGCCTCGAACTTGTCCTCGACGGCTTTGGGCGGCGGACGCGGATCCGCATCTCCCGCGCGGTTGATCTGCTCCAGGCCACTGACGGGAAGATAACGGAGATTGCCCTGGAGTGCGGATTTCGCGATCTTTCCACGTTCTACCGTCTTTTCAGGAAGCTGACCGGCCAGACACCTGCGGATGTGCGGAGAGCAAAGGGATAGACCTGGCGCGCGGCATCTTCGCCGCTTCCCGCAGATCCGTCAACTTCAGCCCAACCAGTGCCAAGGTTCCGAGTTTGACTGTGTTGACCGGAGGTGGCCCACCTCACGCAATGGCGCGGCACTCCATGTAGAACCGCTTCTCCCGTGCCTCACCCATGGAGAAGGTCTTACGCGGCAGTACACCTTCGAGGATGACTGTCTTAAAGAGGTCGCCTTTGTCCATGTTGGGCAGGTAGAATCCCCAATTGCCGCTCTGGGATCCGAGCTTGCACACAACATCGTCGCCGTGCACGTAGTCGATCTTGTCGGCGCCGCCATCCTTCATCACATTGTCCAGAAGCGCCTGCAAGGTCCCCACTGCAAGCGTTGATGCGGGCTTGGTGAATTCGACGACACAGAAGCCCGCCTGGCTCACCACACCCACGACCTGGCTGGACCCGCGATGGTCACGCACCGCTGCGATCATCGCCTGACTACTCGGCAGCGCTCGATGGACGATCTCACCTGGCGCACGCGATCGCAGACCCGCGAGCACATCGTCCTTGACACCGAAGAGCACCCGGTGGATGGGCTCGAAGACGAGTCCCTCGTCGTGCACGTTCTCGATCTCGACGAGGGCAAAGCGGGCTGGATGATCGGCGGGAACCGTGCCCTTGAGACGTTCCCAGATGGCCTTGGCGGTGGCGAGGGAGTGATTCCCGTCACCCACGGCAAACTGCAGCACGCCCTTGTCAGGTCCCACACCGTATTTGCTTCGGAACGCGTCGGGATCTGCAAGCGCGGCAAGTGCACGCGCGACGTTCCGCGCAATCTCCGGCGTTGCTGCACTGTACCCTGTCAAGTGACCGCTACCCAGCATGAGTTCGGTGTCGTAGAGTCTGGGCAGCTTCGCCTTGAGCGCACCCACAGGTTCGATGACGCTACGCTGAGGGTCATCGATGAGCACCAGTATGTGGGGCAACTCCAGTGACGCAGCCTCCCGGATTCTGATGCGCGGCGGCAGGCGCTCCACTACTGTTGCCTCGGTCGCGCGGATGAGGGACTGCGAGCCTTTGGAGAAGTCGTAGGCGTCCAGATCCATGCACAGCATGAGGCCTTTGCGTGTTCTGCCATGGGCAGTGCGCTCCACGTAGATCATGCCGTGATGTTCGTGAAAGAGACCGTCCTTGACATAGGCAGCCATGGCAGCCTGGGTGCTCTTGAGACGTGCGGCCTCGCGCGGCGTGTCAAGGTAGGCCTCGGGGAGAATCATGTGATATGTGGATGGAGCATCGCCCACAGTGCGCTCAACGTCGGCCCAGTACTCGGGCTCCGAGGTGAACTGGTCGCACGCAATCACCGCCCATTTGGTGAGGTCGGCGCCTTGTTTGGGCAGGAGTATGCGGGGGATCCGATACGCGAGGTTCGTCGGCGTTGACATGGGGAGCCTTTCGATATGGCGGAGGTGTTGCCGCGATCGCTGAGTGCCCAAAATACTGCTTGCTGATTGGCGGGCACGGTGCACCCGATGCTACATCCACAAGACGGTCCCTGCCCATCGCGCGCCCCACTTGGTCGGTGGCGGTCCCCATTGTATGCTATGGCGGTGCTGTGAGGAACCGGGGCACGGCACTCCGACCCCGTCATCCAGAACACCCTGCTGGATCCGCGAGGCCCTGTCACGCAACGTCCTGGCCATCGTCGAGCACCGCATGCTGGGCGGGGTGTGGTCGACGGTTGCCTCGCAGATGGTGTATTTCTTTCTCAAGATCGCGGGCATCGGAGGGTACACATCCGCCGAGTTCCGGAAGTCCCGCACCGCGATGCACTATTTTTTGTTGCTGCCCATGATGGTTGTCGCCGCAGCTCTGGTGCCGATCGGACTGCTGCTCAGCCTGGGCGACCTGCGCGAAGAGGCGAACAATCACCTTGTCGTTGCAGAGAAGCGGGTGAAGCGCAAGCAGTGAATCGGCATCACACGTCGGCGTCGAGGGACGATTCTCGATTCTCACTTCTCGATTCTCACCTCCTCTTCCATGCCAAGCCTCCCCGACATCCTCCGCTGGCGACTCCGCGATGCCGCCTGCCTTGCCGACCTGGTGCTGCCCCGGCGGCGACACACGGGTGCGCCCGAGCGCATTCTCTGTCTGGTGTGCGGAGGTCTGGGCGACCGACTCATGGCGCTGCCGGCTCTGCGACGAGTGAAGCGACTCTACCCCCGGGCGCATCTCTGCGTGGTGTGGATGCACGGCTCGCTGGAAGTTGCCGATGCCGAGTTCTCCCACGTCATAGACAACGGCGCCACTCGATGGGGGGCGGTGCTCCAGAATTCCGCCGAACGCTGGGATGTTGTGTTCGTCAACGTACAGGGCGTCTTTGACGCGTTGGTCGAAACATGCGCGGTGCTCAGTCGTGCGCCCGTGCGAATCGGCCCCATCGGGCCCGACATGCCGCTGGGTAAATCGGTGTATACGCGGCCCTACCCGTACCGCCTCGACGAACACGCCACTGCAGCCAGTCTGCGCGCAATCGACCCTCGGGCGCCGGAGTCGCCCTCGGCCTACCGCGTGCGACGCGATGCGCTGCCGCAGCCCTCCTCGCCAAAAAGGAAGGGCGTCCGGCGCATTGCCGTGCACCCTGGTAGCGGCAGAGGCTATGCGATAAAGCAGTGGCCTGCCGAGCGGTTCCGCGAACTGGCGGCACGACTGGCGGCCCTGGGTGCGTCAGAGGTATTCATCCTTGCCGGCCCCAACGACGAATCGCTGGCAGGTCGGGTGGCACTGAGTCTGCCCGTGCGAACCGTGGTCACCCGCACCGTGCCCCGCATGCTCGCCGAAATCGCCGCATGCGACTTGCTCATCGCCAACGACTCCGGACCGGCCCATGCAGCCGCAGCTCTTGACGTGCCGGTGGTGACTATCTTCGGCCCCACCAACCCGGCGCGCGTGAGCCCGGTGTTTGGTCGCGGCGCGATCGTGCGGGCATCGGTTGACTGCGCGCCCTGCTTCGACTCCAAGACCGGCACATGTACCGATCGGCGGTGCCTGGCAGCCGTGACCGTTGACATGGTGTACGAGGCGGCAGCGGGCCTTCTGCGCGGAGCAACGCCAACGCCGGAGCGGGAGAAGCCGTGACGCTGCTGTACACCTGTCAGTGCGGATTCGAACAGCACCTGAAGCGTGAGCTGGAGTCGGTCGGGCACTCCGTCCAGGAGTCAAGCGACGGGTGGGTCCTCGCGCAGGGCTCCTCCGCGAGCAGGGCTGCGGCGCCGGAGCTCTGCTTCGCCCATGCCGCGCTCGTGGATCCCGTAACGATCTGCGGACAATCCGCACAGCAGCTCGCTGCGGCCATCGTCGACCACTTCATGCACTCCTCTCGCGATCACCACTTCGCGGTCTCGTGGCCGGTGCTCTTCCGCGCTGCAGCGCCGGACGAAGGTGTTGCCAAGCGGACACGTGCTGTGGAGGGACTCTTCCGCGAACGACTGGCAAAGACAATGTCGCGCGTGGCCAAGCTGGCAACGCCGCCGCTGTGGGTACTCCCCGAGACCGAACGAGGGCTATTCGCGGTACTCACTGCCCCGGACGCCGCGCATGTCGGCCTCCACTGCCGGCTCTTCGGCCAGCGCCGCATGAAAGACGACCCGCAGGCGCCCTCCCGCTCCTACCTCAAGGTCGAAGAGGCCTACGGCATTCTTGGCAGATCGGTGACGCAGGGGGAGACCGTGGTTGACCTGGGCGCCGCTCCCGGTGGGTGGAGCTACAGTGCTGCGCGGCGGGGCGGTTCTGTCACGGCCGTTGACAACGGTCCACTCAAAGACGGGGCAGCGGGCCACCCGCACATTGCGCATACGAGGGAAGACGCGTTCACCTTCCGCCCGTCACCAGGCGTGCGGTACGACTGGCTCTTCTGCGACATGGTTGAGGACCCGTACCGCGTTCTGGAGATTGTGGGGCGATGGTTGCACGAGGGGTGGTGCCGGTCGTTTGTTGTCAATCTCAAATTCGGCAGAACCGACCCGGTGGCGCTCGTGGAGCTGGTGCGCGATCGGCGCCGGGGCATCGCAGGGCAGTGCGCGACCGTCACGGTCCGCCATCTGTACCACGACCGGGAGGAGATCACGGTTGTGGGATCGGCACGGTGAGTCCGCGCAGTCCAGATCCGCACGTCAATTCCCGCACAAACGCGGTTGTGCGCGCCGGTTTGGCCCGGCGAGGATTGACGGACAACACCCCCAACTTCAAAGAGTTGCGCAATACACTTGCGCTTGCGTTGACGCAGTGTTATTTTATTAGTCCGTTGCAGGTTGACGGTTCCCAATCATCCACCATTCATAGGGAGAGAGGTTGTTATGGCCAGGATCAGCAAGAGCGATCTCATCAAGCTGCAGAAGAAGCTCAAGACCGACGCCGCCATCGGCGAGGAGTTCGGTATCACCCGTCAGGCAGTCCACCAGCTCCGCAAGAAGTACGCGATCGAGTCCATGATCGCGAAGAACGACGAGCGTAACGAGAAGATCAACGAAATGTACAAGGCCGGCAAGTCCGGTACCGCCATCTCCGACAAGTTCGGTCTCTCCGTCTCCCAGACCTACCGCATCATCAACGATTCCAAGAAGCCCGCGAAGAAGACAGCCAAGAAGAAGAAGTAACTCACTTGCTTCTCCGAATGCGCAATCGACGGGATCCATGAGTGAATCGTGGATCCCGTTTCCTTTTCCGGGGCTCAACCGGTACCGCCGGAACCAGTCACTGTCAGGGGCCCCCCGGCCTCGATCCGTCCCTGCAACGCTCCGGCAACATACCATGAGCACACCCTCCCCAACCGAAATCCACGACAAGGCGCACATGAGACGCTCCATGTCGGTCGCTGCACTCATCATGAGCGCGTCGGTGCTTCTCTCGCGCGTGATCGGCCTGGGTCGCGACATGGTGCTGGCGCACTTTGCCGGCACGGGTGTGCAGATGGATGCGTACGTTGCGGCGTTTCTGCTCCCCGAAGTTGTCAACCACATCCTTGCCGGCGGATTCCTGTCAATCACGTTCATACCCATGTATCAGCGGTACCTCGCAGCGGGCGATCGCGAAGGGGCGCAGCGGACATTCTCCAACCTTCTCACTGTGGGCACAGTGGCTCTCGCGGTTGTCATTGGTCTGTGCATGCTGCTTGCGCCCGACCTGCTGAGGCTGATGCAGCACTTCAAGCATACACCCCGCACCGATGCGGACGTTGAGTGGGCGCGGCTCACCGTGCGGCTCACGCGCATCATCCTGCCTGCGCAGATCTTCTTCTACTGGGGATCGTTCCTCATGGCAGTGCAGTACGCGCATAAGAAGTTCTTTCTTCCGGCGCTCATGCCCCTTGTGTACAACGTGGGCATCATTGCGGGCGGCGTGCTGCTGGGCAGGCGGTTCGGCATCGAAGGCTTTGCGTGGGGCGTGTTTGCGGGGGCGTTCTTCGGTGGGTTCGTCATTCAGCTACCCGGACTCTGGAAGCTCGGAGTGCGGTATCGACTGGTGTTCCGACCGCGCGATGCCGATCTCAGAAAGTACGTGCTGCTCTCGCTTCCGTTCATTGTGGGGCTGAGCATGACATTCTCCAACGAGTTCATGTTCCGATTCTTCGGCCTGTTCATGAGTCAAGGTGCGGTGTCGTATCTCAACTACGCGCTGCGGGTCATGATGATGCTCGTGGGGGTCTTCGGCCTGGCCTTCTCAGCAGCGTCATTCCCGTTTCTGTCGCAATTGGCGGCCGAGGGCAAGATGCTGGAGCTGAGCCGGCTCTCCGACAGCATCGTCCGCAAGACAATCGCGCTCGTGGTGCCGCTGTCGGCAGTCGTGTTCGTCCTTGCCGAACCCACCCTCTCAATTCTCTTCGAGCGAGGCAGGTTCACGGCACTGTCCACGGCCAGCACAGCCCCGGTCCTGCAAATGTACCTGCTGGGCTCATTCGCGTTTGCCGGCAGCACCATTGTCATGCGCAATTTCTTTGCCGTGCAGAACACGCTCACACCGATGATCGTGTCCACGATTGCGGTGGCGGCGTCGCTTCCGCTCTATTGGGTGTTGGGACGCGCGTGGGGCTCCGCAGGCATTGGGCTGGCAGCGTCGTTGGCAATGGTGGTGCAGTTCTTCGTGCTCTTCGGCATGTGGAAGGTGCGTCATGCGCGGGGGACCAGCCTGTGGGATGTGCCCGTGGCCCTGGCAAAGGTCAGCGTGCTGTCTGCGGCTGGAGGCGGACTCTGCCTGGCGATAGTGACGCTCATCCAGCCGCGCCTGGGCTTCGTGCCGCGCGGGCTCTTCCGGAGTCTGGTCCTGTCAGTCGTGGCAGGACTACCCTCGCTGGCACTCATCTTCGCGCTGCTCGACCTGGCAAAGGTGCAGAGCATCCGGGAGATTGTCGCGTTGGTTCGCAGGAGACGGTGAGCGCATCTTCCCCGATGATCGCGTGGATGAGG
>Ga0315287_10004337_pt1 | contig 13823 bp, 8 predicted proteins | sample YL17G11_0_MG_FD_205037 | JGI IMG/M metagenome (GOLD analysis project Ga0315287, IMG submission 205037) | Sediment microbial communities from Yellowstone Lake, YNP, Wyoming, USA - YL17G11_0 | ecosystem: Environmental > Aquatic > Freshwater > Lake > Sediment | place: USA: Wyoming | collected... | reverse complement strand
TTCGTGTGGGGCACCGACATGGACCTCGCGGGCATCGACGTCCGCGAAAAGCTCGACCTGCTGCAGTTGCCGCTCGAGGCGAAACGCCCGCTGCTGCTGCGATTCGACCCGTCCAGCGAACCCGTGATGCGCCTCGCCTTCCTCGACGAACGGGCCACCGGCCGCGAGGACAGCGTGGATCGCCTGAAGGCGCTGCGGCGCCTCGCCGAGGACCGCCTCAAGCCCGACCTCGAGGCGGTCGAGGGGTCGGCAGCGGTCAAGGTGAGCGGCGGCTACGAGGACGAAGTGCAGGTCTTCGTCGACCAGCAGAAGCTCGCTCAACTCGGCCTGTCGATCGACACCGTGACGCGGCGCATCCGCGCCGAGAACGTCAACCTGTCCGGCGGCCGCCTCGAGCAGGGCACGCAACGCTTCCTGGTGCGCACGCTGAATGAGTTCGTGACCATCGAGCAGATGGCCAATGCCATCATCGCGACGCGCGACGGGCAGCCCGTGTACCTGAAGGACGTCGCGACCGTGACCCGCGGGTACAAGGACCGCGAGGCGATCACGCGCGTCAACGGCAAGGAAGCCATCGAACTCGCCGTCTACAAGGAGGGCGATGCCAACACGGTGCAACTCGCGCAAGGCATCCGCGACCGCGTCAAGGCGATGGAGAAGAACCTCCCCGAGGGCACCTCGATCCGCACGGTGTACGACCAGTCCACGTTCATTGCGGCCGCCATCGGCGAAGTGAAGAGCGCCGCGCTGATCGGCGGCCTGCTCGCAATCCTGGTGCTCTACGCGTTCCTGCGCGACGCACGCACCACGCTGATTGCCGGCATCGCGATTCCGGTGTCCGTGCTCGGCACGTTCGTGCTGATGTACGCGTTCAAGCTCTCGCTCAACATCATGTCGCTGGGTGGCATCGCGCTCGCCGTGGGCATGCTGGTGGACAACGCCGTCGTCGTGCTGGAGAGCATCGTCCGGCACCAGGAGCACGGTGTCGAACGGGGCGAGGCGGCGCGGCGCGGTACGTCCGAAGTCGCGATGGCTGTGACCGCCGCGACGCTCACGTCGGTCGCGGTGTTCTTTCCGATGGTGTTCATCACCGGCGTCGCCGGCCAGCTGTTCAAGGACCAGTCGCTGACGGTGACCTTCGCCCTCGCGTTCTCGCTGGTCGTGGCGCTCACGCTGGTGCCCATGCTGGCGGCCGGACGCACGCGGCACGTCGCCACGCCGACCGATGCCGCACCGGAGCGCGCGCCCCGCCGCATCGACACCTGGCTGCGATCCGCTGCGGATGCCATCGGCCGCTCGTTCGGCTGGGTTTCCAGGTTCTTCGCGTTCATCCTGAGCCCCCTCGTGCGCGGCGCACAGGCGGTCTACGAGTGGGCAGCCAGTCGCTATCCGGGCGCCATTCGCTGGGCGCTCGCCCACCCTGGCCGGACCATCGGCTCGGCCGTAGCCCTGTTCGTATTCACGCTGCTGGTGATCGCGCCCCGACTCGGCACCGAACTGATCCCGCAGATGTCGCAGGGCGAGTTCAACGTGGACCTGCGCCTCCCGCCAGGCACTCCGCTCGAGCAGACGGACCACTCGGTGCACGACACCCAGATCGCCAGCTCGAAGCTCGGCAACGTCGCGCTCGCCTACGCGGTGGCCGGCACCGGCAACCGCCTCGACGCCAACCCGGTAGACGCCGGCGAGAACACCGGCCGTCTCAGTATCACGCTGCAGAAGGGCGCGGGGCGCGCGGACGAGGAAGCCGCGATGGCCCGCATGCGCCAGGGCCTCGATAACCAGCCGGGCGTCCAGTACCGATTCAGCCGCCCCGCGTTGTTCAGCATGTCCACGCCGCTCGAAGTGGTGGTGTCGGGATACGACCTCGACCGCCTGCGCAGTGCCGCGGAACAGGTGCGGGCGAAGATGGTCGCGGACGATCGGTTCGCCGACGTGAAGTCGACCGTCGAGGCCGGCAACCCCGAGATCCAGATCGTGTTCGACCAGGAACGCGCGTCGCAGCTCGGCCTCGTCGTGCGCGATATCGCCGACCGGGTCGTCAACAGCGTGCGCGGCGAGGTGGCCACGCGCTACAAGCTCCGCGACAAGCAGATCGACGTGCTGGTGCGCAGCGTGGACACTCGCGCGGCATCGATCGAGGAAGTCCGCAACCTGATCGTCAACCCGGGCAGCGAATTCCCGGTCACGTTGAGCGCGGTGGCGGACGTGCGCCTCGCCGTCGGTCCCGCGGAGGTCCGCCGCCTCGGGCAGGAGCGCGTCGCGGTGATCTCCGCGAACCTCGCGCACGGCGACCTCGGCACCGCCGTCGCGGCGCTCGGTAACATCGTCAAGGAAGTTGAGTTGCCGGTCGGCACCACCGCCTTCCTGTCGGGCCAGAGCTCGGAAATGAAGGACTCGTTCCGCTCGCTGCAGTTCGTGCTGGTGCTGGCGATCTTCCTCGTCTACCTGGTGATGGCCTCGACCTTCGAGTCACTGATCCACCCGTTCGTGATCCTGCTGACGATCCCGCTGGCGGTGGTCGGCGCCGTGTGGGCCATGTGGCTCACCGGCACCACCGTGAACGTGGTCGCCTACATCGGCGTCATCATGCTCGCCGGCATCGTCGTCAATCAGTCCATCGTGCTGATCGAGGCGGTGAACCAGGCACGCGAGCGCGGCCTGCCGAAGCACGAGGCCATCGTCGAGGCGGGCCGCATCCGCCTGCGACCGATCCTGATCACGAAGCTGACCACGATTCTCGGCCTGATGCCGATGGCGCTCGGCATCGGCGAGGGCGCTGAGGTGCGCGCGCCGATGGCGATCACGGTAATCGGGGGTGTGCTGCTCACGACGTTCCTGACGCTGCTGGTGATCCCGGTCGTCTATTCGGTGCTGGATCGCAAGAAGTTCGCCGCCCGCCCCGCCGATTCGTCCGCGACCGATGCCGAGCCTGCCCCGGCTGCCTGAGGAGTCCGCGATGCGACACACGCGCCTGGCCCTCGATCGCCCCGTGACCACGGTGATGGTGGCGCTCGCGCTGCTCGCCATCGGCCTGATTTCCGCAAAGCTGCTGCGAATGGAGGCAATGCCCGACATCACCTTCCCCGGCATGCAGGTGATCGTGCCCTACCCCGGCTCGACGCCCGAGGAAATAGAGTTGCTGATCGTCCGACCGGTCGAGGAAGCCCTCGCCACTCTGTCCGGGATCGAAGAGATCCAGGCCAGCGCGCAATCGGACCAGGCACAGTTCTTCATCAAGTTCAGCTGGGACCGCGACGCGGATACCGCCGCCTTCGAGGTGCGCACCAAGCTCGATTCGATCCGGCCGCAGTTGCCGGCCGGGGCCGATCGCATGCTGATCCAGGCGTTCAGCGCCTCGGACCAGGCGGCCGTCGTCATCCGCATCGCATCGGACCAGGACCTGACCGACCAGTACGAAATGCTGGAGAAATACCTGCAGCGCCCGATCGAGCGCCTCGACGGCGTGGCGCGGGTGGAGTTGCAGGGCGTCGAGCCGCGCGAGGTGCGGGTACTGGTGGATCCGAACCGGCTCGCCGCCTACGGCGTCGACGTGCAGAAACTGCGCAACCTGCTGGTGGCCAGCAACTTCTCGGTAAGCGCCGGCGAGATCACCGAGAACGGCTCGCGCTTCACGGTGCGACCGATCGGAGAGTTCAGCACCCTCGACGACGTCCGCTCGCTGGTCGTCATGCCCGGCGTGCGCGTCAGCGACGTCGCGCAGGTCGAACTCGTCGCGCCGGAACTCGGCGTCGGCCGGCGCATGGACGGCAAGCGTGCAGTCGGGATCGATGTCTACAAGTCGACGCAGGCCAATGTCGTCGACGTGGCCGATCGCGTCATCGCGGCCGTGGACGAGGCCCGCAAGGTGCCGCAGCTGCAGGGCGTGAAGATCCTGGTGGTCGGCAACCAGGCGGACAGCATCCGCCAGTCGCTCAAGGAATTGCGCAATGCCGGCCTGGTCGGCGCCGTGCTGAGTTTCTTCATGCTGCTGTTCTTCCTCAGGCACTTCCCCACGACGGTCATCGTCAGCCTGGCGGTGCCCGCCTCGTTGCTGGTGACGCTGGCCGCCATGTACTTCCTCGGCTTCACGCTCAACATCCTGACGATGATGGGCATGCTGCTGGCGATCGGCATGCTGGTGGACAACTCGGTGGTGATTACGGAGAGCATCTTCAGGCACCGGCAACTGCTGCCGGGGCGGCCGATGGAGGCGACGCTCGCCGGGGTCCGCGAAGTGGGCGTGGCGACACTCGCAGGCACCTTTTCCACGATCATCGTCTTCCTGCCGCTGGTGTTCGGCGAGAAGAACCAGATGTCGATCTTCCTGGTGCACGTCGCCGTGCCGATCGTGGTGGCCATGCTGGCATCGCTGGTGGTCGCACAGACGCTGATCCCGATGCTCGCGGCGCGCATGTCGCCACCCCCCCCGGTGGCGGCCGAATCCTGGTTCGGCAGGCTGCAGGCGCGCTACGCGCGCGCGCTCATCTGGGCACTCTCTCATCGCAAGTGGATGGCTTTGTTCACCGTGCTGATCCTGGTGTCGCCCGTCCCGCTGTTCGCGCTGAAGCTCGCCAAGGTCGATCCGTTTCCACAGGAAGCCAGCCGCACCATCGGCCTTGGCTACCACCTGCAGGGATCTTTCCCTATGGAGCGGGTCGAACAGGCGGTGAGGCGCGTGGAGGCCTACCTCGATGCCAACAGGCAACGCTTCGACATCGACAAGTACTACTCGTTCTGGACCAACGAGGACGCTTATACGCGCCTGTACCTGAAGCCAAAACAGGACGCCACCGTGCCAGCGGCCGAGGTCATGAACCGGGTCATGAAGGACATACCGGAGATCATCATCGGCAAACCGAGCTTCAAGTTCGACGATGGCGCGTCGGGCTCGACGGCCTTCACTCTGGAACTGTCCGGGGAATCGACCGAGCGCCTCGCCTATATCTCGCAGGACGTTGCACATCGCCTGTCATCGGTGCCCGGGCTCGAGGCCGTGCGCTCCGAGGCAGGCACCGGCGAACAGGAAGTGCAGGTCATCGTGAATCGCGACCGGGCGTCGCAGCTGGGGCTCACGACCCAGCAGATCGCCATGACCGTGGCCGGTGCGATGCGCGGCGACAGGCTTCCCGAACTGCGGACGACCGATCGCGAACTGACGATGCGCCTCGCATTTCGCGAATCCGACCGGCAGTCCGTCGAGGACCTCGCCAAGGTGCCCGTGATGCTCGCGGACGGCACGCGCACCGAACTCGGCGCGGTCGCGGACTTCGTGGTGAAGCCGAGCGACCGCGAGATCAAGCGCATCAATCGCCTGACGGCGGTCGTCATCAATGCGAACATGGCCAAGGGCACGACGATGGATGACGCGCGCAAGCGGGTCGAGCCCATCATGAAAGCCTATCCGCTGCCGCCCGGGTACTCGTGGAAGTTCGGCCGCGGGCTCGACGAGAACGACAAGGCCGTGCAGACGATGGCGCAGAACATGCTGCTCGCCGTGGTGCTGATCTTCCTGGTAATGGCCTCGCTGTTCGAGTCTGCGCTCTACCCGCTCTCGATCATCACGTCGATCCTGTTCGCGATCGTCGGCTCGATCTGGTTCCTCGCGCTGACCCGCACCTCGATCACGATGATGGCCATGATCGGTTTCATGGTGCTGATCGGCGTCGTGGTGAACATCGGCATCGTGCTGATCGCGCACGTCATCGACCTGCGCGAAGCGGGCCTGCCGCGCCAGGAAGCGATCCTGCGGGCTGGCCGCGACCGGCTGCGGCCGATCATGATGACCACGCTGACGACGCTGCTCGCCATGCTGCCGCTCGCCATCGGCGATGCCCAGATCGGTGGCGGCGGCGAGGGTCCGGCGTACTTCCCGCTGGCGCGGGCCGTCATGGGCGGACTGGCGTTCTCGGCCGTCGTGTCGCTGCTGATCGTGCCGATGTTCTATGTCTGGTTCGACGATCTCAATTTGTGGCGTAGGCGTTTGTTTTCTAAGGAGTTATTGTCCACCGATAGTTCTACGTCCGTCATACGTCCGGCAGAATTGCCGCAGACCACGGATTAACCGCCGCCCCCGCACCGCCCGGTACTACCGCTCGATCTCCGCGATCCACGCGCGCTTCCCGGTCGGGTCCAAGTCCATGAACTCGACGTGCTGGTATCCCGTGCATTGCGCGGTTGCGTTCGACGACCTGAACATGTGGCGCCTGCGGGTGTTCTCGAAAGGCGTCGCGCGCGGTCCGATGGGGCCGAGGTCGCGACGCCGCGGGCATGAGCGCCCCCCCTTCAGTGCACCAGCGCCCGGTAGATTTCCCAGAACTCATCCAGCAGGACGTTCGGCAGCGACTGCGCCTGCTTCCGGCCGTTCGGCGGCAGGATGCTGTCCTGCGTCGGGATCACTTCGTTCGCGCCCTTGTAGACGGCCGTGCGACGGATGCGATCCGTGCGCGCCTTGATGTCCGCAAGATCGTCATGCATCTGCTCGAGGTCGGCGAGCGCCCGCGCCGCCAGCTGCATCAGCGCGACACATTCGTCGCGGCTACCGTAGTCCGTGTCGAAGACGCGCCGGAGCTTCGTCTCGCGCGCCAACTCGGCCAGGCCGCCGCCTGACAACCGGTCGCACAGCGACTCAGCGTACGCGATCACGGCCAGGTTGACCGCCCGCTGGCCCTCGACGCTCAGGCCCGCGAATACCGGCGGAGGCTCGGAATCGACTTCGTGCATGCGATCGCCGAGGTCCGTCACCTGCGTCAGCGACGCCTCGATTCGCGGCCCGCGAGCCTCGATCGCATCCGCCAGCCTGGCGCGACGGAAGTAATTCCAGAAGCCACGCAGATCCTGCAACCGCTGTCGCGCGTGCTTCTGCTCGGCCTGCAGCTGCTCGGCCAGGATGCGGGCCTCGACCAGTTCACGATCGACGTCGGCGGCCCGTGCGCGCTTGCCACGCTCGAATTCCGCCATCTGCGACTTGCGTTCGCGATCCTTCTGCTGGCGCGCCAGCTCGCTCGAGAAATGCTCCAGGCGTCGCGCCGCCGCACGCCACACCGCGCGCAGCTGGAAATAAGCGAGGGACTTGAAGGCTTCCTCCGGGCGACCAAGGTACTGCTCGAGCGCGTCCATCTGCTCCTGGACGCGCATCGTCGATCCTTCCTGGAGCTTCATGCGGTCGAGTAGCCGGTGCCGCTCGTCGTCGAGGGCGCTCAGTTCCTTCTTGAGTTCGGCGCGGTTGCGGAACAACGCGACGAGGCGCTCGTCCTCGACCGAGGATTCGCGGCCGGCCAACCGGTTGGCCAGCTGCCGGAAAGACTCAGCCAGCCGTCGCATGCGATGCAACCGACGCAGCCTGCAAACGATGGCCGCGATCGATGCAGTAATCGAGCCACTTGTTGAGCAGCATATTGCGCAGCCAGCGCTCGCCGAGCGCCGTCGGGACTGTCGAGCGGATGGCCTCGAGCCCGGGATGGCGCACCCAGCGCCCGCAGTGACTGGCCTCGGCAAGCCGGGCATCGTGATAGACGCGGACCTCGAGGTCCGGATCGGCCAGCGGACCCGCCGGGTCGTCGAACAGATACGTGAGCGCGAGCACCGACGTGTAGGGGCTGTGCTCGAGGACCTGCAGGTGCAGGTCGCAATCGCCCGCAACGTGCGACATGCCGCGGCCGGAGTAATCGCGCACGTCTCCCGCGAGCGCCCGGAGCCGGATGTAGTTGCTTTCGTAGAGGGTCATCAGGCCCACGAAGCTCACCGGCCCGGCCCGCCACGAGGTGACGCACAGCGTGTCCGCGATCATGGATTGACTATAGCACAGGGGCTTCGCGCAACCGTGACGCGCCCCACACCCTACGGGCGCAGCCGCCGCTCGATCCCCTTGCGCTCGATGATGCGGCTGGCGATTTCCTCGATCGAGCACTCGGTGGTGTCGAGCACCGGAATGCCGTGCCGCTGCATCAGGTTCTCCGCACTGCGCACCTCGAACTCGCATTGCGCGATCGATGCGTAGCGGCTGCCCGGGCGGCGCTCGCTGCGGATCTGGTGCAGGCGCGCCGGCCCGATCGTCAGGCCGAAGATCTTCGCGACGTGCGGCCGCAGTCCCACCGGCAACTGCTTGCTCTCGAAGTCGTCCTCGTTGAAGGGGTAATTGGCCGCGAACACGCCGTACTGCATGGCCATGTAGACACAGGTCGGCGTCTTCCCGGAGCGCGAGACGCCGACCAGCACCACGTCCGCGCGCGCGTAGTCCGTGGTGATCGAACCGTCGTCCGCCGCGAGCGCGAAGTTGGTCGCCTCGATGCGCGTGCTGTAGACGATCTGGTCCGCGATGCCGTGCGCGCGGCCCGCACGCTCCGACGACTTGACCCGCAGTTCGCCCTCCAGCGGGCCGAGAAATGCGTCGAAGAAATCGAGAAAAAGTCCATTGCTGCGCTTGACGATCGAGCGCAGGTCGCCCTTGACCAACGTGCTGAAGACCACGGGCCGCTGCCCGTCCTCGGCACCCGTGGCATTGATCTTCCTTACGGCTTCCTCTGCCTTGTCAACACTGGCGATAAATGGCAGAGTCACCTGTCGAAATTCCAGGCCATCGAATTGCGTGAGCAGGCTGTGTCCCATCGTCTCCGCAGTCACGCCGGTCTGGTCCGATACGAAAAATACCGTTCTGCGATTCATTGGCGGGGCGGTTCCTGGTACGCGATTCCTCCGGGCAGTCTTTCATCACCACCGTTGAAGTAGCAAGAGGACCGCGCGTGCGTCCCTATACCCTGCCATTCGCCAAGCTCGGCCGGCACGACGTGGCCGTGGTCGGCGGCAAGAACTCCTCCCTCGGTGAGATGATCGCGAACCTCGCGGCCCTCGGCGTCACGGTGCCGGACGGCTTTGCGACCACAGCCGACGCCTACCGCGACTTTCTCGAGCACGATGGGCTCGCCGGCCGGATTCGCACCGAACTCGCCAGCCTGGACGTGGATGACGTCGCCAAGCTGGCGGTGACGGGCGCGCGGATCCGCGGATGGATATTGTCCACGCCGTTCCCTGAGCGCCTGCAGCTGGAAATCCTCGCCGGCTACGACCGCATGTGCGACGGGCGCACGGACGTCGCGGTGGCCATTCGCTCGTCGGCCACGGCCGAGGACCTCCCGGAGGCCTCTTTCGCGGGCCAGCAGGAGACGTTCCTCAACGTGCGCGGACGTGACCACGTCGTCAACGCCGTGCACGACGTCTTTGCCTCGCTGTTCAACGACCGCGCGATCTCCTATCGCGTCCACCAGGGCTTCGACCACTCGCTGGTCGCGCTGTCGGCCGGTGTGCAGTACATGGTGCGCAGCGACTTGGGTTCGAGCGGCGTCATGTTCACGCTCGACACCGACTCCGGCTTCCGCAACGTCGTGTTCATCACCGCCTCCTACGGGCTCGGCGAGACCGTCGTGCAGGGCGCCGTGAACCCGGACGAGTTCTACGTCTACAAGCCCGCGCTGCGCAGCGGGCATCGTCCGATCCTGCGGCGCACGCTGGGCGCCAAGGCGATCAAGATGACGTATGCGGCGGCGAACGACAAAGGCGAGCGTGTCACGACCGTGGACGTGCCCGAGGCCGATCGCATGCGCTTCTGCCTCACCGACGAGGACATCCTGGAACTCGCGCGCCAGGCGCTTACCATCGAGGAACATTACGGCTGCCCGATGGACATCGAGTGGGGCAAGGACGGCGAGACCGGCAGGATCTACATCCTGCAGGCCCGGCCGGAGACGGTGCAGAGCCGCGCTGGACGTACCTTGCAGCGCTATACCCTCATGGCCAAAGGCAAGGTTCTCGCGACCGGCCGCAGCATCGGCCAGCGCATAGGCGCAGGTCCGGCGCGCATCATCCGCGACATCAAGGAGATGGCGCGCGTCGAAACGGGTGACGTACTGGTGGCGGACATGACCGACCCGGACTGGGAGCCGGTCATGAAGCGCGCCTCGGCGATCGTGACCAACCGCGGCGGACGCACCTGCCACGCGGCCATCATCGCGCGAGAGCTCGGCATTCCGGCGGTCGTCGGCTGCGGAACCGCCACGAAGTCGATCAACGAAGGCCAGCCAGTCACGGTGTCCTGCGCCGAAGGCGATACCGGCTACATCTACGAGGGTCAACTCGAGTTCGCGCACACCCAGATCGAACTCGACTCGCTGCCGTCGATCCCGGTCAAGATCATGATGAACGTCGGCAATCCGGACCGTGCGTTCGATTTCGCCTGCATTCCGAATAAGGGTGTCGGCCTGGCCCGGCTCGAGTTCATCATCAACCGCATGATCGGGGTGCACCCGAAGGCGCTGCTAGGGTTCGACAAACTCGACCCGGATCTCAAGGACACGATCCGGCGGCAGATGGCCGGCTACGCCGATCCGGTCGAGTTCTATGTCGAGAAGCTGTGCGAGGGCGTCAGCACCATCGCCGCCGCATTCGCGCCGGAGCCGGTGATCGTGCGCCTCTCGGACTTCAAGTCCAACGAGTATGCGAATCTGATCGGTGGCCGGCAATTCGAGCCGGTCGAGGAGAACCCGATGCTCGGGTTCCGCGGCGCGTCGCGCTACGTCGATGCGGGTTTCCGGCCCTGCTTCGAGCTCGAGTGCCGCGCTTTGAGGCGCGTGCGCGGCGAGATGGGACTGAAGAACGTCTGGGTGATGGTGCCGTTCGTGCGCACTGTGCGCGAAGCCGCGCAGGTCGTCGAACTGCTGGCGGCCAACGGGCTGAAACGCGGCGAGGACGGGCTCAAGGTCATCATGATGTGCGAGCTGCCGACCAACGCGGTGCTCGCGGACCGCTACCTGGAGATCTTCGACGGCATGTCGATCGGCTCGAACGACATGACCCAGCTCACGCTGGGCCTCGACCGTGACTCCGCCGTGATCGCGCACCTGTTCGACGAGCGCGATGACGCGGTGAAGGCGATGCTCTCGATGGCGATCCAGGCCTGCCGCAAGGCCGGCAAGTACATCGGCATCTGCGGCCAGGGCCCCTCTGATCACCCCGACCTGGCGCGCTGGCTGGTCGAGCAGGGCATCGAGAGCATGTCGCTCAATCCGGACACCGTGGTCGAGACCTGGCTGTTCCTGGCGAGCGAGAACAAGTAACGCGGACGGGAGTCGCGCGCCGCTACGCTAAGCCGGCGTTCTCCCCGCCAGCGCATGCGCCAGCGTGCCGCCATCCACATATTCGAGTTCCCCGCCGACCGGCACGCCATGCGCGATGCGCGATGCGCGCAGGCCGAACCGGGCGACGACCTCGGCGAGGAAGTGCGCCGTCGCTTCCCCTTCCACGTTGGGATTGGTGGCGAGGATCACTTCCTTGACCTCGCCCTCCGCCAGCAGTTTCTCGAAGGGCTCGATGCCTATTTCCGCCGGCCCGACGCCGTCCAGCGGCGACAGGTGTCCCATCAGCACGAAATAGCAGCCGCGGTAGCTGCCCGACTGCTCGACCGCCACGACGTCCGCGGGCGACTCCACGACGCACAGCAGCGCTCGATCGCGACTCGGCGTCGCGCAGACCGGGCAGGACTCGCCCTCGGCGAACATGCGGCAGCGCTTGCAGTGACCGAGCTTCTCGATGGCGCTCGCGATGGAAACGGCGATCTCTCGCCCGCCGTCACGATCGCGCTCGAGCAGGTGGAACGCCATGCGTTGCGCGGACTTCGGCCCGACTCCGGGCAGGCACCGCAGCGCCTCGATCAGGCGGTTGAGCGACGGCGGGTACAGCATCGGCTCAGAACGGCAGCTTCATGCCCGGCGGAAGACTGAGACCGCCCATGACGCCCGCCATTTTCTGCTGCGTCACGGACTCGAGGCGCTGCGCGGCGTCGTTGATGGCCGCTGCCACCAGGTCCTCGAGCATCTCGCGATCGTCGAGCGGCACCGACGGGTCGATCTGCACGCGCTTCGCCTCGTGCTTGCCGTTCAGCGTCACCTTGACCATGCCGCCGCCGGACTCACCCATGACTTCCATTGCCGCGAGTTCCGCCTGCGCCTTCTGCATGTTGGCCTGCAGCGCCTGCGCCTGCTTCATCATGTTGCCGATGCCGCCTTTCATGTTCGTCACGTCTCCTCGGGATCCGACCTTCTAGTTCAATGGCTTAATCGAGCCGGGCTTGACCGTCGCACCGAAAACCTCGCGCATCGCACGCACGGCCGGGTCGCTCTCGATGGCCTGCTCCGCTGCCTTCAGGCGCTCGTCCGCGGCCTGCGCCTGGTGGCGCGCCGGCGTCATCACCGCTGGCTCGCCTTCGGTGATCTCGAGGCGCAGTGTCCTGCCGAAATGCCGTGACAATGCCTGCACCAGCTTGTCCTCGAGCTGGACGCGACGGAAGTGCGCGTTCTCGGCATCGAGTCGCAGCGTGACGACGTCCCCGGTGAGCGCGACCAGCATGCAATGCGCGGCCAGTTGCCCGGTCGGGCCCTGCAGCGCAAGCGCCGCGACGATCGCAGCCCAGTCGTTTTCCGCCGGCGGGGAGGCCGCAGCCAGCTCGGCCGGTGCGACGGCCGTGGCAGGCGGTGCGGTGCGAGTCGCCGTTGCCGCGCGTGCTGCGGATCTGGGTGGCGACGTGACAGGTGGCGTGGCGGCGGATGTCGCCGGCTGGAACGCCAGCATCCGCAGCAACGCCATCTCGAAGCCAGCGCGCGCATCGGGCGCATAGTCGAGATCGCGCCGCGAGTTGATCGCGATCTGGTAGAGCAGTTGCAGGTCTTCCGGGGCGAATTGCCCGGCGAGACCGGCCAGCGCCGCATCTTCTTCCTCGTCTTCGCCAGCCGGCAGGTCCGGCAAAGCCTGCAGCAGCGCCATGCGCTGGATGGCGCCGGAGAGTTCGCCGAGCGCCTGGTGATAATCGGGCGCACGCTCGTCGAGTTTCGCCACGCTGCGCATCAGCGCCGCGCCGTCCTTCGCGGCGAGCGCATTCAGGATGGCCTCGACGTGGCGGCGGTCGAGCGTGCCGAGCAGTGTGCGCACCTCGGCTTCCACGGCGCGCCCGGCGCCAAACGCGAGCACCTGGTCGAGCAGCGACAGCGCATCACGCATGCTGCCTTCGGCAGCTCGCGCGATTGCCTTGAGCGCCGCGGGCTCGAACTCGACTTTCTCGGCCTCGGAAATCTTCGCCAGCCGGTCGTAGATGAGTTGCAGCGGCAGGCGGCGCAGGTGGAACTGCAGGCAGCGTGACAGCACCGTGACAGGGAGTTTCTGCGGATCGGTCGTCGCCAGCAGGAACTTCACGTGCGGCGGCGGCTCCTCGAGCGTCTTCAACAGCGCGTTGAAGGAATGCGTCGAGAGCATGTGCACTTCGTCGATCAGGTAGACCTTGTAACGGCCCCGGGCCGGCGCGTACTGCACGTTGTCGAGCAGGTCGCGGGTGTCGTCGACCTTGGTGCGCGAGGCGGCGTCCACTTCGAGCAGGTCGACGAAGCGGCCGGCATCGATGTCCCTGCACGCCCCGCATTCTCCGCAGGGTTTCGAGGACACGCCGGTCTCGCAGTTGAGCGACTTGGCGAAGATGCGTGCGATCGTGGTCTTGCCGACGCCGCGCGTGCCGCTGAACAGGAACGCATGGTGGATGCGGCCGGAATCGAGCGCATTGGTCAATGCGCGGCGGACGTGGTCCTGCCCCACCAGTTCTTCGAACGTGCGGGGCCGCCACTTGCGGGCCAGGACGAGGTAACTCATGCGGAGGTCGGGTCTTTCCGGGCGCGAAGGATGGAGGCGGCCCGCGCCAGAATACCCCCGGCACCCGGCGTCGCCGCTACCGTTGCTCCCTTCCGGGCCTGGCGGGGTTTGCGGCTGGCCGTCGCGAGGGATCCGACGCG
>Ga0315287_10004335_pt1 | contig 13824 bp, 15 predicted proteins | sample YL17G11_0_MG_FD_205037 | JGI IMG/M metagenome (GOLD analysis project Ga0315287, IMG submission 205037) | Sediment microbial communities from Yellowstone Lake, YNP, Wyoming, USA - YL17G11_0 | ecosystem: Environmental > Aquatic > Freshwater > Lake > Sediment | place: USA: Wyoming | collected... | reverse complement strand
ACTTTTTCCTCCCAGGCAGTGAAGGTCTTGCCCTGAAACTGCCGGGGCTCCTTGTGCATCCAGGAGTCGTCTTCCTTGAAAAACTCAGCCACCTTGTCCAGAAATCCCATCGCTCTCCCCTCCTGCCTCGTCTTTTCGGGTTGCCGCAATCATAACCTTCCCGGCGCCATCCTGCTAGTAGGCGGCACCGCTTCCACTCCCAATGTTGACTTGGGACTTAGGCAGGTTACTGAATTACTCGGGGCAGGCAGGCCGCTCAAAAAGGTCCAGGTGCAAGACGCGCGACGATCCGCCGAATGAGGCGTACGAACAGTACGCCGCAGTGAGGTGGAAGGAGTGCGACGCCGCAGATGGGCCTTTTTCAGCGGCCTGCTAGCGGCCTGCCAGCAGGGTGACGTCGGCGAGGCGTCGGCAGCCGGTGAGCGCCATCAGGAGACGGTCGATGCCGAGGGCGTTGCCGGCGCAGGCGGGGATGCCACACGCCAGGGCCTCGAGAAAACGCCGATCGATCGGGTAGGGCACCTTCCCGCGCCGCACCCGCTCGGCGTTGTCGCGCTCGAAGCGCTCCTGCTGTTCGCCGGCCGCGGTGAGTTCGGAGAAGCCGTTACAGATCTCCACCCCGTCGAGGACCAGTTCCATGCGCTCGCAGATCGCCGGGTCAGCGCCCGAGCGACGCGCCAGCGCGCCGGCGGGGGCCGGCCAGTCGGCGAGAAAGACCGCGCCGAGGGCCTCCAGGCGCGCCTCGACTTTCGTCACGAAGTCCTCGAAAAATCGTTCCTCGTCGAAGGCCTGTGAGGGGCGCCAGCCGGCCCAGCGCTCGAAAGCTTCGTCGACGCCGAGTCGGGCGAATGGGCGCGGCCAGGCAACCAGACGCGTTGCGATGCCCTCGCCATCGAGCACGGCGGCGGCTTCGGCGACGAGCTCCTCGGTGTGCGCCATGAGATCGTGGTAATCCTCGCCGGCGGCGTACCACTCCAGCAGCGTGAATTCAGCATTGTGCCGTTCGCCGCGTTCGTCGGCGCGGAAGGCCCGTGCCACCTGCACGATGCGCCGGAGGCCGGCGGCGAGGAGCTTCTTCATCTCCAGCTCGGGCGAGGTGGCGAGGTAGAGGCCCTCGCCTGCGGGGAGGGCGTCGATATGAGCGTCGATCCCCGGGCACGGCACTCGCTGCGGGGTCTCGACTTCGACGTAACCGCGGTCGTGAAACCAGCGGCGCAGCCGTCGCACGACCAGGTCGCGCAGACGCAGCCGCTCCGCGAGCGGCAACGCTCCATACCGATCAATTTTCATGAAAGAAACGGATGACAGCGCTCGTAGCCAACCTGTGCCCTAACGCGAGACGCGCCGGAGGTATTCCGCCGTGCGGGTGTCGATCTGCAGCCAGTCGCCCTGCTTGACGAACAGCGGCACAAAGATCGTCGCGCCGGTGGAGAGCTTCGCGGGTTTCGTGGCGCCCGTGGCGGTGTCGCCCTTGAGGCCGGGGTCGGACTCGATCACCTCGAGCTCGACGAAGTTCGGCGGGGTGACGCCGATCGGCTGATCGCGGAAATAGAGGATCTTGACCGAGAGGTTCTCGGTGATCCAGTTTGCGGCGTCCCCGACGTGGTCATCGTCGAGTTCGACCTGCTCGTAGGTCGCGTTGTTCATGAAGTGGAAGCGGTTCCCCTCCTTGTAGAGGAACTGCATGTCGTGCTCCTCGAGCGCGGCCGGCTCGAACCGCTCGCCCGTCTTGTAGGTCTTGTCCAGGACGCTGCCGGTGATCATGTTTTTAATGCGGGTGCGCGTGAAGGCGTTGCCTTTGCCGGGCTTGACGTGCTGGAAGTCGATGACGACCCAGGGCGCGCCGTCGATGACGATCTTCAGGTTCTTGCGGATGTCGGCTGTTTCGTACATGGTGCACCTCCGTTCGGGTTGTCGTTCTTGATCGGGTAGCGTGGAACCGGATGCGAGTCCGCGCCCGGCAGGTCCGGCCTGCTGCCGGGTCAGACGGGAGGGGGGCTGCCGATGAATCGCGCCCCGAGAGTTGCGGCGTTCGAGGCGTGAACGAGCGCGACCGGAACCGGCCCGGCGGCTGCAATTTCGCGGCCAAGGGGGTCCTCCGCCAGGCCGAGGAGGTCGAAGCTCTCCCCCTCCAGCAGCGAGGCAAGGAACCACTCGGGGACCAGGGTAAGGTTCACCCCGCCGCGGCTGACATCCCGCAGCGCGGCTGATGTGCGTTTCCCGGCGAAGAACAACTCGACGGGCAGCTGTAGGGGAAAGCGCGGGTGGCGGCGCTGCACCCCGGTTGTGCGCGCGGGCCGAGGCGAGGCAGCCGCAAGACCCGTCTCGAGGTCGGGGAGCGCGTCGAGTCCGAGCAGGGAGCGTCGCACCGCGGGGACAAGGTCGATCCAGCTCGCGGGGTGGCCGATCACGCGACACCCGGGATAGCCGTCGCGGCAGCGGGTGAGTGCGGCGGCGCCGACGTCGTCGACGAGCCTGGCCTGCCGCAGATCGACGAGGAGGCCGGTCTCCCCCGCGCGGAAGAACAACTGCACCCGATCGGCGAATCGCCGGGCGCCGCTGCCGGCGAGATCGCCGTCCACGGTCCACAGCGCGCACGAACCGTAGCGGTAGCTGCCGACTCCGGTGGCCCTCCAGGTCACGGCGAGCTCCCCCCGATCGAGCGGCGCCTCATTTCAGCGCCGCCTGTCAATTCCGTAGCGATCAATCTTCTTCTGCAACCCGAGCCGGCTCAAGCCAAGAATCCGGGCCGCGCGGCTCTTGTTCCAGTTGGCGTCGGCGAGAGTCTGCGATATCAACTCCACTTCGAGTTCGCCAACCACCTGGCGCAGCGAGGCGGTGCGCGCGTCTCCCGGGGTGCGACCCGCCCGGGAGACCGAGGCCGGGAGATCATCAAGCCGGATGACCGTCCGACCGGAAGCGGCCTGCGCCAACTCGTCGTCGAGTTGGCGCACATTACCGGCCCAGTGGTGCATTTTCAATGCGGCGAGCGCTTCGGGGGCGATCGTCGGAGGGGTTGCCCCGTGTGCCGCCGCGTGGCGGCTCAGCAGGTGAGCGGCGATGAGCGGGATGTCCTCGGGCCTCTCCCGCAGGGGAGGCACGGTGAGTACGAGTGCTGTCAGGCGCTCGGCGAGGTCACGTCGGAAACGGCTCCCGCTGGCAGCCTCTTCGAGGTCGATGTCCGCGCTGGCGACGATCCGGGCGCGAGGTTGTTCTCCCGCATCGACCGCATCCGCCGCCAGATAACCCAGCAGCCGCTCCTGGGACCGGGGGGAAAGATGTTCGATCGCCGCGAGGTAGAGGGTTCCTCCGGCGGCCGCGTCGAGCAGTCCCGGGGTTTCGCCGGAACCGAAGATCCCTGTTTCCCGGAGGGTCTCGGGGATCGCCGCCAGGTTCTCCGCGATGAACGGGCCTGCCGCACGCGGACCGGCGCGGTGCACGGCGGCGGCGAAGGAGCCGCGGCCGCTTCCCGGTTCACCTGCGATAAACAAGGGTTCCCGGCTGTTTGCCGCCGCCGGGAGCGCCGCGCGCAAGGCGTGGGCGGGGCTGCTGACGCCTACGATCGTGGGTGAGCCCAGCAGGTCGCGCCAAAGTTGTTCGCGAAGTGGATCGATCGCGGCCGCGTCCTGTGCGTCCGCCAGGATGCCGAGCAAGCCGGCCGCCATGTCGAGAAAGTCGCCGAGCGCGCGCAGTTGTCCCGGCGAGGGGTCGAGGATCGGGGTGCCGTGCGCAACCAGCAGGCGCCGTCCCCCGTGAGCGCACCCGACGGTCCGGGCGAGCACCTTGAGCCCTTCCGAGTCGGGGTCGTGCGGGGTGCCGTCCCCGGGATCGGATAGCGTGAGCCGGACCCCGAAGGTTGCGAGCGAATAGCCGTCGATCCGCTCCAGCGAAAGCCGCAGCGCGTTTCCGATCGGGTCGGTCATGATCGACACCTCCGTATACAGCCCCCAAAGTCCCGGCGGGGACGCCCGGCGGTCACGGCATGTGGAAACAATTGCAGAAGAGGATAGCGGCTAACCTTGCCGTAATCAAGACCGTAGAGCAGCCCTACTTGCTTCGGGACGGCTGCACGGCGAGGAGCCGCTCCAGATCCATGCGGTAGCCCGGTGGGACGGCAAAGTCTTCGCCGAGGCTTGCGTCGCGTGAGATTTTCGTGATTTCCCACGACGCGCGGTAGGGCCGGGCTCCTTCGATTTCCAGCGACCCGGCAAGGGGCAGGCCGACGAGGACCAGGGGGGGCGCGGCCGTTGCCCACGGCAGGCCGAGGGCGCCCTCGAGACGCGCGTAGTCACGGCTCCAGGCAGGGTCGGTGATGCGCCAGGAGCGCAGGGTGAGACGCGGCGCTTTGCCGCTGACGATCACCTCCGCGCAGGAGGTCCCGAGAAGGTTTTTCGTTGTCCCGGAGGCCGTGGCGCCAAGGCCGCGCGGGTCGTAGCCGAGGCCCGCAGCGAGGAGCGGCGGGACGAGTTCGAGGGGGAGCAAAAAGTAGCTGCGGCTTGCGGTGTCGACGATGAGTGCCGATTTTTTTTCGTAGGAAAAGATCATCGTCTCGCCAGGACTCGGCGTGATCCGCGCGCCGCTGGGGGTGAGGACCATGCGGAAGGGGACGGCGCGGCGCTCCGGCGCGCTGATCGTGTAGGTGCCCTCGGCGACGACCGCCGCGCTGCCGGCCAGGGCCATGGACAGGACGAGAGTGATGGCGACTGGAATCCAAATCCTCGCCCGCCGCGCCAACGAAATAATTTTTTGCATGTGGTGCCTAGGTAACCCACGTGGCCCGCGAAGTCAACCCCGATGGAGTCAGTGCGAGGGGGAAGCGGTCTTGTGATAGGCTTTCGCGATCATGAGTCAGACTGCGCCGCCGGCCGGCCAAACCTCTAAAATTTACGGGCCATTGATCCCGCTGCTGGTTGCGGCGGCGTCACTCTTTCCCCTGCTCATTGTGCTGCGCCATCTCGACGACAACAGTCTTACCTCGTGGGCCTGGGTTCTCGAGGGACGCAACCGCTTTGGACTCTGGGCGCTGCACCTCGCCGCGATCTGCGCCGCATTGGTGTTGTCCCGCTGCGCACTGCCCGACCGGTGGCGCCTGCCCGCGGCGGTGCTCGCCGCGTTTACCGCCGGTGTCGCGCTGGCCGGCGAGCCCGAAGTGGTGATTGACGCCTCGCGCTACTTCGTCCAGGCCAAATATTTCGAGCTGTTCGGACCGTCCGCTTTTTTCCGCGATTGGGGCGGCGCGCTGCCGGCCTGGACCGACCTGCCGCTTCCGGCGTTTTTCTACGGCATGATCTTTCGCTTGTGCGGCGAGCACCGCCTGCCGCAGCAGATCTTCACGGCCGGCCTCTTCGCCCTCACGGTGTTCGCAACGGCGCGCATCGGCGGACTGCTCTGGGGTGCGCGGACCGGCGCTCGCGGCGCGCTGCTGCTCCTTGCGATCCCCTGCCTGCTCGTGCAGGTGCCGCTCCTGATGGCGGACGTGCCGGCAATGGCCGCGGTCACCGCGGCGCTCTGGGGGTTGCTCGAGACGCTCGAGCGCCGCGGCGCGTGGCGGGTCGCCGCAGCCGCGCTCGCGGTCGCCGCTGCTCTTCTCGCCAAGTACTCGACTTGGGTGCTGCTCGGTGCGGCCACCGGGATCATCCTGCTGCTCCAGGCGCTGCGTGGTCGCTGGGCAGCGGTTGGTCGGGGCACGGGCGCCGTCGTCGCGGGCGCGCTCGCACCGGCGCTCTACGTGCTTCTGAAGCCGGAGTTGGTCCAGGGGCAGCTGGCGCTGCTGGCGAGCTTCCAGTGGGAAGGGTTGCGCCGCTGGGTTGAAAGCTATCCCTCGACCTTTCTTTTCCAGACACACCCGTTGCTCGCCGTCGCTGCGCTTGTTGCTCTCTGGCAGGGGTGGCGGGGACGCGACCCCAAGGTGCTCGTGGCGGCGGCCCTGCCGCTGGTGCTTTTCGCGCTCGGCGCCCGGCGCAGCCGCTATCTGCTCCCTGCCTTCCCGATGATCGCCCTGTTGGCGGCCCGCGGGCTCGAGGTGCTCCCCGGTCGTGCGCGCCGCTTCGCGGTGTTGGCCGCAGTCGGGTTCTCGCTGGTCACGGTCTTCGCCGTCTATCTGCCGTTCCTGAAATGGGTGAACACGGCGAACGTGCAGGCGGCAGGGCATTTTCTCGACGAGCGCAACGTCGCAGCCGTCGAGGTGACGGCGCAGCCGGCGCCGGGTGTCGCGATCAATCCTGAGGTCGCGGTCCCGCTCCTCGACTACCACACGGCGGCGCGGGTCATCGTGCGCGGCGCGACCCTGCCTCGCCCGCCGCAGGAGGAGCTGCGCATTTCCTCGTTCCGGTTCACCTGGGAACAGCAACTCCCGTCGTGGTATCGCGACGACGCGCCGGCGCCTCCCGATGCGGCACAGGTCCTGATTGCCGGCGATCCCGCTGCGCCACTCCCGGAAAAGTTGGCGCTGCAGGTCGCCGGTCGCGCTCCGAATGCTGCCTTCGTCCGGGACGCGGTCTATCGCTACCGAACGCTCGTGAGTATCTGGCTCCCGCCTTCCCTCGAGTGACGTCCGCCACGTCGGAACTGGTCTGCGTGCGCGAGGCGACGGGGGCGTCCCTTCGGTCGTGCGTCTGCGCCACCTACCCATCACGGTGCCCGAGGCTCGAAGTCTCGTAACTCGCCTGCGGCTCAAACAACGAGACTTCGTCCTTTCGGGACCGCCCCGGTCACCGCGCTGGGCTAAACGGCGGCTCCGCGTATCTTCCCTCAGGTACGCCCCAGCCGCCTCGCTGATAACCGTAATGGACGATGAAAATGCTCGTTTGCTGCGTTGCCCTTCTCGCGTTCTGGTCTGCCCAGGTCAGTCAGGAGCGGATTTTTTCGTCATGGCAAGGCGGTGGGGGCGGACCGGGGCGATCGCATCTGCGAGCGCGGGCAAGAATCGAGGGGCGCAGCCCCTTCGTTGCCGGAGCGACGACCCACTTTTGGGGCGTCGATAAAAAGCTCTCCTGAATGACCCGGGCTGCCCTTACCCGTCGCCCCAGGGCCCCGACTCATCGCGTTTGAGGGCGCCGCGCTTCGTCCAGAGACCCACGAGGCTGCGCGCGCCGCGCCAGGCCGCCGCCACCTCGTGGAGCGAGCGGATGCCGAGCGTGCGCCGCACCAGATAGCCCGGGCGCGAGTAAAACGTGCGGTAGGCCTGCTGGCGCAGCAGCTGGATTTCATCGCGCGTCATGGTGTGCGGCACGAAGGCGGCGCCCTGGTAGGTGTAGGAGGCGAGGTCCTCAGCCACGGTTCCAAGCTCGTGGCGCCGCTCCCAGAGTTCGGAGCCCGGAAAGGGCGTCAGCGCGTGAAAGCTCGCGATGTCCGGGTCCAGTTCGCAGGCGAACCGGATGGTTTCCTGCCCCTCCGCGTAGGACTCGCCCGGGATGCCGAAAAGAAAGGGAGTGTGCACGCGCAGCCCCGCCCCCTTGGCGGCCCGCACCGCGCGGCGCGTCTGCTCGAGCGTGATTCCCTTGCGCAGCGCATTGAGGTTCTTCTGGACACCGCTCTCGGCACCGAAGAGGATTGCCCAGCAGCCGGCGGCGCGAAAGGCGTCGAGCAACTCGCGATCGACCTGGTGCACGCATGCCGAGGCGAACCAGACGATGTCGAGGTGCTCGGCCTTGATGCGACGGGCGATCTCGAGCGCCCGCCCCCGGTCGGCGGCGAGCGTGTCGTCGAGGAATTTGATCTCGCGGTAGCCCGAGGCGACGAGGTGCCGGATCTCCGCGATGACGTTGTCCACGCTGCGGCAGCGGATGCCGTGTCGGCGCTCGCGATCGATCTGGAAGCAGAAGATGCAGCGGCGATTGCAGCCGCGCGAGGTGATCATCACCGCGACCGGGGTGCGGCGGTACGTGGCCGGGGGCGGGACGTAGACCTCGCGGTCGCCGAGCAGGTCGCGCGCCGGGAAGGGCAGGCGGTCCAGATCGAGGATCAGCGGCCGCGGCGGGTTTTCGACGACATCGTCGCCGCGGCGAAACGCGATCCCCGCGAGCCCGTCGAGTGATTCGCCCCGTTCGAGCCGCTCCGCCAGCTCGACCATCGTCTCTTCACCCTCACCGCTGACCACGGCGTCGAGATCGGGGGCCTCGCGCAGACACTGCGCCCCGGCGTAGACGGGGTAGGGACCGCCGACGACGATGAAGGCTCCGGGCAGGATCCGGCGCACGTCCGCGGCCGATTGGCGCGCCTTGTGCCAGCCGAAGGCGGTTGCGTAGAGACCGACGATGCGGGGCGAGAAGGCCTCGAGTTCGCGGAGAATTTCCTCGCGCCCCCGAAAGGCGCCATTGAAAAATCGCACATCGTGGCCGGCTTCGCGCAGGCTGGCCGCGACGTAGAGCGTCCCGAGCGGCTGCCAGTAGTTGATCTGGGAGGCGGCGGTGCGGATCGAGAAGATTTCGGCCGGCGACCAGGCCGGGATCACCAGCGCGCATTTCATCGCCCGGAGCCCCCCCCGAGTAGCTGCCGCGCCGTGTCGATCCCGGAGCGGATGGCGTGGTCCATGTTCTGGTAGGCGAAGCAACCGCTGCGCCCGGCGATGAAAAGATTGCCGATTTCGGAGAGGCCGTCGCGCACTATTTCCGCGTGGCGCTCATAGCCGATCTCGAAGAGCGGGTAGGCGGCGGGAACTCTCACGATGCGTGTGCCGATGACGTGCCGGCGCTCGAGATAGCCGAGCTTCTCGAGCCCGGCGACGGTGAGGTCTGCGAGTTGCTCGTCCGACGACTCCCAGATCTCGTCGCCGCGGAAGCAGAAATATTCGGCGACCACCAGCGATTGGCTTGACGGGGCCATCGCCCGCGACCAGTTCTTCGGCTCGTGGATGCGGCCAAACGGGATCGAGCGATCCGGGAGGTAGATCCACGTCTGGTCCGTCACGAACGGGCGGTCGACCGCGACGGCGGCCAGGACCAGGTCCCGGAAGCCGAGCGCGCCCGCCGCGCTGAGTACCCCGGGTGCGGGCGCCGGGTCGAGCAGCCGCGCGAGCGCCGGCAACGGGATCGTCGAAACGAGGGCGTCGGCTGCGAACGAGCGCTCGTAGTCGCGGGTTGCGACAACCACCTCGCGCACTCGCCCGGCCGAATGGCAAACTTTGGTCACCCGGGCGTCGCAGAGGACCCGGCCGCGCGGCGCGAGTTCTTCGGCGAAGCGCTCGCCGATACGGCCGATACCGAGGCGCGGGTAGGCGAAGCGGTCAACGAGGCTCGCAACGGTGCCACGGTGTTCGCGCGTGAACGCGTCGCGGATGGCCCTGCCGAGCGAGAGTCCCTCGATCCGCTTCGCCACCCAGTTGACGCTGATGCGCTCGCAGGGCAGGCCCCAGACCTTCTCGCTGTATTCCTTGAAATAGATGGTGAAGAGCGTGCGGCCGAAGCGGTGCACCACCCAGTCCTCGAGAGAGATGTCGGGACGCACCCCTTTGATGGCCCGCAGTTGCTCGGCGATCCAGTCCGCGACGACCAGCGCCGTGGTCACCGGCCCAAGCGCGGCCAGCGCGTTGGCGGGTCGCAGCGGGTAGTCGACGTAGCGGCCGCGCAGCAGGATCTTGCTCGAGCGCGGCACATCGATGAGTTCATCGCCCATCAGGCGCCCGACGAGGCCCGCGACCTCCTCGTCGTGGGTGAAGAAACGGTGGCCGCCGAGATCGAAGCGGAACTCGCCGAAGGTCTCGGTGCGCGAGAGGCCGCCCACGACCGGGCCAGCCTCGAGGACGAGCGTTTCACGTCCCGCGGCCGACAGTTCGCGGGCCGCCGCCAACCCGGCGAACCCCCCGCCAAGGATGAGAACGGGGGGGGCGTCTGTGGAAGCGGGATGGTCGCCGTGGCGACTCCCTATGGCTGCTCCTGGTTCTTGACGAGGAGGACCGGAACCGAAGCGTGATCGGCGACTTCGCGGCTCACGCTCCCCATGAAGCGATTGGTGCTCCTGGTGGCGCGTGAACCGACGATGATGATGTCCGCCTTTTCCTCGCGCGCGACCGCGAGGATTTCCTCGGCCGGGTGGCCGCTGCGCAGGACCGTCCGGATCCCGAGTTTACCCGCACTTTCGAGAGCAGTCCGATAAAAGGCGAAAATTTTTTCGGCCTTGCGGTCCATCGCGGCTTTCACATCGGATTCCTTCAATGCTTCGCGCAGTGTCGAGAGTTCCGGCTCGCCAAGCATCTCGTCCATCAGGGATCGCCCTTCGAGCTTCTCGACATAGACGAGAATCACCTGCGAATCGGCAAAACGCGTGCAGAAATCCTTGAACGTGGAGAGTGCAGCCTTTGTGCCCTTGGTGTCATCCACCGCGATGAGGATGGTCTTCATCGATTACCTCGTTTGAGCGGGAAAACGGGAGCGTTCACGTTTACCCTGCCGGCTACTTTCCGTAACCGCCGGACGCGGGCTTGGGAGCAGGAGCGCCGTAACCACCAGTTGCAGCGGCGGGGGCAGCAGCGGCAGGAGCGCCATAGCCACCGGTTGCGGCCTTGGGAGCGGCAGGAGCGCCGTAGCCGCCGGTTGCGGCAGCGGGGGCAGCGGCGGCAGGAGCGCCGTAACCACCGGTTGCAGCGGCTGGCGCGGCGGCGGGAGCGCCGTAGCCGCCGGTCGCAGCGACAGGGGCGGCAGCGGCAGGAGCACCGTAGCCACCGGACGCCGGAGCGGGAGCAGCGGCCCCATAGCCGCCGGACGCCGGGGCGGGCGCCCCCCCGTGGCCGCCAGAGGCGGGGGCGGCGGCCCCGTAGCCGCCAGTTGCCGCCTGGTTACTGGCCAATTTCACCGGGTGACCGGTCTGACTGTAAACGGTCAGGAACCCGATGACAATCGCTACGGTGACGATGATCCCTGTTAACTCTTTATTCATGGCCCGCTACCCCTTCTTGAGCTTCAGGTAGATTTTGCCGCCTTCAGACTTGCGCTCCAGGATATCGTGCCCGACCTGATCGCACATCTGCACGATTGTTTCGACCGATGAAGGATTGTCGAGCACGATCTGGAGCTCGTCTCCTTCGGCCATCTTCTCCAGAGATTTCTTGGCGTAAATCTGCGGGTGCGGGCAGACGTACCCGCAGACGTCGAGCATGTAGGTCGTGTCGCCGGTCTTTTCGAATTTCATCGCCATCGCTGAGTTCCTCCCGTGTGCGTGGTTGTTAAGAACATCCTAGAACGATGCCATCTCCTTGGCCATCTTTCTCTCGGACCACCAGTTGAAGAACTTGACGCCGAAGTAGGCGCCGCCGACCATGCCGGTCCCATACAGCCAGCCGCTGGGATCTCCGCCGGCGACACGGATGAAGAACGCTCCGATGTTGCACCCGAGCGCCGGCCGCGAGCCCCAGCCCATCAGCATCCCGCCGGCGAGGGCCCAGACCCAGAGCTCACCCTTTGGCATCTTGAACTTGAACTCGTTGCTCAGCCGGGCCATGACCATCGCGCCCAGAATGATGCCGATCGACATCCACAGCGCCGGATTGCGCCAGGGTTCGGGAAGGCCGTTGTTGACGCCGAAGAAGATGTTGTCGCGCATATTCCAGCCGAACTTTTCCAGGATCCACGCGCCGAGCTGGCCCTCCTGGCTGGTGATATACCAGTAGCCGGGGTCGAAGATCGTCCCCCGGATGCCGAGTTCGCCGGGCTTCAGGGCGATCTCGCCGGTATTGTTCAATCTGGTCAGGATCTGACCGAAGTTCGTGATGCCGAACCTCATCTGCATCCCCTTGATGACGAAGATGTGCAGGCCGGCCACGATGCCGATGATCACGCCCATGATGGTCGTACGTTTTGAGGCGGTGATCATGTTCCACATGCCGGAGAGTTCGTCGCTGAAGGTGATCGGCCCGCCCTTGGTCTTGGCGAGCTTCTTCATGAAGCCCTTGCGGCTGTAGAAGTAATAAATCGTGGCGAGAACGGCGAGGGCCGGGATGAGCGTGCAGAGCAGCGAGTCGGCGATGAAATACTTGGAGATGCCGGGCAGTGCCGCCGAAAAGGTCTTGGAGCTCGACAGTTGGATCGCCGGCTTGTCCCAGACGTACCCGGCGAGGTAAGTGTCGAACGAAGAGGTGACCAAGCTGGCCGGCAACTGCCCGCTCGCGACCTTGGCGGCCGCGACGTCCTTCCAGCTCTGCGGCATCATGAAGTCGAACCATTTTACGTCTACGAACACCGCCTGGCCGATGCAAAGCCCGAAGAAGGCGGCGACGGCGGAGGTCATGTTGCCCTCGCCGATCTTGTAAAGCGATCCGGAGGCGCACCCGCCCGAGAGGACCATGCCGACGCCGAATACGAGGCCCGCGAGCAGCGTGTGCATGCCGAACGGGGCGGGGTGGAAGGTGCTCATGTTCGTCGAGGCGAGCGTGGCCTGGATCAGGCTGAAGAACATCAGCGCCACGAGCACCCCGACCGCCATGCGGGGGACGCCCGCGGCAAAGAGGTCGCGCGAGGCGGAGGCGAAGCAAAAGCGACCGTACTGGAGCATCATGCCGTAGGCAAAGCCAAACCAGATGTAGACCACGAGGTAGATGAAATAAGGGTTGAACGAGTAGTAACCGAGGCTGGTCACGAGGAGGAGCCCGGTTATCAGGTATGCCCAGAACACGTTGCTCTTCATGTCAGGTTCAGCCACCGTCACCCTCCTCTTGACGTCGATTTCTCCGAATGTCTACATTGATGCGTATATAAGCAATATGCGTGCCTGTTAAGCCTTAACAGGTATTCCAAGTAATTTGTGAATATTGCTGGAAAGCGGGGCGGTCGTGAGTGACATCACAATCACTAGCGTTCTGCTCATGACAACGTGGCAGAGCGATCTGACACTCTGGCAGAGACGGTTTCGTCGGTGCGGTCAAAATTCGACAGGATATGATGCCGAAGAAAAACGGGGGGGGCGAACGCTCGGTCTGTCCACTCCCCCCTGAGGTCAGCTGGCTCGGGGCGCCGTCTTGCCTAGAGAACGATCACCCGGTCCATCTCGTGGTTCATCGTGGCGTTGTCGTACTGGCTGCCCACCGAGATCTCCTTCGGGAGCCCGTCCGGCTTGGTGCCGAGGTGCTGTGCGCTGTGATCACAGAAGGCCATGGTCACGCCCTCGAGCCGGCTGAGGCCCGTGAACGCCGGATCGGAGAGCAGCCGCGTGCCGTCGTCCATCGCGAAAATGTTTACGGTGTTCCCTTTCGACAGCGCGGCCCGCGTGATTCCGGTGACGGCGGCGACATGGCCGTTGGTGTTGACGAACAGTCCAAGTTTCATACGTTTTCACCTCTACCAGGAAATGATTTTGTCCGCAGCCACGATCTGGTCGACGATCCGTCCGTAGTCGGTGTTCGTCCTCAGATCGACAACCTCGACTCCGTGGCTGCCGCGGTGCGCCTCGAGGATCGCCTTCTCCGTCGGCGTCAAGTCCCTTTTTACGAGATGCAGGATCTTCACAGCAATTCCCCTTCCTGTCCCCTCGCCCCTCAGTAGGGGAGGATGTTGTCGCACTCGAGCAGCTTGGCCGCAATCTGCTCGTTCGAGAGCAGCTCCATGCCGTCGTTCCCCGGGAAGTTGGTGTAGACCTTCTGGTCCATGTCCTTGAGCAGTTCGACGTTCATGGTGTTCGCCTCGGTCGGCTCGAGCTTGCGGTCGAGCACGAAGAGGTGGATCGCGTCGTCGGCCAGGATGAGCCCGGCCGACATCCGGATGGCCTCGTCCTGTCGGTCCCGCGTCAGGACTGCGATGTTCTTCTGCATGATCGATCTCCCTTTCCCGGCCGCGACCTAGGGTTCGGTCGGGTAGTTCGCCTCCGAGACGCCCTTCTGGATGAACTGGCCGCCGAAGT
>Ga0315287_10004334_pt1 | contig 13828 bp, 15 predicted proteins | sample YL17G11_0_MG_FD_205037 | JGI IMG/M metagenome (GOLD analysis project Ga0315287, IMG submission 205037) | Sediment microbial communities from Yellowstone Lake, YNP, Wyoming, USA - YL17G11_0 | ecosystem: Environmental > Aquatic > Freshwater > Lake > Sediment | place: USA: Wyoming | collected... | reverse complement strand
AAGTAGTCGTTGCCGAGCGAGATCCAGGCCTGGACGTCCTTGGGGTTCTGGGCCACGAGCTGCTTGGCGATGGCGATGCGCTGCTCGACGCCGGGGGGAACGCCCGGGGCTCCGGCCATGGGCATCCCGCCACCAGGAGGCATCGAGGGCGGCATGGCGCCGGGTGGCATCCCCGGAGGCGGCGGCATCGTGGGTGCCACTCCCAGGGGAGGGGAAGTTGGGGCGGCGGTCACCGGCTCGTTCTTCTTGCAGCCGACGATGGCGAGTGCGGCGGTGAGGGCGACGAGAGTGCGGTTCAAGGTGGGGCCTCCTGGGCCGTCCCGCGAGGAAATCGCCGGGCACGCGCGGCAGTCTAGCCTGCCCGCCGCCGGATTCAAGGATGGCCTGGAAGTGCGCGATCCGGGTGGGTCCAGCCCCCGATGACCGATCTGCATTCCGCCCACTCGTATCGAACGCACTGCCGCCCTGGCCTCTCTCCTCGCGAGGGACAGGAGAGTGCCCACACCCCCGTTGCGGCTCATTCCCCGTTGCTGCCCCTCGGCCCGCGTGGTACCCCAGGGCCGCGATGCACATCCAGGAGGTGAGCCGATGATCCGGCTCTCCGGCGTGGTCATCACGTTCAACGAGGAGAGCAGGGTGGGGCGCTGCCTCGACTCTCTCGGCGCAGTCTGCGACGAACTGCTGGTGGTGGACTCGGGCTCCACCGACCGGACTCGCGAGCTCTGCGAGGCGCATGGCGCGCGGGTCCTGCTCCGGCCCTTCGACGGCTTCACGGCGCAGAAGAACTTCGCGCTCGACCAGGCCGCTCACGAGCACGTCCTCTCGCTCGACGCCGACGAGTGGCTCTCGCCCGAGCTCCGGGCCTCGATCCTGGAGGCGAAGGCCAACTGGCGCGCCGACGGCTACGACTTCAACCGGCTCAACTTCTACGGCGACAAGCCGATCCGGAGTTGCGGCTGGTATCCAGACGCCAAGATCCGGCTCTGGGACCGGCGCCGGGGCAACTGGAGCGGTGGGCGGGTGCACGAGACCGTGGTCCTGGATGCGGGCGCGCGTCAGGCGCACCTGGCGGGTGACCTCCTCCACGCCGCGCACCAGGAGGCCGGGCAGCTTCTCGCCAAGGTGCAGCTCTACTCGGCGCTCTGGGCGCAGGAGCACGCCGGGCGGCGCATCACCACTCCGGGGCTTTTCCTCAAGGGGCTGGCCGCCTTCCTGCGGAGCTACCTTCTCCAGGGCGGCATCCTCGACGGCTACGAGGGGCTGGTCATCTCCGTCAGCAACGCCAACCACACCTTCTACAAGTACGCGCGGCTGCTCGAGGCCAATCGCGCTGTCGCTCGCGGCGAGGCACCGGCCGGGCGTCGCGGCCAGGACTGAACGGGGAGCCGGCCGCCATCGCGCATTCCAGGCCTAGAGGAGCTTGAAATTCCGGTAGCCGCCCACCCGGATCCCCGTGGCCGTCTCGAACAGGTCGAGGAGGTCGTGGCGAACGTGACCGGCCCGGATCGGCCGGATCGAGCGGGGAGTGAAGGGCCAGTCCGCCTGTGCCACCAGCTCGCGCATCGGCCAGGGGTGGGTGCCGGTGAAGGGGCGGACCTTCTCGCCCTCGTCGTAGTGAAATCCCTGCTCCAGCATCGTCTCCACGGCTGCGTCACCGTGGTACCAGCGCTGGAAATCGGCGCTCTTCTCCAGCTGGGCCGCGGGCGGGCGGACCCAGCCGTAGTGGTACATGCGAGCGCCCGAGTGAAGCACCTCGAGCTTGCGGGCCCCCGGGCCCGGCCCGACGCGGAAGCCCTGCGCGTCGCGCCAGGAGCGGACGCCGATCCGCGTCTTGACGGCTCGGACCTCCTGTCGATATCAGCGTCGCGCAGCGCCCACGGTGTGGAACGAGCCGTAGAAGTGGACATAGTCGAAGATCAGCCCCTCCGCGCGCGGGTCGGCGTGGAGCCGCTCCAGCATCGCGCGGATGCGCGGATGGTCGTCCTCGTGGACGGCCTCGTCGGCCTGGACGTAGATCCCCACGTCGCCGGTGCAGCGGGCCAGCGCCAGGTCGGTCTGCTGCGCCAGGATGGCGCCGCCCGCCTTGAGCCGCGGGTCCCAGGGCGATTCGAAGATCACCAGCCTGGGATCGTCGATGGCGCGGACCAGGTCGATCGTGCCGTCGTCACCGTCGCCGACGTTGACGATCATCTCGTCGACGAGCGGCAGCACCGATCGGATGACCGGGACCACCGGGTACCGCAACTTCACGGCGTTGCGGACGAAGGTGAAGCCGGAGACCTTCATGCGTGTTCTCCTCCGCCTCAGCGCACCATGTAGAGGTTGTACCGCTTGATCTGTGCATCGCGGGTCGCCGGATCGATGAATCGTCCGGTGAGCATCGTGATGCGGAAGTCATCGAAGGAACCCAGGGGCGCCACGGCAAGGCGGCCGTCATCCTCGTGAAGCAGCAGCAGGAATGGCCTCTGGATGGTCGACAGGTAGGCGAGGGAAGGAATGCTCCTCGGCGGGGCGTCGAGGTAGAACTCGAGCGCGTGGTTGTGCCGCGTCGTCAACTGCACGACCGGAACGCCCTTGAAACGCGCGTTGGCGAACAACGCCGCCGTCGTCCCCCCCTGATAGGTGTGAAGCTTCGGGTAGAAGAAGCCATTGAGGTAGAGATTGACGAGGACGGCCGCGAGCACGGACCGGCCGACGATGCTCTCCTTCTCCGAGGCCTGGAACAGCCGGGGAAGAAGGATGATCAGCATCAGCACCACGACCATCATGGCCGTCGCCGGAAGGTTCCGCACATCCGGCCTGAAGAAGCCGTGCAGCACGCCCATGGCGATGAACAGCAGGGCGATCACCGTGTACTGGGTGTCCCGGAGCCCCTTCACGCCATGCAGATCATGGATGAAGGATGCGGTGACGATCGCGAACAAGGGAAAGACGATATTGAGGTAATGGGGGAGCTGGAATCCGGAGAGCGAGAACATCAGGAAGGTGACCAGCGAGCCGGCAACCGTGTACCACTCGGTGCCTCCTTCTCTTCCTGGCGCCGGCCGGATCCGCCGGTACATGGCCGCGTACAGCAGGAGCGACCAGGGAAGGAAGGCCCAGAGCACGGTGTGGAAGAAGAAGGTGGGATCTCCCTTCCCGGTGATGGGGCCGGTGTGGAAGAACCTTCCGAACTGGCTGTCCCAGAAGAAGAACTTCAGGCCAGACACCCCCGTTCTCCCGAAGACGAGCTTTTCCGGGTGCAGGTCGAACTGGAGGTACAGCGCCAGGAGTTCGGGGGTGAAGAAGACGAAGGTGAGGATCGTCGCGGCGAGCCACCGGACGTGGAAGAGCTCCTTCCAGTTCCGGGTGAGCAGCAGGTGCCCGCCGATGGCCGCGGCGATGGGGACGAGAGCGAACAATCCCTTCGTCATCACCGCGCACCCTGCGAGCAAGGACCCCAGCAACAGCTGCACGAACCGGTTCTCGGTCCAGGCCCGCTGGAAATGATAGATGGCGCCGATGACCAGCGTGGCGAGATAGGGCTCCGCCCGGACGTCGGTGCTGGAAAGGATGATGTGCTGTGCGGTCAGGAAGATGAGAACGCTCCACCGGGCGATCTCCACGCTCCCGTAGAGGCGAAGGGCGAATCGATAGGTGTATCCGGCACCGCCCAGCAGGAACAGGAGGGCGGGAAGCTTGTAGCTCCAGTCGCTGAAGCCGAACACCTTGAAGGACAGCGCCGTGATCCAGAAGGGGAGGTGCGGCTTGTCGAGCCAGTCGGTTCCATTCGCGAACAGGTCGATGAGATTGCCGCTCTGCGCCATGCTCCTGGAGACGGAGGCGTAGAGCGTCCCGTCGGGGCCGATGATGGTGAGGAAGAGGCCGGAAAAATTGACGACGATGGCCAGGGTCAGCAGGACCGCGAAGAGGCGCGGGGACGACGAAGGGAGAGGTGGCTGATGACGCATGGTGGATGGATGGCCCTGCGGAATCGGAGCTAGTCGGTCTTGATCCTCAGCCAGCCTTCGGGCACGACATCGGGCATTCTTTCCTCCCCGATCCAGATGTCCGGAGCGATGACGAGCTTTCCTGGATGCGAGTTCAGCCAGGCCCCCCACCAGCTGAAGCTGCTGTTGGCGATGACGTTGTGCTTGCAGAGGCTCATGAGCTGCATGTCCCTGAAGCTCGCCGGTCCCGTGTTGATGTCCACGTGGAGGGAATGGTCCACCTTCACGTTCTCTCTCGCCCAGGCCGCATCATCCGAGAAGACGAAGAACCGGGGCTGCCGCACCTGGGCACAGACGTGATCGATGGCGCTCCGGTAGTACTTCAAGGAACAGATCGAACCGAGCGTGCCGATCTGCCGCTTCTTCACGTAATCTCCCCGTCGAACGTGGAGGCTCACCGCGTTGCAGGAGTCGATGTCCTCGGCAATCCGCCTGTTCCGGGCATCCATGGGCTGCTTGAAGGTGAATTCCCTTCGCAATGGCTCGGCGACGGAGAGGAAATAGCGCTCGGTCTGCCAGAAGCCCTGGAAATAGCAGTTCCGCATCTTCAGGAGCTCGGGGTGAAAGGAGCCACCCAGCTCGCTTTCCCTGATCAGCGTCCCGGTGCAATTCAGCTGGATCTTCAACCACCTTCGTCGAACTTCCGAGATCGGGTCCTTGGACAGATCCGCCAGTGAATCGCATTCCTTCCTGCTGGCGTGGTCGGGGACGATGTCGAACACCCGCTCCAGCTCGTAGCCGTTGTGATGGCGGCGATGCCCGAACTCGGAGATGTCCATCTTCGTGTCCGGGTCGTTCGCCTTCAGGGCGCGATGGAACGCGTACTGAAACATCTGGTTGCCCAATCCGGAGGTGATTCGAACGATGTTCATGTCATTCAGCATCGATCCGTACGGGTGAGTGGCCGGCCGCGTTCGCTGGAGTGGCAACCTGGCGGGAGAGGTAGGGGATCTCGAAGAAGAACACGAGTCCGGTTCGGACCTCCCATTTCGGTGCGTCCATCGTGATTCCTCGGTTCAGGGTGAGAAAGATGCGGAAGCAGTCGAAAGGATAGGTTGCGGTCACTCCGGCGACGATGGGCTTGTCGAACTCTTGCCATCCCACGTAACCGCGCGCCTGAAGCTCGAGCTGAAGGTTGTTCGCAAGAACGGCCTGGACCGCGGCACCGAAGCTGATCGCATCATTCTGGGCCGCGGTCCCCTGCTGCCAGGTGACGAACCCAAGCTGCGCCAGGACGCGTACCTTCCTGAAGAACCCGCCGTCCTCTTCCAGGAGGGTCTTCGACGCGAGAGCGTCCAGAAAAAACGCCGGTGCGTCGATGAAGCGCTTGTCCTCGTAGGACTTGCCGGTGGCGGTCTTGACGAGAAATCGAGCCGAGAACACCGGCAGGATCTCGGTCTCGCGGATCAGGACGAACTTCGCTCCCAAGCGGATGTCTCCCCTGGCGGTCCCCCGGGTATGGACGGTGCCCCGGGCCGTCGCGACCTCGGCGCTGGTCTGCCAGAACTCGACCGGAGTTCCATCGAACTCGATCGCAGCCACCTGTCGGAAGGGGACGACAAGGAGGAAGTAGGGGGCGAAGGCGGTGTCGGTGCGGACGAGATCGTCAAATTGCACGGTGCCCGCGATCTCGACGAGAATGTCGTCACCCACCGCCGCATCTTCCACGGGAAGCGTGGGCAGGGCGTTCGGGCCCATCAATCCCGGGACCGTGTTCCAGTCTCGCCCCGCGCACGCGGGATCGGCCGACAGGATGGCCGTGAAGAGGACGGTGCAAGCGACCAGGCACCAGTGAACCGCGGGCGCGCAGGACCGCGGCGGGGCGCGCGCCACTCGTGAGATCCAGCAGATTCCCCCAGGATTTCCCTTGCCCATGCCCCGGGAGAAGACGCTAGCGGGGCTCCTGGCGTTTGGCAACGGCCTGCGCCTGAAACAAGGTGAGGCGCCCGGGAATCGAACCCGGAACCACCGGCTTAAAAGGCCGATGCTCTGCCAGTTGAGCTAGCGCCCCGTCGGCGACTGTCTACCAAGTTTCATGGTCGCCTGCCGCTTCTTCCGTCCGGGACGCCCCGCTCCGCGCCCGCCCCGCCACCGCCTCCCTCTTCGTCACCCCCCTGGCGGCTTCGGCATCGAGCCCATCGTCCACGTTGACCCGAAGGCCTCCGGCGCTCCGGTGTCAGACATCGTCGACGGTCTCCAGTGCTTCGGCTGGGCCTGTCCGCAGCCAGGCAGCGGTCGCCGCAGCAGGGACCGGGGCCAACCGAGAGGCGCTATCAGGCCCGGAGGCGGCCCGCGGCGACGGCGACGGCCGGGACGCCTGCAGCCGGCCCCCGCCGGTGCCCCTCGGCCTCCAGGCGCGCGAACCACCGGGCGGCTCGCCCCTTGAGCTCCCGCCAGCTCTTCTCGTCGGGCGTGGCTTCCGGCGCCTGGTTGCGCCCTGCCGCGGAGGCCCGCGGCGCGGCGACGACCTTGCGCCCGAGCGCGCCGTGCTCGAAGACCTCGCCGTACGCGGAGCAGAGCGTGCGCTTGCAGAACGGACACTGGTAGTAACGGGTGGGGGAACCGGCAGCGCTCCAGCTCGTCATGAGGACGCCGCACTGCGTGCACTCGACAAGCGATTCCATATGTCATCTGCTGATATCGTCCAATGATCTCGAGGTCAAGATTCCGACCGTGAATGGCACCGTGAGCATCGACGGCATGCTCGTCCCCGCCGGAGAGGCCCGGGTCTCGGTCTTCGATCGCGGATTCCTCCACGGCGACAGCGTCTACGAGGTGGTCCGGACCTACGACCTCGCCCTCTTCGAGATGGGCCCTCACCTGGCGCGCCTGGCCTCGTCGGCGGAGAGGATCGCGCTGCGCCTTCCCTGGACGGCCGACCGCTTCGATCGGGAGGTCCGTCGGGTGGTCGATGCGTCCCGGGAAGCCGACGCCCCCGACCCGGCGGCGGCTCCCTGGAACCTGGGTGAGCGCGCGGTCCGAATCGTCGTCACCCGGGGTTCGGGGGAACTGGGGCTCGACCCCGGACTGGCCGTCGAGCCCACCGTGGTCCTCATCGCGGTTCCCCTTCGCGGGCCTCCGCTCGCCGCGTATCGGGAGGGGATCGCGGCGTGGCCCTTCGGAGGGCCGGGTGCTCCCCGGCGAGGCGGCGACCCCGCGGCGAAGACCGGCGAGCACCTCTTCCACATCCTTGCCGTGAGGGAGGCCCAAGCCCACGGGGCGCAGGAAGCCCTGCTCCTGGACGGGGCGGGCAACGTCACCGAGGGGGCGAGTTCCAACGTCTTCGCGGTACGCGGTGGAGCGCTCGAGACGCCCCCGCTCGGGGCCGGCATCCTGGCAGGTGTGACCCGGGCCGTCGTGCTCGGTATCGCCGGGCGGCTGGGCGTCCCGGTCCGGGAGCGCCCCATGCCGCTCGACGGGCTCGAATCGGCCGACGAGGCTTTTCTCACCTCGACGGTGCGCGAGGTCCTTCCCGTGGTTCGCGTCGGGGAGCGCCCGATCGGGGCGGCCGTCCCCGGTCCGGTCACGCGCCGCATCCACGCCGCCTTCCGGGAGGCGGCCTCCGGTGGGCACAATCCTGGAAAGCCGCTCGCCAGCGTGTAGATTCGTCGGTGGAGGTCGGCATGCACCGCGATGGAGAGCACGACGTGGCGGGAATGGGGAAGCGGCGGCTCCGGAACTACCTGGTCGATCCGGGAATCCAGCTTCGCCTGGTGAGCTACATGCTGGTCGTTGCGACCGCCATCGGGAGCGGGCTCGCCATCATGGTCTGGACCGCAGGGCAGGAGGCCGGACCGGGCTTCATCCTTGGCGCGGCGCTCGCCGGAGTGGTGCCGGGACTGCTCGTGCTCGCCGTGGTCCTCACCCATCGCGTGGCCGGCCCCGCGGTGGCCCTGGCGCACGCCTGCCGCCGCGTGGGCGCGGGCGACCTCTCCTTGCCGCGCCCGCTGCGCCGCCGCGATCTTCTGGTGGACCTCGCCGACGAGCTGGCACTGATGGTCGAAGGGCTTCGCGAGCAGGAGGCGGAGGAGCGGGCCCTCCTCGCCGATGCAGCCCACCGTCTCCGCCGCGCGGGTGAGTTCGGGGGCGGACAGGAGATCGCCGCGCGCCTCGAGGTGCTGGCCTCCCGCAAGAGCCAGCGGCTCGGCCTGTTCGCGTGACCGGGTGCCCCCTCGCCGCGCTTCTCGCGGCGCTCGCGGGCGCCGCGGTCGCCGGAACCTCCTCCGATCTTCCCCCGCCGCTCCCGCCGCCGCTCGCGGTGGACGCGCCACCTCCCGCCGCCGAAGCCCCGCCCGGCGACGCCATCGAGTTCCTCTGGGGCCACCGGATCGACTTCTCCGGGGGCGCTCCGCAGGTCACCATCCGTCTCGTCGAGGACCGCGACGAGTTGACCGTGGGGACGCGTGGACCGACCCGGATCGAACCGCGCGACGGGGCTCCGGTGAGGCTTGCAGCCGGGGGACGATTCCGGGTACGGGTGCGCGGCGGTGTTCCGGCAGCGGTCTCCTGGCGCCCGCTGCTCGCCCAGTTCGAGGCCCGCGACCGGGCCGGCGTCGAGCGGGCCCGCGCCGCCTGGGAGGCCCGGGGTGTGCCGACGCGAACCCGAGCCACGGGCGGGGTCTACGGGGTCGCGGGTCACGTCATCGACAACCGGCGGACTCTCGTGCTCGCTGACGGGACCTTCACCGAGTCGAGCGCGGCGGCCTTCGCTGCCGACGCCTGGCGCCGATTCGGGGAACGGCCCGAGCCGATCGCGGAGGTCGAGGCGCGCCCGGCCGGCTTCGTCGAGGTGCTGGGATCGAAGGGCGAGATCCTCGCCATCGGCGATCGCCTCGTCGTGCTCGACGGCCGCGCCGAGGGGTTCACGCTTGAAGACCGGGCCTACCGGGGGCGGCTCCACCTGACGGTCGACGCCGGTGGCCGGCTCGCGGCGGTCCTCGCGCTTCCCCTCGAGGAACTGCTCCGCGGGCTCGTGCCCAGCGAGATGCCGGCCGGCTCGCCGTCGGAGGCACTGCGGGCCCAGGCGGTGACCGCTCGCTCCAACGTGCTCGCCCAGATCGGCACCCGCCACCTCGCCGACCCGTGGTCGCTCTGCAGCGACGTGCACTGCCAGGCCTACCGCGGCGAGGGAGCACAGGTGGCCACCACCGACGCCGCCGTGCGCGCCACCTCCGGCGAGGCCCTCTTCGCCGTCGCCGACGGCCGCCTCGTCGATGGCGTGTACTCGGCGATGTGCGGCGGGCACGGCGAGAACAACGACGCCGTCTGGGGCGGAACGCCCAGCCCCAGCCTGCGGGGGCGTCCCGACCTCGGGGCTGCCGATGCCGCGGCGTGGGCCGAAGGTCTCGCAGCCGAGGGGAGGGTGTCGGCCTTCCTCGCCGACGCGCCGCTCGCCTGGTGTGCGCGCGCTCCCGGATCGAAGGCCGACCGGTACCGATGGGAGCGGCGCATCGCGCCCGGGAAGCTCGACACCCTGCTCGCGACTCTCGGCGTCGGTGCCGTGGACGACCTCGCCGTGGTGGAGCGCGGCGCCTCCGGGCGGGCCATCGCGCTGCGGGTGGCCGGCGAGAAAGGCAGCGCCACCGTTCACGGGGAGCTGCGCATCCGGCGCCTGCTCGGAGATCTCCCGTCGGCGATGTTCGTCATCGCGCCCGACCGGGAAGGCTGGGTGTTCCGGGGCGGGGGATGGGGGCACGGCGTCGGCATGTGCCAGTGGGGCGCGATCGCGCGGGCCGGTGCCGGGCAGGGCTACCGCCAGATCCTGGGCGCCTACTTCGCCGGCGCCAAGGTGGCGCGCATCTACTGAACCAAGTGAATCGGGCGGTGCCGCTCTCAGCCCTTGAGCGCCGCCGCGATGATGGCCGGCAGGGCGCCGAAGCTGGGCTTCTCGGCGAACCGGGTCAGCAGGCGCCCGACCTGTTCGGCCGTCCGGTGGGTGACGAACCAGGGCGGCTTTGGTCCGAGGTGAAAATCGCCGGAGAGCCAGGCCCGCGGGAAGGGCCGGAACCGGCCGGTGACCACCGTCTTCTGGGGCCGGTCGAGGAGCAGGGTGTTGTGGACGACGCCCCGCCCGCTCTGGATGTCCGCGTCGGTGTGGCCGGGAAACGCGCCCCATGTGGCCTGGGGGATGAGGTAGGCCACGCCGGTCCAGGTGTTCACGCTCACCGAGCCGTAGCGAAGGCCGGCGATGGCCGAGTCGAGCTTCGGTCCCAGCGCGCGCGCCGTGACCGGGTCGACGATGAGGTTCGCCCCCAAGGTCCCGCGAAGTCGCTCGTTCGCGAAGCGCACCGCGTTCGAGAGAAAGTCGGCGGCGGTGTCGCCGGGCAGGCACGTCTCCGCCAGCACGCCTCCGAAGAACTCCTCCCGGAAGGCATGTGCGTCCGCGTCGGACGCATCCACGCCGGGAATGAAGGTCCGGGGCACGCCCGCAGCGCCAGGCGCGTCGAGCAGCTCGGCGGAGGGGTGGGCGGCGACCGCGGCTGCCTGCCGGGCCTCAGCGCCCGGGTAGTACGGATGACGCGGCGGAACCGATCGGAAGGTCTCGCGAAGGACGGCGAGGAACTCCTCGCGCTGGGGCCATCCCTCGGCAACCACCAGCACCTGGGAGGCGATGCAGTTGAAGCCGCCGTTGTGCATCTTCTGCGAGACCACGCTCTCGGCCTGGAAGCGAAGGTCGGCCGGGCTCCACGGTCCGGGGACGACGATGGTGGGTCCCACTCCGCCCAGCTCGGCGGTGATGCGGCGTCGGTTCCTCGGTTCCCCGCGCCGCTTGCGCTCGACGCCGTCCGGCCCCGTCCCGAAGCGGATGGCGTCGTGGGTTCGTTCACTTCCGGTGATGTGGATCTCCTCCACGAGCGGGTGCTCGGCCAGGAACGCACCCACCTCGACGCCGCCCGAGGCAAATCGGACGAAGCCGCGCTCCACGAGCGAGGCGAAGGCCTCGGCGAAGAACGGCTCCAGGTAGTCGTTCACCGGGTTCATCTTCAAGATCGAGACCGCGCCCTCCGCGTACAGCTCGTGGAGCAGGTCGAGCGGCGCGATGGACGAGATGTTCCCGGCCCCCAGGATGAGCGCCACCTTCCCCGACGGTGCCTCGCGCCGGCAGATGGCGGCCATGTGATCGCGCAACCCGGCGGCCTTCACTCCTGGTTCCATCCAGACCTCGGCGCGCACGCCCGAGTGGAGGATCCGGTCGAAGGCGTCCTCCGGGAAGACGTCCACGACCACCTGGCCGTCGGGTCGGGTCCGGATGGCAGCGGTCGCGGGAAGAGGAGACTCGCCCCGGGCCAGCCGCTCGAGCGTCCGCTCCAGCGCCGCGATGCCATAGAGGAGCGAGTAGGGGCCGCTCAGCCACTCTTCGCCCTCCCAGGGCGACCCGGCCGGGATCCCCTTGGCGCGGACGGCGGCATCCACCCAGCGGTCCGCCACCCGTGCCACCCCGGCGCGGACGGCGCGGAGCAGCCGGATCTTCTCGGTAACCGGCAGCCGGGCCCACTCGTCCTTGTGGGCGACCAGGGTGGCGAGATCGGAGTCGAGACGCGAGGATTCCATGGGCGTACCTCAGGCGAAGGGCAGCATAGCGCGCGCGGGGATGGTGGCGATCATCGGAAACCGATAACTTTCCATATCGGACCGCCACCCACCGAACCGGAGGCTTCATGCACGGCCTGATGATGGACTACGAGCTGACCCTGCTCCCGATCTTCGAGCGCGTGGGCAAGTACTTCCCGAACGTCGAGATCGTCTCCCGCTGGCCCGACAAGTCGATCCACCGCTCCACCTACGGGGAGTTCAACAGGCGCGTGCAGCAGATGGCCAACGCGCTGGTGCGGCTCGGCCTCCAGCCCGGGGACCGGGTGGCGACGCTCGGGTGGAACCACGGGCGGCACCTGGAAGCCTACTTCGCCATTCCCCTGGCCGGCGGGGTGCTCCACACACTGAACCCTCGCCTCTCGCCCCAGGACCTCGCCTACATCATGAACCACGCCGAGGACCGGTTCCTCATCGTGGACGACGTGCTCCTGCCGGTCTACGAGCGATTCCACAAGGAGGTGAGCCCCCGCGCCGTCGTGGTCTGGACCCACGGCCACGCCGCGCCGGACTGGGCGGTCGACTACGAGCAGATGATCGAGCCGGAGATGCACACGTTCGCGTTTCCCCGGCTGAAGGAGAACCAGGCGGCGGGGCTCTGCTACACCTCCGGCACCACCGGGCGCCCCAAGGGCGTCGTCTACTCCCACCGCGCGCTTGTGCTCCACTCGCTGGTGTCGGCGATGCCCGACGCGCTCGGGCTCTCGTTCGGCGACGCCATGCTGCCCGTGGTTCCCATGTTTCACGTGAACGCCTGGGGCCTGCCCTTCACCTCGGTCATGGTGGGCGCGAAGCAGGTCTTTCCCGGCCCGCACCTCGACGCGAGGAGCCTGCTCGACCTCTTCCAGCGGGAGAGGGTGACCTTCACGGCGGGTGTGCCGACGGTGTGGCTCGGTATCCTCGAGGAGCTGGACCGCAACCCGGGCGTCTGGGACACCTCGTCGATCAAGGCCATGGTGGTCGGAGGCGCGGCGGCGCCGAAGTCGATGATCGAGGGGTTCGACAAGCGGCACGGCCTCAAGGTCATCCACGCCTGGGGCATGACCGAGATGACTCCGCTCGGCACCGTGAGCCGCCTCAAGCCCCACCTCGAGGAGGCCCCCGACGAGGATCGGCTCCGGATGCGCGCTGCGCAGGGGCTTCCGGTCCCGTTCGTCGACACCCGGGTCATCGGCGAGGACGGGGTCACGCCGTGGGACGGCAGGTCGATGGGCGAGCTTCAGGTCCGCGGCCCGTGGATAGCCAGCAGCTACTTCCAGAACCCCGCCGAGGCCGACAAGTTCACCATGGACGGCTGGTTCCGGACCGGCGACATCGTCACCGTCGATGGCGAGGGCTACGTCCGCATCGCCGACCGCTCGAAGGACCTCATCAAGTCGGGAGGCGAGTGGATCAGCTCGGTGGACCTGGAGAACGCGCTCATGGGTCACCCGGCGGTGAAGGAGGCGGCCGTGGTGGCTGTTCCGCACCCGCACTGGGGCGAGCGGCCGGTGGCGGCCGTGGTGCTCAAGGAGGGCGCCAAGGCCACCCCGCACGAACTCCGCGAGTACCTCACGCCGCTCTTCGCGCGTTACTGGCTGCCCGACGGCTACGTCTTCATGGACGCCATCCCGCGCAACGCCACCGGCAAGTTCCTCAAGGCGGCGCTTCGGGAGCAGCTCAAGGACCATCGCTTCGAGGAGCCGGCGGCGTAGGTGCCGGCAGGTGGAGGCTGTGACGCCGCTCCCGGCTCCGCAGCTGCCACGTCACCAGGATGGCGATGAGGAGGGCGAGCAGCCCCACCAGGCCCATCACGAGGGCCAGCCGCTCGCCGAGCACCCGCTCCGCCCCGGTCAGCGTCTGCGCGGCCTGCCGGGTCTGCCAGGCGCGCCAGCCCATGTAGCCTCCCCCCAGGAGGAGGAGAACAGCCCGCAAGAGAAGACGCCCGCGCGAGATCCGCACGGGCGTCTCCTATCGCAGGCCGGGGCGCCGGTCTAGCCGGAGCTGGCGGCGGCCTCCTCGCGGAAGGTGAGGCTCCCGGCGAGGTAGTCCTTGTTCATGCGGGCGATGAAGTCGAGCTTCAGCCCCTTGGGGCACGCCTCGGCGCAGGCGCCGATGACCGTGCACCCGCCGAAGCCCTCCTGGTTGTGACGCTCCACCATGTTGAGGGCGCGGGCCTTCCGCTCCGGCTCACCCTGGGGGAGCAGCCCGAGATGGCTGATCTTCCCGCCGGTGAAGAGCGAGGCCGAGGCGTTGGGGCAGGCGGCCAC
>Ga0315287_10004333_pt1 | contig 13829 bp, 12 predicted proteins | sample YL17G11_0_MG_FD_205037 | JGI IMG/M metagenome (GOLD analysis project Ga0315287, IMG submission 205037) | Sediment microbial communities from Yellowstone Lake, YNP, Wyoming, USA - YL17G11_0 | ecosystem: Environmental > Aquatic > Freshwater > Lake > Sediment | place: USA: Wyoming | collected... | reverse complement strand
CAGCGACGCTGCGAAGGAATAGGCGATGCTTGCGTGGCACGCGTACAGTCGTTCCTTCGAGGGTCGCGAGGCCGGCCCCGATCATGGGAGCAAGGCGCTCCACACTCTCGATCAGGAGGTCTTCGTTGTACCCGTGCAATTTAGCAATCTGCCCGTAGTCGGCAGAGAAGTTGCACATGATATTTTCAATGATGTCGCTCCGCATGCGGTCTTGCGGTGAACGGATAAGTCCGCGGACTGTGGGTGACTTTTCCTGAGAGATGGCTGCACTCCAACTTAGCGTATCACGCGCAGCTTGAGCAAAGCCTCGCGGAAACTCCGATATGGCGCTGGCTCCAAAGGCGAGAAGCGCATCGGATCTATCCGTTGTGTATCCTTGGAAATTGCGATGCAATGTTCCTGCGCCAGCCGCTCTCTCCAGTGCATCGCCGGGTAAGGCAAAATGGTCAAGGCCTATCGCGATGTAACCTGCCTCCACCAGTTTCTGGCAGATTGCAGTTGCCTGTTCATAGCGTTCCGCAACGCCTGGTAAATCCGCATCGGAAATCATCTGTTGGTGTTTCTTAAACCAGGGGACATGGGCGTAGCCGAACACGGAAATGCGGTTGGGCCGCAATTCCGCCGCCTCCAGTGCGGTCTTGCACACGCTTGCCGTTGTCTGGGATGGGAGTCCGTACATCAGGTCAAAATTGATCGACGTGAATCCAGCTTCGCGCAGCATGGCCGTCACATTTGCCACAAGCCCGTAGGGCTGCAGGCGGTTGATTTTCATCTGGACAGGAATGGCAAAATCCTGAACGCCGAAACTGATGCGGTTGAAGCCAAGGCTGGCGAGACCAAATGCGCGCTCGCGCGTAATGGTGCGCGGATCTGACTCAAGTGCGAGCTCAGCAGAGGGGGAGAGGTCGAAGTGCTTCCTGATGGTTCCTATGAGGCGCCCCAGATCTGCGTTACTTAGGTAGGTTGGAGTGCCGCCGCCAAAATGCAGATGCCTAACGCTCCCCCTGTGGGCGCCGTTCAGTGAAGCACTGCGCTCGATGTCGCGGACAAGGCTTTCGAGGTAGTTTGTGGCACGTTCATAGGAATTTGGCACCGAGGTGTGGCAGCCGCAGTACCAGCAGAGTTGCTGACAAAATGGAATGTGCATATAGAGGGAAAGGGAGGCATCCTGCGGCAACTCGACGAGCCATTGATCAGCAACGCTCACTGGGAAGTTATCTTCGAATTGTGCGGCGGTCGGGTAGCTTGTGTAGCGCGGCACATCCTGCAGGGCGAAGTGTATGAGTTTTGAATCCATAACGCTTTATGGACGAGCGGAATCAGTCCTTCCTTGATCGGGATCAATCCCGGTGGGACAATTTTTCCATGTTTTCATTGGCCCTGCGGGTCGCTGCTTCGAAACGATCTTCGAAGGCTTCCATGTTCTTTTTTGGCTCCTGGTAGAAGGCCGTCATTTTCATCATACGGATAAAGGCGCCGTTGAGCAAGCGTCCCCACAACCGCATGGGGCGGTCAAAGTCGAACAATAGGATCACCCGCTCCTCGCTCGTGTCATTCCACACCTCATGCTCAAAGGTATCGTCAAACACAAAAATCTGTCCAGGATGCCAGACATTGATCGTGTGCCCGACCCGCAGGCGGCATTTTTCTGCATCCTTCGGAATGATCAGCCCAAGATGCGCACGGATGATTCCCTTAGTGACGCCGCGGTGGGCCGGAATGTGATAGCCGGGGCTCAGGATCGAGAACCAAGCTGTCTGCAGGTCAGGAACCCGCTCAAGCAGCCGAGTTGTAAAGGGCGCCCTGTTGCAGTTTTTTTCCAGCTTCTTGCCAAAGCCAAACAGGATGAAGGTACGCCAGTTGGTGCCCTTGGAAATTTTCTTCTGGTCAGGCGACACTTCCTGGAAGGTCGGAATGGCCTCTCGGTGCTTCAGAATTTCGATAGCTTCGGCGCGGATGGACTCCCAATTCTCTGTGAAGCTATCAAGGAACGGGAAGTGTTTGTTATCAAGGACCGGCGTATCACCGACCAGCGATTGCTGGGAGAAGATACTACCCAGACCTCTGAACAGCGATCGGCCGGTATTCTTGACAAATTTGCGCCTCGCTTTCTTGAAGCGTTGTGGCCAGGTTGGGCATGCATCTTGGGCGGCGTCGGGCATGGGTGGAATGTTCATTTCTACTTCTGTATGATATCAGGAATACATTGTTGCACACAATGCAGTTCAGTCGTCCTTTTTTATTCCGATTCAATCCAAATGATGTCAACCAGAAAGGAATACTCTTGAGCAAGCGCGTGATCGTCATCGGTGCTGGAATCATTGGTGCCTCAATTGCGTGGTATCTGGCGAAAGCGGGAGCTGACGTTACAGTGGTGGAGGCGGGCGAAGCAGGCGGTGTCGCCACGCCCAATTCCTGGGCATGGATAAACGCGAGCTGGGGTAACCCGGAGGCCTATTTCCGTCTTCGCCAACGCTCCATGCAGGAATGGAAGCAGATGGATCGCGACGTGCCGGGATTGAACGTAGATTGGTGTGGTGGGCTCCTGTGGGATTTACCGCCAGACAAGCTGGAGGATTACGCCCGCGAATACAGTGCCTTGGGCTATGGTATTCAGCGCGTCAGCCGGGACGAGATCCTGCAAATCGAGCCTAACATCCAACAAGCACCAGACTGGGCCCTGCATGTGGCGGAAGAAGGCAAGGTGGAGCCATTGCCAACGGCCCTAGCTTTCCTTGCAGGAGCACAAGCGCTGGGTGCCACAGTGTTAAGCAACACGCCAGTTAGGTGGTTGCAAGAGAAAAACGCTCATGTTACTGGCATTGCCATCAATGACGGTGTGCTGCATGCCGACGAGGTTGTGATTGCTGCGGGGCAGGGCACTCCCGCTCTGCTGGAAAGTATTGGATTTTCCATAGACCTTGTGGCGCCTCCGGGGCTGCTTGTGCATTCCGTTCCGTGTCGCGAACTCTTGCATGGACTGGTCATGGCACCGGAATTGCATGTGCGCCAGACCAGCGAAGGAAGACTTGTTGCTGGGTCAGACTTTTCAGGTACCGTTGCGGTGAATGATGTAGATGCAGCGGCAATGGAGCTTTATGATAAGGTGCAAGCGATGGTAGCCGGGGCGGAGCAGGTTGTCATGGATTTTCACACCCTGGGCTACCGGCCAACGCCTGCTGATGGCTTTCCGATGATTGGCCGTACAAAGGACTGCAAAGGATTATACCTCACTGTGATGCATTCCGGCGTTACTCTCGCTCCTGCCGTGGGACTTTTCACGGCACGTGAACTTCTGGACAATAAACGCGATGAATTGATTGTCCCCTATCATCCGGACCGGCTCGTGAACACGCCGTCGCTGGCAGCGAAAGTCGTCTGATGTTGCTCAATGCTTAGTGTCCTTCGTGCTCTCGGCTTAGGCTCCCTTGGCGGCTATCTCTGTCATCTGGCTGGAATTCCCGCTCCCTGGTTGGCCGGAAGCTTGATGGCCACAATCATCGCCATTTATACCCACCAGGGGCTTGAACTGCCGGAGGCTCTGCGCACCGTGGCGTTCCTCCTGCTTGGCATCCAAACCGGCACTTCCGTGAATGCCGATACGCTGGAACGAGCCGCACAATGGCCGCTCAGCATTCTCTGCCTTGCCATTACAGTTGGCCTGATCGTCTGGGCTTGCACAGTTTACTACGCAAGGTTCCGCGACTGGGATGGGCCCACTGCTCTGTTTGCCAGCCTTCCCGGTGCCCTGTCGCTTGTGATCCTGCTAGCTGGTTCTTCCGGAGCTGATATGCGCCGCGTTACCATCGCGCAGAGTATAAGGTTGTTCTTTCTGATTGCTGCGCTTCCTGCGTTGATCAAGTATATTTCTCCGCAACATGTCAGCGGAAACTCTGCAGCGGTCATGGGAAGTGCTTGGGAAATTGCTGTTCTTGTCGTGGCATCAGCAGCTGCCGGATTGTTGTTTGCCAGACTGAAAATTCCAGCGGGACTCATACTCGGGCCCTCGCTGGTAAGTGCGGGACTTGGAATGACAGGCATTGTCCATGGTGCGGCTCCCAATTCCATTTTGGTTCCCGCCAACATCATTCTTGGCGTGATGATTGGATTGCGCTTTAAGGGCATTTCCCTTGCCGAGTTGCGTGTCGACTTTAGCGGTGGTCTTGCAGGCTTTATGATTGCCATGGTCATCGCAATTGCCGGGGCTGCAATTACCAGCGCTGTCGCAGACCTGCCGTTGGCGCTCACTTTGCTAGCTTTTGCGCCGGGTGGCCTCGAGGCCATGACGATCATGGCTTTCGCCCTCAATCTTGACCCGGCCTATGTTGCTGCCCACCAGGTGGCACGTTACATCGGAATGGTTCTCCTGATGCCGGCTGTGACAAACTATGTGCTCAATCGCGCTGCTTCGGTGGACAAGCCTCTGGGTGTAGAATCGGACTGATGAACAAGGCCATTATCGTTTTAGGGTTTGCCGCTACCATGCTGCTGCTGGGGCGGATGTTTCCGTTTGTGGTGGTCACGGGGTTTAGCCGCGTCATCAAAAATCTGTCGTTGGCCGCGTTCAATGCCGTCTTGTCTCCTCTTGTCGTTGTGCCGGTCTCGGCATTGGCTGCCCAATGGGCTCTACCGTGGCGTCCTGACTGGTGGAGTGGCGGGGCAGGGCTTGCTCTCGATCTAGTACTGCTGGATGGGTGGATTTACTGGTGGCACCGGGCCAATCATGTGGTTCCGTTTCTCTGGCGATTCCATCAGGTGCATCATCTCGATGAGACGCTGGACGCAAGTTCGGCCTTGCGATTTCATTTTGGCGAGGTGCTTCTTTCGGCGCTGGTTCGGGCCTTGGTCATATTTATTCTGGCAATACCCCTTTCAAGCGTCATCGTATTTGAAACCATAGTTGCTCTGGCGACAATTTTTCATCACTCTAATTTGCGCCTGCCACCCTCACTGGAACATGCCCTTTCACATCTCATCGTTACTCCCTCTATTCACTGGGTGCATCATCACGCACGACGAGCCGATACGGACTCGAACTACGCCACTGTCTTGTCTGTCTGGGACAAAGTGTTTGGCAGTCGCAGCGGCACGCTAAGAAATGTTGAAATGCCCATAGGGGTCGAAGGCAAACGGGATGAGGGTCTGATCGGCCTCATCATGCGGCCATTCCTTCGAATCGGCAGTTAATCTATTCGCTATTCCAAACCGGAGGCTATCCATGACCACAACGGCTCGCCCCTTTCGTGAAATGATCGTGCAACTGCTGGCCACCGTGATGATTCCCGTTTCGGTTGCAGGAACAGGCCTCTACTACACGCGCTGGCAGCAGAACCTGAATGACCTGAAAACCATGATTGATCTCGTCAGTGATCAAAACCCCGAGCGCCGCAAGTATGGCGTAGCCATGTTCGAATATCTGCTCAAGAACGACAAAGTTCCGGTTGAATTTGTAGCAGCCCAGCTATCTTATGCCAACTCATCGGCCGACAAGGAATTGCTGCCGCTCATGGAACAGGCACTGCTCAAGGCCTCGGCGGAAAATCCCAAGGTGGCAGACACCTTCAGGCTGGCGCTGGAACGCATGCCAAGCCGGATCTTCGTGCATGCGATGAATGATAAGCAGCGAAGCTGCATAACCCTTCTCATGTCGAAAATGAAAGACACTGAGCGCACCAACATCGTTGTGCCCGGTTTTGCGCGCGCCACCTGGAGCGGTGATGCGCATGAACTCCGGGTCTTCCGGGATACCGATATTGCCCGCGGCAACGACTTGCTAAAGATTTTCAGGGATGTAGGACTGCCCCTTACCCTGATGGACCTCTCAAGCATAGATGGGAATGCTGCCAAGTCGAGGGTCAATACCTTCGAGTTGTGGTTTGGCAACTCCGCCCTGCCTGCATCCTGCGGCATTTGAACTGGCCCCATACCTGCACGGTGAATTAAAGCTTACAGTTCCCATAGGGTTCTGTCTTGTTTTGGCACAGTTAATGAGCGTAGGAGACCATTCCGGTGGCGAATCATGACGATCTGAGCAATGCATTGCGCAAGGCTCGTTTGGCGGAAGCTGCCCATTTTGAGGCTGTCCTTGGGATCAGGGATTCCAAGTCCCTGCGCCTTCAGGCCCTCAAGGATGACCTGTCTCCCGTAATTGCTGCCACGGCAGGCGCCGACAGGATCTTCGATTTGGCGCTGGTTCCTGGCGAACCGCCGCGCCTGTGGATTGATCTCATATCTTCTGTTGTCATGGAACCGGATTTTCGCACCTACCGCCTTATCCAGGACGGCCAGTCTGCCCGCGAAACGCTCTTTGAGACGGCGAACCGTGAAGAGATGCTCAATTTTCTCAAATCCTACATGGCGCACCGCTTGGTTGCCCGGGAACGTCTTAACGCAACTGCGAAAGGCCTTGCGCCGCGGCCAGCGGGTTATTCCACCGGGGCCGTCATTTACGCCTGGCTGAGCGGATTCATGCTCGGTCTATTGGTTCTACTTGCAACAGCTATCTTATTGGGAAAGTTCAGGTTTTAGCACTTACAATTTCGTTACAATTTGCAACACCTTTTGATTTCACCAAATCAGCCTCACTTGTTACTCAAACCACTGAGATTGAGAGGCGGGAATCGCCCAGGGGCCTGTGAATGACGGTGAAGTCGGCAAAGCAAGGTATCGAAGTGGCCGAACAGGCATTGTCCCGGACGCCACGGTCAAATCGCAACCTGGAGCTCAAGCTTGGTGGGTTCAAGACGATTGCTGAAGGCCTGGATTACGCAGCCCGCGGTCTTACCGGATTCAATTTCTACTCCGGAAAGGGTGTCCTACAACATGTTCTGCCCTATTCCCATTTGCGCAGTAAAGCCCTCACAACGGCACGCAAGCTCGTTTCGGCGGGCATAAAGCGCGGCGACCGGGTCGCAATTATCGCAGAAACCGGACCAGAATTCATGACGGTGTTTTTTGGCTGCCAATATGCAGGTCTGGTGCCTTGTCCCATGCCCTACACAATGTATATTGGTGGCAAGGACGCCTATGTGGAGCGTGTGACGGGGATGTTGCGGGCAGCCGCTGCCTGTGCCGTGATCACCACCTCAGATATACAGGACCATGTGCGCAGTGGTGCAGTGGGCGCCGGCGTGGATACCGTCCTGACCCACGAGGAACTGCAGCGTCTTCCTGAATCACTGGTAAAGCTCCAGGCATTTGGATCAGATGAAATTGCCTATATCCAGTATTCCTCTGGTTCGACGTCGGATCCCAAGGGCGTATTGATCACCCAGCGCGCTATTATGGCGAATACCGTCGGCATGTTGAGGGATGGATTGCAGGTAACGCCAAATGACCGTGCCTTTTCGTGGTTGCCTCTCTATCATGACATGGGCCTTGTTGGTTTCTGCCTCTCGCCTCTCATGGGGCAGGTCAGCACTGACTATATTTCCACACCATCCTTTGCGCGCCGTCCTGCACTGTGGCTGCGTCTGATGTCGGAAAACCGGTCAACGATTTCCTCAAGCCCAAGCTTTGGATATGATTTGGCGGCCAAGCGTATCAACGGTGAAGCAGTCAGCCTTGATCTCAGTCACTGGCGTGTGGCCGGTATTGGCGGCGACATGGTGCGAGCTGATGTTTTGAAGCGGTTTGGCGAAACCCTGTCTGTTGCCGGTTTTGTCGAGAAGGCTTTCATGCCTGGTTATGGCATGGCAGAGTCAACCCTTGCGGTTTCCTTTGCTGATGTTGACCGACCCATCCGAATCGATACCATCGACAAGCTTGCCTACAAGAATTCGCGCCTTGCCGTCCCTGCAAGAGCTGACCAGCCCAAGCACATGGTGCGCAGTTTTGTAGCCTGTGGCCGTGCCTTACCGGGCCATGAAATGGTCATCCGTGATGATGACGGCCGTGTGCTGAAGGAACGCGAGATCGGGCATATTTTTGTGAGGGGCCCAAGCCTTATGTCAGGTTACTTCCATGATGGCGCGGCAACAGATGCAGTGATTGCCGCCGATGGTTATCTGGCAACGGGTGACATGGGATATCTTCTGGATGGTGAGATCGTCATTACGGGCCGCGCCAAGGACCTCATCCTGCATAATGGCCGGAATATCTGGCCGCAGGATATTGAGTGGGCTGCTGAACAGGTAGAACCTCTCAAGTCCGGAGATGTAGCGGCATTTGCCGTTGAGGGTGAAGATGGAGATGATAATGTCGTTGTCCTGGTGCAGTGCCGCCTGACGGATGCGACAGAAATTGAGACGCTTCGGCGCGAAGTCTCGGCGATGGTTCATCATAGCGCCGGTGTTGAGTGTTCCGTGGTTCTGGTTCCGCCCAAGAGTATTCCGTTCACATCCTCCGGCAAGCTTTCGCGTGCTGGTGCTAAACAAAAATTTATAGGTGGTGAACTGGTAGAAATCGTGCAACCTCAGAAGTATGAAATTGAATTTCTGGCTGCTGCACAATAAGCTTCGACGAAGAGTATTATGCCGCTAGACGTCGCCCTCACTGGAGCCACGGGTTTTGTTGGCCGAAAGGTTGTTGCCGAACTGCTTGCAGGCAAGCACAGGGTAACGGCACTGGTGCGCGACGTTACGGAGGCTGAGCTGCCGGGAGAGGTCGCCATCGTAAAAGGCGATCTCCACGACGCTTGTGCGCTTCTTTCCCTCACTCAGAACCGCACTGCGGTTATCCACATCGCGGGTGTGATCAGTGCGCTCAGGAGGGAGGACTACTTTGCCGTCAATGAAATGGGAACGAAATCTCTTATGCAGGCCGCACGGCGTAATGGTGTAAAGCGTTTTGTGCATATGTCGTCGCTCAGCGCCCGTGAACCGCATCTGTCGCCCTATGGCGCCAGCAAGCTCGCTGGTGAGTCTGTGTTGGGCGATGGCGGCGATGGTCTGTCCTGCATGATCCTGCGCCCGCCTGCTGTTTATGGCCCCGGGGACAGGGCAACCCTGCCACTGCTGAACGCGTTGACGAAGTCTATTGCTGTGTTGCCTGGGCGGGCTGATGCGCGCTTCTCGCTCATTCATGTCAACGATCTGGCGCGCATTGTTGTGGAGGCTGCTAGCAGTAGAAAAACGGGGATTGTTGAACTGAGCGATGGCTGTGCCGGGGGGCATGACTGGAGAGAGCTTGTTCGAGTTGCCGCAGCGGTGGAGCAAAAGTCGATTACCTGTGTGTTCCTTCCAAAGTTCATAGCTTATGCCGTGGCATACTTGGCAGATGCGTTTTCCAAGCTGCGGGACTCGGCATCCATGATTTCGCGGGACAAAGTAAACGAGCTATATCATCCAGATTGGGTGGCGCGCGGGAGCGGCTGGCCCTTAAAAAACCCCATCGACTTTGCACAAGGCCTGACCGAAACGCTCGCCTGGTATCGTCGTGAAGGCTGGCTTTCGGACAACCGCCCTGAGAAAATTACAGCGTAGGATTTTGAATGACTGCCCGCCAGGAAACCATCGACCAGATCTGCAAGCTGTTAACGCCGTTCAATTCCTCGGCAAAGACCCTGAATGCCGATACTGACATTTCCACGGACCTCAACATTGACTCCGTAGCCGTCATGGATTTCGTGATGGAAGTGGAAGATCATTTTGACATCGAGATTCCCCTCAACGTCGTTTCGGAAACCCGAACCATCGGCGAACTTGCAGCCGTAGTGGAAAAACGCAACCAGAAGGCTTGATATCATGATTGACCTGTTTGACAAGCACAAGGGCATTGTCGATCGCTTTACCCGCATGATGCAGATGGGTGTGAACGCGGTGGGCGTTACTAATGATCGCATCCTGTCGCCGACCCGTGCCATGATCAATGGTCGTGAAACTATTTTGGCCGGCACCAACAACTATATGGGCATAACCATGGATGCAGACTGCATCAAGGCGGGGCAGGACGCGATGGTGGAATTTGGAACTGGCACAACGGGGTCGCGGGTCGCCAATGGAAGCTACAGTTTGCACACTGAGCTTGAACGCAAGCTTGCAACATTCCTGAACCGCAAGCACTGCATCGTGTTTACCACTGGCTATCAGGCCAATCTCGGAATGATGTCGGGCCTTGCCGGTCCGAAGGATACAATTTTCCTGGATGCAGATTCCCATTCGTCCATTTATGATGGCTGTACGCTCTCGGGCGCAAAGCTCGTGCGGTTCCGCCACAATGATGCAACTGATCTCGACAGGCGGATGGCGCGCTCGGAGGGTGAGGAGGGCGGTAGGCTGGTCGTCGTTGAGGGTATCTATTCCATGCTGGGTGACCGCTCCCCACTGGCTGATTTTGTTGAACTCAAGAAAAAGCACGGATTCCAGCTGCTGGCTGACGAGGCCCATTCCTTCGGCGTGCTTGGCCCACATGGCAGGGGACTCGCCGATGAAGCCGGCCTTGAGGAGGATGTCGATTTTGTTGTCGGAACATTTTCCAAAAGTGTCGGCGCCATTGGTGGCTTTGGCGCAGGCAACCATCCCATGTTTGAAACGCTACGCTATGCCATGCGGCCCTATATGTTTACGGCATCTTCTTCGCCTGCCGCGATAGCTACGGCACTTGCCGCAATAAAGAAGCTTGCGGCTGAGCCGCAACGGCGGGAGCGTTTGCGTGCCAATTCCGCAAGGCTGTTTGATGGTTTCAGGGCACTTGGTCTTGAAATCGGGTGTAATGTCGTAAGCCCTGTGATTGCCGTTAAGTGCGCAGACGAAGTTTCGACAATAGCCATGTGGAATGCCCTTCTGGAGGCAGGGGTCTATGTCAACATCGCCTTGCCGCCGGGCACGCCGAATAAACTGTGTCTGTTGCGTTGTTCTGTTTCTGCAGCTCACACGTTTGACGATATTGACCGTATTATCAGCCTGTTCAGGACAGTGGTGGCGCGCAAGGCAGCGGCCTAGCGAACGGCACCCTTGCGCAGGAGAGTGCCAATCAGCACAAAACCGGCGATCACGGGGTGGCGCCTTTGCCAGTCGGTGAGAACGATCTTCTCGCCGGAATGCCGCTCAATTTTCCACACGATGTAGTCAGCACCACCCTGAAACGTGAAGGCTGCCTTGATCAGCCGCAGGGCAGACCAAAACTTCCCACCGATGTGCTGCAAGTAGATGTTTGATTTGATGGGCACTTGCGAGGCCATGAATCCAGCAGCTTCCCTATAATAGCCGGGATAGGTTTCAACGATCTGCTGGGCGCGGCCTTCCTTTTCAGAGCGTAACTCTGTCCTATAGGTGTTCGCATATCCTGCAGTCCAAATGACCAATGCATCCTTGGAGTCTGTAAGACCCATGGCATTGGCATAACAGGTTTGCATCGCTGTGGCCGTGATTGCGGCGACGTCTGCCCGGGCCATTTCATCGCGCACGTAGACCAGGGCTGATGGCTGCGAAAATCGTGCCCAGAAATATGGGTTGACTGTCTCGCGTGTCATCCATCTTGCAAACTGGGCCAAGGGAAGAACCGCATACTTGGCCCTCAGATTACCATTGAGTTCGGCATAGTATACATTGGGTGGTACCGCCGCGCAGGCAAATTGGCTGATCCTGCTGGAACTCAAATCGGCGATATCTTCGATTAGCACATAGAAGTCCATGAGGGTTTCGGAGGCTGCAACGCCGCGAATGCATGATCCGTAGGCAAGGATGGCAACCGGATCCTTAAATTTGGCAACCAGAAAATCGGCCATGTGTCGCAATTCATCTGGCACTTCGCGGGCCAGGGAAGTCGCACAGAAATTTTCAAGTGTCGTCATCTAGCCACAGAGATAGGTAAAAACCGGGCCAGTTTCCACTTTTAACGGAGCGCCTTCGGGCCCGTCAAAAAATTCGCCGTCAATGATGTAAGTGCTAGGGCTGGTGATATCGAAGCCCTGGCTTGCGAAACTCAGTGAACCTTCCGGCACTTTTCGGGTTTCGCGGCCATACATGATTGGCAGTAGCCAGCGGGCCAGGCTCGGCACGGGAAAAGGCAGGATGGTGGTGCGCAACGAACCGGATTTCCCACCCCAAAAGGGTCTTGTTCCAAGCGTAAGTTTTTCCAAAGTGGTGCTAAGCATTAAGAGCTGGGCGCCGTTGCATATATCGGTCGTACCAATGGAAATACGCATGGGGCAAGGCTGGTCAAATCGCGCCACATCATACGCATGGGAACTGCCAAACGCGACCTGCCCTATTGCAACTGCAAGAGTTGCAAAAGTGGCCAAGTTACCTTTTACGCCCTTCTCGTTGAGTGCCTGCTGGCAGAAACGGGCAGCACTTGTGGTGGCTCCCGCGCCCAGGAACATGCCATGCCTTGGTCTCCCGTCATTTGGATTTACCACGCGCAGCGTGGGGCGCTCGCGCAAGTGGCTTGCTGCCAGATTAGTCATGAATTCTGCCTGGTCAGCGATGCTGTGATGTCGGAACCCAAGGTCAGCAGCCGTCATGTTTGTGGTGCCATGCGGCAAGAGGCTGAGGCGGGGGAAGTTCCGGAATGGTTTGCGTTCCGCAAGTTCTGTCTGGATGGCGTGGATGGTGCCGTCACCAGAACTGATGAAAAGATCAGTGACGCCGTCCCTGGCGAGCTCATTCAAATGATTTGGAAGCTGCTCAAATCTTTCCAGCAGACGCGCAGAAATGTTCGGCCTGGACCTTACCATTTCCATAAGGCGCAGCCCCTTGCCGCTGGACTTTCCAGACTGCGGATTGACGATCAGGCCGGCCCGCTTCACGCTCTTGTCATCCAGGATGAGAGCGGGCCTCCCTTGCGTTTGGAAACAAATGCCTGCGACAGCTGTAATGCGTGCAATACTAGGCAAGCGACGGTCCACAGCGCAACCGCCAGCAAGCCCCAGTCGGGTTTGGCAATGAGCGTGAACAGCGTGAGCAATACCAGGTTGGGATTGCGCCGTGCGGTGATCTGGCGAAAGAATGTGTCAATCGGACGCCAGATATGAATTTCAAGCCCCAACCACTTGATCGAAATGCCTTCTATTAGACGCTGCAGGACATACCCTCCCAGAATGGCGATGATCACAAGCCAGAAGAGTTCAGGGCTCCAACTCACCCCCGTGGCACGCAGGCCAAGGGCCCAGGCGATGTACCAGAAGGGGGGATGCAGAAGATCCAGCCCATGGTCAAAGACATCGCCCCATTTGCTTGATGTGAGCGTGGTACGTGCCAACTTGCCATCGACAGTGTCGAGGAACGTCATGGTCCAGGCGGCCAGCAGCCCTAGAGCGAATTGCCCTTTGAGGAAGAACCAGAAGGCTAAAGCTGTCATGATGGCGCCCACGGTTGTGACCATGTTGGGGGTAATACCGCGGGGGGCAAGGTAGCGCGTGACGTGGAATGCTGGCACCGGCCAGAGGTGCTTGGTGACAAGGTCGGTCGCACCCTTATAGGTGCCCATGAACATACGCCACTCCACAGCCGGTTTGTTGCTGGGAGTGACCACCATGGCATAGGGGGTTTCGCGCTTTCGTAGCGCTTTCCAGAAGTCGGTATCAAGCTGTGAAGGTGCACGGGCCAGCAATTTGGCGCTCGCGACTGACTTTGCTCCAGACAGGACCTCTACAAGCAATGGCATATCTGTACCACGCACGCTGGCTGCTATGGGCAAGGGGTTTGCGGGATCATCGCTAAGCAGCAAAAAACCAGGACGCTTAAGAAGTACAGGGATAATAGGCTGGTCAATGACCGCATCGCCACGCACCAAGATCAGCGGGCCATTATGTTTTGCTGCGGCACTTTCATCAAGCACGTCGACAAGTCCCGCCTTGGCAAATTGCCAGATCAATCGCCCTTTCAACGAGAGCGACCACAGTTTTTCTTCACCGCTCCCCACGATGCAGAGGGCCTGTATAAAAGTCA
>Ga0315287_10004332_pt1 | contig 13832 bp, 11 predicted proteins | sample YL17G11_0_MG_FD_205037 | JGI IMG/M metagenome (GOLD analysis project Ga0315287, IMG submission 205037) | Sediment microbial communities from Yellowstone Lake, YNP, Wyoming, USA - YL17G11_0 | ecosystem: Environmental > Aquatic > Freshwater > Lake > Sediment | place: USA: Wyoming | collected... | reverse complement strand
CACTACCATTGTGACTTCTAGAGAAGGTGAGGTAGCGAGTGAATAGTCTGAGCGTGTTGCTTGCTGTCGTGATCGCCGGCGGTGCCTGCGACGGTAGTGGCCGGCTGCCGTTTTATGCGAAAGTCGACGCGAAGGCCGTTAGGACAGCTGCGTGCTTGACCGCGCAGAGTCCGCATGAGCGGGTCAGGGTGTCGGTTGATTTGTCTGTGTCGTACGATTCTGCGACGGCAGCGTATCGGTACGAATTCCGTGTTTCCAATGAACCGAACGCGCAGAACTCCGTCCGGCGGTTTGGAATCGCGCCGGCGCCCGACCCACTGGCCGCGGGTGCACCTGCGAAGTGGGATGGGTTCTACGGATACCAGGAACGGGACGACGCGCTGGTTTGGGCGGTAATGGACGACAGCACGCCGCCACCGATTGGGTGGTCGGAGGGGCAGCCATACCCGAGCCCGTTCGAGATACAACCTGGTGAGACAAAGGAGGGGTTCTGGTTCGAGACGAAGGAACCGCCTCTTGAGTTCTCGTTCTATGCGCAGGGGTTTGACACATTGCCGACCGAGGATGATGTGGTCGATGTGCCGTATCCGAGCGTGTTCGTGAGTGGGGTCTCTGGGACATTCACGGTGTTGGGTGTCGAACCCGCAGAGGCCGCCCACGGCAATCCCGGACTGCAGCCGTCGTGTCCGAATCCGGCCAAGGACAACGTGACCGTGAGTTTCGTGCTGTCTGCGGCGGCCGACGTGCACCTCGCCGTCTATGACGCGAACGGCAGACGAGTCAGGACCCTGATCAACCAGCATAGGGCTCCGGGGCTTCATGCGGTCACGTGGAATGGGTGCGCTGAGAGCGGTGCAGCCGTCAGTCCGGGTGTGTACTTCGCTCGTCTCATGGTGAACGGGCGCTCGGTCGGGAGTCAGCGGGTAACGATCTTGCGCTAATGTGGGCACCTGAATGACCAACGTCCTCCGTGTCCATGTGAACCTGGGGATGTGCGGAGGTCGCGCCGCGCTCCTGGTGTCACTGGTCATCTGAGCTTCAAGTCGCAGCAATTCGCTGCTTCTCATACGCCCGATACTGCAGCGCCTCTGCCAGCGCGCGTACGCTGATGCGCTCGTCGCCTACGAGATCCGCGATCGTCCGCGCCACGCGCATTGCGCGGTGCACGGCCCGCGCGCTCATCCCGCCACGATCCACGGCGTCCGTGACGAGCCGTCGTCCAACAGCATCGAGGGCGCAGCACTCCGATAGCCGCGCCGGAGGCAGCGCAGCATTCATGCACCCGCGCGTGCGTTGATATTGTCGTGCTGCGAGCACGCGTGTTCGAACGACCGCACTCGACTCCCCCGCAGTTGCATCATGCAGGTCCCATGCCGTCAACGCCGGCACCTCGACCTGCAAGTCGATCCGATCCAGCACCGGTCCGCTCACTCGCGCATGATGCTGCGCGATCTCCGTCGGCGTGCAGCGACAGCCTCTGCGGGGATGCCCGAGCCAGCCGCACTTGCACGGATTCATCGCGGTCACGAGCAGGGCGCGCGCCGGGAACTCGCTGGAGCCGCTGGCGCGGACGATGGTGACCGTGCCGTTCTCGAGCGGCTGGCGCAGCGCGTCGAGCAGGCCGCGCGCGAACTCCGACAACTCGTCGAGGAAGAGCACGCCGTGGTGGGCGAGCGAGATCTCGCCGGGGCGCGGCGGCGAACCGCCGCCCACCAGTCCCGCGGGCGAGACCGTGTGGTGCGGCGCGCGGTAGGGGCGGCGGGTCATGAGTCCGCGCCCGGGACGGCGCAGTCCCGCGGCCGAGTGCAGGCGCGTGACCACCAGCGCTTCCTCGGGTTCGAGCGGTGGGAGGATGCCGGGCAGACGCCTCGCGAGCATGGACTTGCCCGCGCCGGGCGGGCCGACGTAGAGCAGGTGGTGCCCGCCGGCAGCGGCGATCTCGAGTGCCCGGCGCGCCACCGTCTGCCCGCGCACGTCGCGGAGATCCTCGCTCGTCGTGGGCTCGGGGTCGGGTGGCGCCGGGGCCTGGCACGGCAACTCCGCGCCGCGCAGCCACTCGACCGCTTCGAGCAGGGTGCCCACGGCGTGCACGGCGAGGCCCTCGACGAGTGCGGCCTCCGGAGCGCAGTCGGAGGCGCACAGCAGGCTCGTCACGCCCGCGCGCCACAACGCCTCGGCCAGTGGCAGGGTGCCCCGCACCCCGCGCAGGCGGCCGTCGAGCGCCAGTTCACCGAGTGCCGCAGCGCCTTCGAGACGCTCGCATGGGGCCTGGCCGGTGGCGACCAGCACGCCCAGGGCGACTGCGAGGTCGGCCGAGGCGCCCTCTTTGCGGCGCTCGGCGGGCGCGAGGTTCACGGTGACCTTGCGGTCGGGGAGCTGGAAGCCTGCGTTCCGCAGCGCCGGCCAGACCCGGTCACGCGCCTCGCGGCCGGTGGCGTCGGGCAGGCCCACGAGGACGAAGCCGGGCAGGCCGGGCCCGACGTCCACCTCGCACTCGACCGGGAGCGCCTCCAGGCCCCACAGGGCGGCCGTCCGCACGCGGCTCAGCACCGGGCATGGCTCCGCAGGGGCGGGTAGCGGGGGCAGACGACCGGGGTAACGCAAGCGCCGCGCCAGCGAGGGCTGAGGGCAATCTACCTACGTCAGGACGGCTCGTCTCTGAAAGACCCTCAGCCCGAGGCGGAACCTTGACCGGTGCCCCGGGCGAGTTGGCGGAGCGGCAGCGGCCACCGCGCTCGCCCTATCTCCCGAATTCCCCGCGCAGCACGACCGGGCCGGCCGGGCCGGCGGATGCCGCGCCGTTCGGAGGCTCGAGCGAGAGCGCGAGCGCCGCGAGGGTGGTGTCGCCAATGTGCTCAAGCCTGGCGACCGCTGTGCCCTTCTGGTCGGGGCGGACCGATCCCAGCCTCCGCCAGCCGGACCCGTCGCGGCCCCACAGGACGTAGTCTCCCGCCGGGAGACTGCTGCACATCACCAGCGCGCGTCCGGTGGCGGGATCGAAGTTCGCACGCCCGTGGACGGCGGGCCACGCGATCGCCGCCGGTGCGAGGTTGGCCACGCGCACCGCCGGGGAGGTCAGCACGTCGCTCCAGTAAGTCTCCGCCGCGTACTTCTGCGAGAGACGATTCAGGAGGATCCCCGTCTCGGCGAGATTGACTCGCAGGCGCTGGACCTCGAGCCAGGCGATGCCCGCGACCACGGCCAGCACGATGGCCAGGTACAGGAACCCCCAGCCCTTCCAGGAGAGTGCCTGGCTCGACCGTACCTCCAGCACGCGGGTGCCCGCGTCGGAGTCGCGGATCCGCTGCTCGACGGCGAGCAGCGCGTCCGACATCACCCGGGTGCGCAGCGCGCGGCTGGGACGGGAAAGCGGCACGCTGCGGGCGAGCACGAGCACCGCCCGACGGAACTCCTCCAGCGCTGTGGCGCAGGGCTCGCAGCGCAGGGCGAGATGCTCGAGGAGGTGGCGCCGCTCGCGATCGTCCATGCAGCCCACGGCGTGGCTGGCGCACAGGGTGAGGTGCGCGTCGAGGTGGTCATTCATACCGGCTCCTTCACTGTGGCGCCCTCCAGCAGGCGCTCCAGCCCGCGGCGCAGCAGGTTCTTCGCCGCCGCCGGTTCCACCTCGAGATGGCTGGCCAGGCGCATGGAGTGCATGCCCTTGAAGAACGCGGCCTCCAGCGCCTGACGCTCGAGCGCGGGGAGTTCCCGCACGGCCGTCGCCTCGGGGGAATCCGGCGCCTGCGGCGCGGCCTTGCGGGCGCTCTCGACCAGGTCCGTGGCCTCCGAGCGGCGGGGGCGCTCGCGCAGCGCGTCGATCGCCTCACGGCGGATCAGCGCCAGCAGCCAGCTCGCGACCGGGCCCTCGCGCCGATCGTAGAGGCGGGTGCGGGTCCCCACGACCATCCAGGTCCGGTACAGCAGATCGTCGGCTTCGCGCTCGTTCCCGAGCATCGCGGTGCAGACGGCATGGAGCAGGGGCGTGTGGCGGTCGTAGAGTTCGGCCAGGGCCGCCATGTCACCGGCGTAGATGCGCAGCAGACAGAGGAGGTCGGCTTCCTGGGAATCGGGAGCGGCCATCGTGCATCCTCTTGGATCTCAAGCGCCACCGCGCTGGGGAGCATGGTCCTCGGACGGACCAGCCGCCCGGCCTACAGCATGAAGCTGAACCCGTCCGTGATCTTCAAATTCAGCTGGCCCCCGACCCCGAAGCGCATCTTGGTGTATCGGCGGCTGCCCGAATCGAGGGGACGCTGAACCCGAGCGGGAGGTTTACGCCGACGTCGGTGTTGCTGACGTCACGCACGCCCAGCGGGCGCTCCCCGTTCACGAAGGCCGCCCCGAGCCCGTCAGTCGCATGTGGTAGAACGCATCGAAGTTGAAGGCGATGCCGGTCTACTGGCTGCCGAAGCCCACCTCGAGGTTCGAACTGAACGACCGCTCGGAAGCATAGGCGCACGGTCCGGCCGCTGCAACCGCGGTCTCGAGGCGGGTTCGCCCGGACGATCCATGGGCCCGCGCCCGGGGTCTGCTCCCTCCCAGGGTGGCGAAAACGTCAACTGGCGCCATTGGGGCGTCCAAATGGGTCTACCAGTCTCGCGGAAGAGGCAGGTGGCCGCCACGCCCGCTCGCGGTGGTGCGGCAGCCTCGCTCCCCACGATCCTCATGGCCATCCAACCGGAGGCACGATCAAGCACTTTCTCGCGTTGGCCAGCCTGCTCTGTGTCGTCGGAGTGTCCGCGGCGGCGCCGCTCGGCACGGTCGCCCCGAAGGTCGGATTCGGCGTGCAGGGCAATTTCAAGCAGGGCAGTCTCTCAGGACCTGCGATCGATGGTACGAAGTCGCTCAAGGACGCATATGGACCTGGCTTGGGTGGCGGCGCGCATCTCGACCTCGGCCTGCCGGGCCTGAGCCTGCGCCTGTCCGGCGACTACCTGAAGTACTCGCTGGACGAGGAACGGTTCCGCGGCTCCCAGGCAGACATCTTCGGCGATGCCGTGGACCAGATCTCGGTCAAGGGTGGGGGGCTCGGCATCATGTCGGCCAGCGCCAGCGCGAAGGTCGCGGTCATGCCACTACCCGTGGTGCGGCCGTACGTCACGGGCGGCGCCGGGCTGGCGTGGCTCTCCGTGGCCGAGGCCCGGACGTCCATCGCGAATGTGCCCGGCAACACCTTCCCGGCGACCACCCAGAGCGGGAAGCAGAGCTTCGACGTGGGCGCAGGGGTGGACCTGGATATTGGCATCAAGCTCTTCGTCGAGGCGCGCTACGTGTGGATCCTCACGGCGGGGGAGAGGAGCACGTACGTGCCCGTGGCGCTTGGGGTGACGTTCTATGAATTCCCATCTAGTCTGCAGCGGGGTGTGCGAGCGAGTGCCTCCCGTCGTCGAGGAACGTCTTGCGGATCAACTCCTCCACGGCGGACATCGCGGCTTCCAACTCGGCGCGTTTCTGGTTCACCTGCGGAACCGGATCCGGATCCCTGGCGAGCGCCTCGTCACAACTCTCCCGGAGTGGCAGACGCCCGTCGCGCTGCCCCAAATGCGCCATCCGCGCCCTGATCCGCCCGATCAGTCTCCGCGCTTCCGCGATCCGCTCCCCTGCCCGTTCCACACCCGCCGTGCCGCGCCGCACGTCCTGAAGCAAGCGGCACTCGAACGTTCGGCAACACTCCGGGCGATACGCGTAGATGCCGCAGCGCTTCCCCTGCAATGCCCGGCACGGCTGCGACAGCAGCGCGCCGTTCGTGTCATCGTCCTCGATCTCCAGCCCCATGACCTCCAGCTTCGCGGCTTCGGCGCGGCCGGCCAGCTCCACGTCGGCGAACAACGACCCGTCGCAGCACAACCCGCACTGTGTGCACAGCGTGTCCGTGAGGCTCGGCTTCATGCGGGGACAATAGTGGCGATGCCTCGTCCCTGAAAACCACGCAGGGGGCTGCTGCCGTTCCTGCGGGTTCTGGGCGCGAAGGGGCGCCGGCGGATTCAGAGTGCCGTCAACGATCCGGGTTACCAGGCGATCCTCGCCGCCTTGCGACGGGGTCCAGAGATCCGGCCTCCCGCCGGCCGATAGCCCTCGTGGCGGGCCGCACGCGGCGGCCCGCCCATTCGAGTCCCCAAGAACCTCGCGATGCTCTGCCCCAAGTGTCAGATGGAGCAGGAGGACCGGAACCTCCTTTGCGACTACTGCGGGATCTGGTTTGCGAAGTACGAGGCACTCCTCGAGGAGAGCACGCCCGTCGAGGCGAGAATCACCGTCTATGCGCCGCCGGTGACTGCCGCGGCGGGGTGGCTGCGCGAGCGGCTCTTCACCCCGCGGCCGGCCACGAACTCGCTCGCGCTCGGCGGGCGCGCGGCGCTGCTGCTCGGACTGGTGGTGCGGGGCTGGTGGATCATCTCGTGTCCCATCGAGAGCAACGGCGCCGGCGGGTCGTTCCTGCACCTGGTCAACCTGCCATTCCACGAGGCGGGGCTCTTGACATGAGCTCGGCACGTGTTCTTCGCGCCGTTCGGCAACTTCGTCCGCTCGCTGGGCGGCACGCTGGGTCAGATGATCATGCCGATGGTCTGCTGCCTCGTGCTGCTGTTCAAGACGCGCGACCCTTTCGGTGCGGGCGCGGCCCTGGGGTGGTTCGGTGAGAACTTCATTGACATCGCGCCCTACATCAACGACGCCGGAACCGGTGAACTGCCGCTGCTCGGCGGGAACACCGGCGAGAGCGCCCCCTACGGTTTCCACGACTGGGAGTACCTGCTCACCGAGACGAATCGCCCCGGCCGCGAGCACGACATGGCGCGGACCAGCCACTCCATTGGCGCGTTCGTCATGGTGCTGGCGCTGGTGTGGATGGCGGCGATGTTGCGGCGTTCATACCGTCAGGGTCAGGCAAGGCGCAGCTGATGCTTCACGATGACCTGGCCCGGAGGATTCATGAAGCGCAGCCTTGGAGCACAATCTGGGGCACGGCCACTGCGTTGCGCGACCGGGGTGCTCCCCGGCGTGTCTCATGACACGCCTGCGGTGCAGCCCGTTCGCGCGCCTTGTCGCCGCGCCCCATCTCGCATTCTCGGCTGGCGTTTCATGAATCGTCCAGGCTGGTGGTGACTGGGAACTGCAACGCCCCTCGAACGCTCGGCGTCGCAGCGCTCAAGTCGGGCGTGGAGTGACGCCCGGGGCATCGCAAGCGCAGCGCCAGCCTGGGGCCCCGGGCGGCACCCGATTTACGTTCAACCTCCTGGGCTGCTGGCCGATAACCCATTCCTGGACGACCACGACCGGGAGTGATGCCATTGCAGCAAAGACGCTCGGAATCCCCTCATCACTCGGACCACGATCTCGCACGAACGCTGGTGCGTGAGCTCGCCGTGGCGTTCCCGCCACGCGAGGCCGTGGCCGAGGTCCGCAGTCTCCTGAAGTCGTTGCGGGTCGCGCTGCCGGGTGCCGGCCAGCGTCGCTTGCGTGTCGTCCTCACGCGTGCGGCCCGCCGCTGGCGCCGGCGGGGCCTGGGTGACGACGCCGCGGCGCGGATGGTGCTGGAGCTGGCTGCGCCGGGGGCCCTGCGCACCATGCCGCACGCCTTCCCGGGGCCCGGCCGCGCGCTGAAGGCCCTGGTGGACTCGGTGCCCATCCCGATGATCGCCGGGGACTGGGATCTGCGGATCACCGCCTGCAATACCGCCTTCGAGGAACTCGTCCACGAATCAAACGCCGCGCTCCAGGGCAGGCCGTTGTCGGAGTTGCTCGGGCCCGAATGCCGTGAGGACCTGCCCCGGCAGCTCCAGGCGATGGGCGCCAGCCCCACCGCGCTCCAGGTCGGCCGTGTGACCCTGGTCCGCGTGCCAGGGATGGAGTTCCTCGGCACCTGGATCCCGCTCAAGCGGACCGACGGAGTGGGGGCCTGGCTGCTGCGGCTGGCCTCGGGCCCGGCCGCGTCGCTCGAGGATCTGGGCGAGCAGTTGCGCCGGGAAGCGGCGCAGAAGGAGAAGCTCGCCGCGCTGCTCACTGTGAGCAATGCGGTCGTGACCTCGCTCGATCTGGACCAGATCCTCGACACCATCGCTCGCGAGGTCCGCAAGGTCATCCAGGTGGATGAGTGCATGGTGTTCCTGCTCGATGAGACCGGGAAGGTGCTCTTGCCGGCGGCCTGCGACGTGCAGGAATTCCGCGACGAGGTCATGGCCATGCGCCTGCCGGTCGGACAAGGCGTCACGGGCAACGTGGCCCTGACCGGGAAGGGCGAGATCGTCAACAGCGCCCTGGATGACCCGCGGGCCGTCCAGATTCCGGGCACGCCGGTCGAGCAATCGGCGCTGCTGTGCGTCCCGCTGTGGGTGCGCGAGCAGGTGGCCGGGGCCATCACGCTCACGCGCGTCGGGGACCGCATCTTCCAGAGCGAAGACCTGGAGCTGGCGACGCTGTTCGCCGGCCAGTGCAGCGCGGCCATCTCGAATGCGCGGCTCTTCGAGGAGATCCGGCGCGCCTACCATGAGTTGCGCGAGGCCCAGTCCCAGCTGGTGCAGTCGGCCAAGCTGAACGCCCTGGGCGAGATGGCGGGGGGCGTGGCCCACGACTTCAACAACATCCTGGCCGCGATCCTGGGGCGCACGCAGTTGCTGCTGCAGAGTGTGCCGGACGCGAGCATGCGCCGCCAGCTCGAGGTCATCGAACGGGCCGCCCTCGACGGCGCGCAGACCGTGCGCCGGGTGCAGGAATTCACGCGCCTGCGGCAGGACGAGCACTTCGAGCCGCTGGATGTACGGGAGGTGCTGCAGGGTGTGCTCGAGCTGACGCGCTCGGCCTGGGAGGCGGAGTCCAAGCGGCACGGCATCGTGCTGACAGCGGTACTCGACCTGCACGTCGGGCAGTTCGTCGCGGGCAACGCCTCGGAGTTGCGCGAGGTCTTCACCAACCTGATCCTGAACGCGCTCGACGCCATGCCGTGGGGCGGAACGCTCACGCTCTCGAGCATCGTCGCGGACGGCGAGGTCTGTATCCGCGTGACCGATACCGGCGTGGGGATGGACGCCGAGACGCGCGGGCGCGTCTTCGACCCCTTCTTCACCACCAAGCCGGTCAAGGGCACCGGGCTCGGCCTCTCGGTGGCCTACGGCATCATCACGCGCCATCACGGCCGCATCGAGGTCGAGTCTGAGCCGGGCTGCGGCAGCGTCTTCAGCGTCTGGCTGCCCGCGACAGTGGCGCGCCAGGCGGGATCCGAGACGGCACCCGACGGGCCGCTGCCGCGCCTGCGTGTGCTGGCGGTGGACGACGAAGAACCGGTGGCGCAGGTGCTCGGTGACCTGCTCGCCGTGCTGGGCCAGGAGGTGGAGATTGCCCTGGGCGGTGCGGCGGGCCTCGAGCGCTACTCACCCGAGCGCTTCGACGTGGTGTTCACCGACCTCGGCATGCCCGGGGTGAACGGCTGGGACGTGGTGCAGGCGGTCAAGTTGCGCTCCCCGGACACGCCGGTCGTGGTCGTCACCGGCTGGGGGGCCCAGATCGAGGGCGGGGCTCTGCACGCGCGGGGCGCGGACTACGTGATCCCCAAGCCGTTCTCGATCGAGGATGTCCGCGAAGTATTGCGGCAGTTGAGCGCACGCCCCGCGCGCGCCGCCTGAGGCCTTCGGCTGCTTCGGCGGGGACGAGTGTGTGCCCGCCCCGGGATCAGGATCCGGTGACGGAGGTCTTTACCAGCGCCAGCATCTCGTCGAAGGGGAGCCGCTGGCCGAGCAGGGCCATGCGCACCACGCCCTGGCGGTTGATCAGTACGAAGCCCGGCCTCACCTGCCGCATCCGGGTGTCGTAAAGCCCGTAGAGCTGACTGATCTCGCCGGTGATATCGGAGAGCAGGATGACGGGCAACTGCTCTCGCTGGGCATGGGACTTCAGGACGTGTGCCTTGTCGGCGCAGATGCCGTAGGGCTTCACTCCCAGCCGGCGCAGGTCGGGTTCGATCTCCTTCAGGGGGGTGAGGTCCGTGTGGCGGTCGGCGAAGACCAGCAGGATCCAGTAGCCCTTGAGATGCGCGAGGCGCACCGGCCGGCCCTGCGAGCCGTCGAGTTCGAACCCGGGCGCCTGCTCCCCCACGTAGACCTGGCTCTGGATGCGGTTCTCCCGCGCGGTGGCCGCGATCGGGCTCTGCGGGGTGGCAGGAGGCGTCGCGGGCGTGTTCGACTTGCTCGGATCGTCGGCGCGAGTGGCACCCGCCAGCGCCAGCAGCATCACCACTGCGAAGAGTGAACGTCTCATGGCCCCACCTCCCGGTTCGGGTACGAGCTTCAGCGCGCGATCAACTCTCCTATGACGTCGGCAACCGCGTGGACGCCACCGCGTCCCGCACGGCGTGAAGATTCTCTGCCGGAGTGCCCGGTGGGATCGAACAGCCGGGTGCGGCGAGCCAGCGGCGCCCCGCGGTCTCGGCCAGCGCGGTGGCGTACTCCGCCAGCGCGGCCCCGGGACCGGCCTCCTGCAGGGCGCCATCCTGGGAGATCCCGCCCATCACCGCGGGCCGGAGGCGCCCGAGTGCCTCGCGCAGCGTGGGATTCGTCGGGTCGTTCGTGGCCCACGAGAAGGCCGCGACCGGGTAATCGCTGAACTCGAACAGCAGGTTCCTGCGCTTGCACGCGTGCAGCACGTTGAACGGAGCATCCGCCGCTGCGGCCAGCACGCGCAGGTCGAAGGGGCGCGCCCAGGCGCGGACCTGCGCGGGCGTGAGCAGGTCGGCCGAGGCCCAGTCCACGGTGGCGAAGTAGATGCCGTCAGCCCCGGCGCGCAGCAACTCGCGCACGAAGGGCTCGAAGGTGGCCGTCACCGCCTCGAGCGCTCCGCGCACGAGGTCGGGATGCGAGTCGAGTTGGGCGCGCAACTCCTCGGGGGTCTCGACCATCTCGCCCAGCACGGCGAGCGGTGTGAAGACCGTCTCGATGAGCGGCACTTCGGCCGGCAGCGCCTGGCGCAGCAGGCGCACCGCTTCGAGTTGCTCGCCCAGCGCTCCCGCGGTGGCTGGCTGTGGGGTGACCTGCGCCCAGTCCGTGGGCGCGTGCACAGGCCACGACTCGAGCACGGGCTTCACGTCGGGCACGCCCGGGTAGCGGTAACGCACGCCCCAGGGCTCGACGTGGTAGTGCTTGCGCGGGTTGAGCTTCACCCAGTCCCAGCGGTACTCGCGCCAGGACTCGAGCGTGGCCTCGGCCAACTCGGCCGCGCTGCTCTCGCGATGATAGACGTGGCCCCAGAAGGACACCGGGGGCCGGTCCACGGCGCGGCCCTGGATGGCAGCCAAGACCCGTTCGCGAGATGTCATGCTGCCTCCCAACGGTGGCCCGTGGCGAAGGCGCGGTCGGTCGGCCCCGCCCGGCGGGGCTCGGTGAAACGGCCCGGGACGCGACCCGGCGCCACTCCTCTGTAATCACTCTAGACCCGGGAACGGGGCGCGACAAGGGCCGGGCACTTTGCGCCGCAGGCGCTCAGCCCCTAGCGTTGCGACATGCGAAAGGACCTGGGCGTGCGCATCGGTGCGGGAGTGGTCCGGACCTGCCTCCTGCTCGCGCTCCTGCTCGCGGGCGGGTGCGCCCGGAGTCCGGAGCCCGCGGCCTCGCGGCCGCCGTCGCGGCCCGTCGCCGTCCCGCTCGCCGTGAACGTCTACGCGGACACCGGTCGCGGTGGCCACCTCGAAGTGCGCCCGCCCGCCGCTCGCGTCTGGCTTGCGAGCGTCACGCCAGCGCGCCTGCCGGCGCCCGCGCCCGCCCTGCCCGAGGCGCTTCCCGACAGTCTGCCGCCGCCCGAGGATCCGCCGCCCGGGCTCGCCGTGAACCCGGGGCTCAAGCCGCCCATCCTGCGCGCGCCCGGGACGCTGGCGCTGCCGACCGGCTGGCGTGGCCCCCGGACGAGTGTGGATCTGGACGTGCGCGTGGACGAGTCGGGCCGCGTGAGCGAGGCGCTCCCGGCCCGGGCGAATGGCGACCCGGCGGGGATCGAGGCGGGGCTGGTCGAGGCGGCGCGCCGCTGTGCCCTCGGGATGCGCTTCTACCCGGCGCTCCAGGGCGGGCGAGCCGTGCCGGTGTGGTGCCGCCAACGCTTCGACTTCGGTGGAGCGCAGCGATGAGCCGCCGTCGCGCGAGCGCGGCCTGGGCGGGCCCGGCGCTGGCCCTGGGCCTGGTGGCGGCACTGGTCGCGATCGTGCTCTCGCTCTCGGGCGGGAGCTGCGACCTGATCGACCCTGCGCGGCGCCTGGTGCGCGAGCGCATCCGCGAGCAACTCACCGCCCGCCAGAGCGCGCGACGCTGGTTCCGGCGCTCGCCCGAGCGCGCGCTGGTGGGCAACTACGACGTTGCACCCCTGGTGCTGCGCTTCTACGAGCGCCGCGGATTCAACGCCGCGTGGAGCGTGAAGCGGGGCCTGCGGGGCGAGGCCCTGCGACTGGCCGACGCGCTGGAAGCCGCGCCGCGCGAAGGTCTCGAACTCGGGGACGCCCAGGCGGACCAGGTGCGCGCGCGGGTCGAGGTGCTGTCGTCCGCCCGCGAAGCGCTCGGCCGCAGGGCCGAGCCGCGCCTGCTGGCCGAAACCGACATCCTGCTGACGCGTTCGTTCCTCAAGCACGCCATGCATCTGCACTCGGGACTCATCGACCCGGCGCGGCTGCCTTCGGACTGGTACCTGAACCCGCGGCGTGCGGATCTGGTGAATGTGCTGGAGCAGGCGCTCGCCACGCGCGACGTGGCCGGGGCGCTCGCGGACCTCGAGCCGGCGCACCCGGGCTACGCGGCGCTGCGCACACTGCTCGAGCGCTACCGCGAGATCGCCCGTGCGGGCGGGTGGCGCGGGGTGCCGCCGGGCCGGCCGCTCAGGCGCGGGAGCGCGGCCGAGCGCGTGCGCCTGCTGCGCGAGCGGTTGGCTGCCGAGGGCGACCTCGACCGCTCGCTCGCGGGCGGCGAGACGTTCGATGCCGCGCTGGTCGCAGCGGTCCGACGCTTCCAGGCGCGCCACGGGCTCGACACCACGGGCGTCGTGGGCGAGCGCGATCGGGTGGAGCTCGACGTGCCGGTGGAGGCGCGCATCCGGCAGATCACGCTCAACCTGGAGCGCTGGCGCTGGCTGCCCGCCAGCCTCGGCGAGCGCCACCTGCTGGTGAACATCCCCGGCTTCACGCTCGAGGCCCGCGAACCGGACCGCGCCGTGCTGGCCATGCGCGTCGTGGTGGGCAGGGAGCTGAGCCGCACGCCCATGTTCAGCGACTCGATCACCTACCTCGTCTTCAACCCGATCTGGGAGCTGCCGATCGAGATCGCGAAGAACGAGGTGCTGCCCGCGATCCAGAAGGACCCGGAGTACCTGGTGAAGAACCACCTGCGCCTCTACGAGCGGCACGGCCGCGGAAAGCGCGAGGTGGACCCCGCGAAGGTAGACTGGCAGAAGGTCACGCCCGAGGAGTTCGGCTTCGCGGTCAAGCAGGACCCCGGGCCGGAGAACTCGATCGGCCACGTGAAATTCATGTGCCCGAACCAGTTCGCGATCTACCTGCACGACACGCCGGCCGGACACCTGTTCAGCGCGACCCAGCGCGACTACAGCCACGGCTGCGTGCGCGTCGAGCGCCCGCTCGAACTGGCGCTGTACCTGCTGCGCGGCAAGGCCGGCTGGGACTCGGCGCGCATCGTGGCGGCCTTCGACACGCTGAAGAACAAGGTGGTCCAGTTGCCCGAGCCCGTGCCGGTCCACATCCTCTACTGGACCACCTGGGTGGACGATCGTGGCGTGGCGCAGTTCCGCCGCGACGTCTACGCCGTGGACAGCCTGCTCACGGACGCTCTCAGCCGCGCCCGCAGGCTGCCCGC
>Ga0315287_10004331_pt1 | contig 13833 bp, 13 predicted proteins | sample YL17G11_0_MG_FD_205037 | JGI IMG/M metagenome (GOLD analysis project Ga0315287, IMG submission 205037) | Sediment microbial communities from Yellowstone Lake, YNP, Wyoming, USA - YL17G11_0 | ecosystem: Environmental > Aquatic > Freshwater > Lake > Sediment | place: USA: Wyoming | collected... | reverse complement strand
CGGCGCGCGACTGTCGGGGACTATCCCGGCACGTTCAACATCGCCGGCGACGGGGTATTGATGTTGTCCCAAGCCGTACGCCTCGCTCATCGCATGGCGATGCCTGTCGCTCCGATTCTCGTAGGTCCACTGGGGCAAGCGATTCGGCGCGCCGGCATCGCTGACTTCTCACCCGAACAAGTGCGATTCCTCACGTACGGCCGGGGGGTTGACACGACGCGGATGCGTGAGGTGTTCGGTTTCGACCCGATGTTCTCGACGCGCGAGACGTTCCTGGACTTCGTGGCGGCGCGCGGACTTGCGGGCGTCATCAGCCCGTCGCGAGTCGCTACGGCCCAAGTGATCATCGATCGCTTGTTGACCCACGGTCCGGTGGGTCGCGCTGTCGATGTCTCGCTCGCCATCCGTGGCCACGGCCAAGTCGACGAAGCGGCGGAGTCGGCCAATGCCTGACGCGACTGTGATTCCCATCGATGGCGGACGCGAAGACCGTCCTCGCCGTACCTCCGTCTCTGCGGGATCGCGGGCGGCCGGTGCTACCGGCCCCAAGCCGAAACCGCCGCCGCGTCGCCTGGAGACTGCCGCGACCCCGTCCCCGAAGCCGGTCGCCAAACGTGCCCAGAAGGTCACCAAGAAGGCGGCGCCGAAACCCGTCGAGAAGCCGAGGGACACAGCCACCGTCAGAAGCGAGGCGAAACCCGCCGCGAAGAAGAAGCCGGTGAAGAAGGTCGCAGAACCCATCCGCGAGCCGGCGATCGAGTTGCGTGAGTGGGATGCGCGCGTTGCCGAGACCCTCGACTTCCTGCGTCGACGCCTGACCGGGGAGTACGAAGTGGACGACTTCGGCTTCGACCCCGAGTTGACCGACAAGGTTCTGCTGCAGGTGCTCCGTCCCCTGTACGACCGCTGGTTCCGGGTCGAAGCGCGAGGGTTGGAGAACGTCCCCTCGACCGGGGGCGCCCTGGTGGTGGCCAATCACTCCGGCACGATCGCGCTGGACTCGCTCATGACGCAGCTCGCGTTGCACGATCACCACCCGGCCCACCGCACACTTCGGATGCTCGGCGCGAATCTGGTGTTCTCGTTGCCATTCGCAGGGGAACTCGCCCGCAAGGGGGGGCACACCCTGGCCTGCGCGCCGGACGCGGAGCGACTGCTCGGCCGCGGAGAGCTCGTCGGAGTGTGGCCGGAAGGGTTCAAGGGTGTCGGCAAGCCGTTCAGCGAGCGGTACAAGCTGCAGCGGTTCGGTCGAGGGGGATTCGTCGCGGCGGCCCTGCGCGCCGGCGTACCGATCATTCCGACCGCAATCGTGGGAGCCGAAGAGATCTACCCGATCCTCGGCAACTTCAAGACCCTCGCGCGGCTCCTGGGCATGCCGTACTTCCCGTTGACACCGACCTTCCCGTGGTTGGGTCCACTCGGAATGATCCCGCTGCCGAGCAAGTGGATCATCGAGTTCGGTGAGCCGATTCCCACAGATGCCTTCCCCGAAGCTGCTGCCGACGATCCGATGCTGGTCTACAACCTGACCGACCAGGTGCGTGAAACCATCCAGCAGAGCCTCTACCGCGTCCTGCTCACCCGCCCCTCAGCCTTCGCCCGATAGGCGCCCGATAGGCGCCCGATAGGCGCCCGATAGGCGACTTCAGCGATCAGCGGTGGCGCTTCTTGATCGCGGCCACTGTCATGCCGACCCCGACGCCAACTGCGGCGCCGGTCACGACGCCCACCGGGATGCCCACGTGAGTGGCCATCCGCTTACGTCGATAGTCGCGTACGGTCCAGCCTTGCTCGCGCGCGTACGCCCGCAAGTCCGAATCCGGGTTGACCGCGCACGGATTCCCCACGAGGGACAGCATCGGGATGTCGTTGGACGAATCCGAGTAGGCCGCGCATCGCGACAGGTCGAGTCCTTCGCGGGCGGCCAGCGCGCGTACGGCCTCCACCTTCGCCGGACCGTGTAAGGGCTGACCCACGAGCCGACCCGTGTACACACCGTCCTCGATCTCCGAGACCGTGCCCAAGGCGCCGGTCAGGCCCAGCCGCCGCGCCATGATCGTGGCCAACTCGACCGGTGTCGCGGTCACGAGCCACACCCGCTGACCGGCGTCGAGGTGCCCCTGCGCCAAGGCCAAGGTCCCTGGCCACAGCTTCGTGGCCATCACGTCGTCGAAGATCTCCTCGGCCAGGGATTGGAGTTCCTCGACGCGGCGACCGGCGACGAAACTCAGCGCTGCCTCGGTCGCTGAGGCCATGTCACCCATGTCTTCCGCGCCCAGCGCGAACCGCGCCTGCTTCCACGCGAAGTCGCTGAGGTCACGAAAGGTGAAGAACTTGCGCGCCGCGAGTCCGCGAGCGAAATGGAAGATGCTCGCCCCGCGCATGATCGTGTTGTCGACATCGAAGAACGCGCCCGCGTACTGATCCGGCGGCACCTCGAGGGCACTCTCCACATCCGCAACCGCGGCAGCGGCCTCGCCGGCCAGCCGGTAGGACTCGGCGAGATCCATCGGTCGCAGCGCTTGATTCACACCTGGAACACTACCCACGCTTCACTGTGCGACACTCCGCATCGTGGCTGGCAATCTGGCTGATCTGGTGCGCGACTCCGCGCGCCGCTCACCCGCGCACGCGGCTCTCATCGAGGGCCACAAACGCGTGACCTGGTCGCAACTGGACGCGCTCGTCGATGATGCCGCTGCGGGTCTTCGATCGCGCGGCCATCAACCCGGCGAGCGCATCGCCATCCTGATGGGCAACCGGATCGAATTCGCCGTCGCCTATTTCGCCATCTTGCGAGCCGGACTCGTCGCCGTGCCACTGAACGCCGGCTACACCGGCCCCGAAATCGCCGATCTGATCCCCCAGTGCGGGGCCGAGTTGATCCTCGCCGAGCCCACGACATTGCGCGTCGCCTTCGAAGGAGGCACCGCGTCGGGTCGGGGCGTGCCCGTGATGGACGTCACCGGTCCGGACTGGGCCAGGCTCACGACGCACCGATCCGCGACGGCTGCCAAACCAGCGCAGAGTCCGGTCGAGACCACGGGCGACGAACTGGCCGTCCTGCTCTTCACGTCGGGAACGAGCGGCAAACCCAAGGCAGCGATGCTGCACCACCGCACCTTGCTCGCCGACCTCGAGGCCCTCGACGCGATCGAACCGCGACCGATGACCGCCGATGACATCGTGCTGATGGTCTTGCCGATGTTCCACGTGTACGCACTCAACGCGGCTCTGGGCCTGGCTGCCAAGGTCGGTGCGTCGTGCGTCCTTGTCGACCGGTTCGATCCGGTCGCAACGCTGGAGACCATTCGGCGAGAGGGTGTCACCAACATCCCCGGGGCCCCGCCCATGTACATCGCCTGGTCCGGGCAGCCCGATCTGCGCGAGTCACTGAAGACCGTACGACTCATGGTGTCCGGCGCGGCTGCGCTGCCGCCCGCAGTGTTCGAGCAGTATCGGACCCTCGGCCTTCCGGTCTGGGAGGGCTATGGGATGACCGAGACCGCGCCGGTCATCACGTCTACGTTGGTGAGTGGTCGGTCGAAGGCGGGCTCGGTGGGGACGGCGATTCCTGGTCTGGAGCTGCGACTGCTCGACGAGGACGGTGACGAAGTCGATGACGGCGATCCCGGCGAGATCTGGGTACGCGGCCCGAGTGTCTTCGCCGGCTACTGGCCCGATGGGGAGGACGGGCCCGACGACGAGGGGTGGTACGCCACGGGCGACGTCGCCTACGCCGACGAGGACGGCGACCTGCATCTGGTCGATCGACGGCGCGAGATGGTGATTGTTTCCGGGTTCAATGTCTATCCACGCGAGATCGAAGACGTGCTCATCACCCATCCCGACGTTTTCGAAGCCGCAGTCATCGGCATTTCGCATCCTTACACCGGTGAGGCGGTCAAGGCGTACGTCGTTCCGCGCCGAGGTGCTCAGGTCACTGCGGACCAGATCGTGGCGTTCTGTGAGAAGCGACTCGCGAGATTCAAGTGCCCGACGATCGTCGAAGTCGTGGACGACCTGCCGCACTCCGCGACCGGCAAGGTCGCAAAGGGGCTTCTGCGTGACTGAGGGGACGCCGCCTCGGGTCATCTTGATCGGCAAGCCCGACTGTCATCTGTGTGACGACGCCCGAGGCGTGGTGAGTCAGGTCTGTGCCGAGCTCGACATCGCCTGGGACGAGCGCTCGATCCTGGACGACCCGGCCCTGGCCGACGCGTACTGGGAGCAGATCCCGGTCGTCCTCGTGGACGGGGCCCAGCACGACTTCTGGCGGGTCGACGCCGTACGCCTGCGCAAGGCCCTCACCGCGTAGGCGCCCCAGGCTCCGAGCCGCGGCGCCCCCGGCCTTTCCGAGCCGCCGTATTCCGTGGCGTCGAGGGCTCCGTATACCGGTGGAGGCCTTTCGGTCAACTTTGTGCGTTCGTTCACGAATGCTTACCCTGGCCGGGCGCCGGGGTCGACGCGGACCTCCTTTCGGCACCACCGCACGGACCCGCGACCCGGATCGAACCGCTCGGCGCATCGACGCCAGTCCTGACCGGGGTGATACGTGCCGATCGAGCGAGCAGCACCGCCGAGTGGTCGTTCCACCGCGCGCCGCGGAATCTCCGAGGCGACGGTGGCCCGCCTGCCGATCTATCACCGTGTCCTGACCACCCTGGCCGACCGGGGCGTCACCACCGTCTCCAGCGAAGAACTCGCCCTCGCCAGCGGCGTGACCAGCGCGAAGTTGCGCAAGGACCTCAGCCATCTCGGCTCGTACGGCACCCGCGGGGTCGGCTACGAGGTCGACTATCTCGTCTACCAGATCGCCCGCGAACTCGGCCTGACCCAGGACTGGCCGGTCGTCATCGTCGGGATCGGAAACCTCGGTCATGCCCTCGCGGGCTACGGCGGTTTCGCGTCCCGCGGTTTCCGCGTCGTCGGATTGCTCGACAGCGACCCGGCCCGGGTGGGCGAGCGGGTGGGGCAGGATCCCTCGGCGCTCGAGATCCAGCCGTTGAGCGATCTCGAGGTCGTCGTGCGTGAGACCGCCGCGACCATCGGGGTCATTGCGACTCCTGCCGCCGCTGCCCAGCGCGTGTGCGACCGATTGGTCGCCGCCGGGGTGACCAGCATCCTGAACTTCGCACCGGTCGTCCTCACGACCCCCGAGGATGTCGGTGTCCGCAAGGTGGATCTGGCCACCGAGTTGCAGATACTGGCCTTCCACGAGCAACGCAGGTCCGACGCTCGGTTGCGCGCATGAGCGTCCTCGTCATTGGTGTGAGTCACCAGTCAGCACCGATCGAGGTGCTCGACCGCGTCGCGCTGACGTCCGACGAAGCAACGGCGCTTCTCGCCACGGTGATGTCGTCGTCCGCCGTCTCAGAGGCGGCCGTACTCGCTACCTGCAATCGGGTGGAGGTGTACGCCGATGTCGCACGTTTCCACGCCGGCGTCACCGACGTGACCGAAGCTCTGATCAAGCACACCGGCGTCACGCGCGAGGAGTTGGTCGAGCACATCTATGCGAGCTACGACGAACGCGCCGTGCAGCACGCCTTCGAGGTCGCGGCCGGCTTGGACAGCATGGTCATCGGCGAGGCACAGGTGCTCGGACAGGTGCGCTCCGCCTTGCGCGAGTCGCAGGAGAAGGGCGCTGCCGGTCGCGTGCTGAACCAGTTGTTCCAGAGTTCTCTTCGCGCCGGCAAGCGAGTCCACACCGAAACCGGGATCGATTCCTCCGGCGCGTCTGTCGTGTCAGTCGCTTTGGACATTGCGGCGGATTCGATTCCGCCCCTGGGCGAGGCGCGTGCGCTGGTGATCGGTGCCGGCGCGATGAGTTCGCTCGCCGCGCGCACTCTGTCGCGGCTCGACGTCGGATCACTGGTGATCGCGAACCGATCCATCGAGCGGGCCCAACTACTGGTCGACGAACTCGGTGTGGAGGCGATCAGTCTGCACGACCTCGCCGACGCGCTTCGTGACGTTGATCTCGTGATCTCGTGCACCGGCGCGCGCGGTTACGTCCTGGGCGCTGATGTTGTTGCTGCGGCGATGGTCGACAGGGACCGACCGTTGACTGTCATCGATCTCGCCTTGCCCCACGACACCGATCCCGCGATCGGCGTCCTCGCCGGCGTACGCCGGATCGACATGGCTGATGTGTCCGTCCGTCCGGGAGCCGCCGCGTCGGTCAGTGATGTTGTGGCTGCCCGCGAGATCATTGCTGAGGAGCTCGCTGGATACTCCGCGTCCGTTGCGGCACTGGACATCGAGCCGATCGTCGTGTCGCTGCGCACGCGCGCGGACGAGGTGGTGGAGGCGGAACTCCAGCGACTTCGGTTGCGACTGCCCGCGATCAGTGACGACGAGATGCATGAATTCGAGCGGGCTATCCGACGCGTGATGTCGACGTTGCTGCACACGCCTACCGTCCGCATGAAGCAACTCGCGACCGATCCGGAAGGCCGCCGGTACGCCGAGGCGCTGCATACGTTGTTCGACCTGGATCCGAGGGCGATCGATCGGCTGACTGTCGTGGATCTCACCATGCCGGAGGTGACCACGTGAGCGCGTCTCGTGGGCTGCGGGTCGGTACTCGCAGGAGCGCCCTCGCGCTCGCCCAAGCGGGTCAGGTCGCCGCCGAGTTGTCGCGACTCACCGGAAGCGATGTGTCTCTGGTGCACATCACGACCGCGGGTGACATCAACGCCGAGTCGGTGCAGAGCATGGGTGGCACGGGCGTATTCGTGACCGCCGTACGAGACGCTCTCCTGGCACGCGAGTGTGACGTTGCCGTGCACTCGCTGAAGGATCTGCCGACCGAAGGCCATCCCGGACTTGTCGTTGGTGCGATTCCGCCGCGCGCCGACGTGCGCGACGCCCTGTGCGCTCGCGATCGGATGACGTTGCGGGAGTTGCCTTCTGGGGCTCGAGTCGGCACCGGCTCGCCGCGACGGGCGGCACAGTTGCGTGGACTGCGTGACGACCTCGACGTCGTTGCTGTACGCGGGAACGTCGACACTCGACTCGGCAAGGTTCACGACGGTGACCTTGACGCCGTCGTACTCGCCAAGGCCGGGCTCGATCGACTCGATCGCCTCCATGAGATCACCGAAGATTTCGATCCCCTCATGTTCGTGCCGGCTCCTGGTCAAGGGGCCTTGGCAATCGAACACCGCGCGGCCGATCTGGACGACGACTCGGCCGCCGACCTTGTTCGTGCCCTCCGCGAAATGGACGATCCGCACAGTCGTGCGGCCGTCGTCGCGGAGCGCGCTCTGCTCGCCGCACTCGAGGCTGGCTGCTCGGCACCTGTGGGTGCTTGGGCGCGAGTGGTCGAGAGCGCTGCGGGTGCACCACTGCTCGAATTGACCGCAGTCGTGATGTCCCACGACGGGTCAGCAGGTGTCCGTAAGTCCGCCACTGGTGCGCTCGCGCACGCCGAGGAGTTGGGAAGCGATCTGGCAACCCAACTGCTCGACGAGGGAGCAGCCGGTCTCATGAAAGAACGCGTGAAGTGAGCGCCACCCGACTGAAGAAGAAGCAGCCCATCGGCTCCGTGGCGTTCGTCGCCGCCGGACCGGGTGATCCCGAGTTGTTGACGGTACGAGCCGCGGCGTTGATATCGAACGCACAGGTGATCGTCACCGACCCCGAGTGTTCCGCGATCGCCGCGTTTCACGCGAGCGCTGACGCCGAGATCGTCGTTGCATGCGACGCCGACGGGGCGACACTCCCGCAGGCCGCGCGCGGCAAGCTCGTCGTCGACGCCGCCAGGGCCGGCCATGCGGTGGTGAGACTGCTGGCGGGCGATCCGATTATGGACGGGACCATCGCGGTGGAGGCGGCAGCCTGCACCAAGTCGAAGTTGCCGTTCGAGATCGTGCCGGGAGTGTCTGCAGCCGTGGCGGTTCCGGCGTACGCGGGTGTGCCGCTCACGGGTGGCAAGGCGCGTCAGGTGCGTGTTCTCGACGCCGATGCGCCGGATCTGGATTGGTCCGAGCACGCCGATGTCCACGTCACGCTGGTGATTCTCAACGGCGCCGATCGGGCCGCAGAGATCGCCAAGTCGTTGTTGGCGGCGGGTCGGCCCGAGACCACGCCGATGGCGATCACTCGTGGTGGCACCACGGTCGAGCAGCGAACAGTCGTCGCCAACCTGTCGGACGTGTCGATCGAGGTGAAGGCCGCAAAGCTGACCGGCCCAGGCACGATCGTCGTTGGTGAGGTCGTCAACCTGCGCGACAAGTTGTCGTGGTTCGAGACCAAGCCGCTGTTCGGGTGGCGAGTTCTCGTTCCTCGGACCAAGGAGCAAGCAGGCACGATGTCGTCTCTGCTCGATCGATACGGCGCTGTGCCGGTGGAGGTTCCGACGATCTCGGTCGAGCCGCCGCGTACCCCGCAACAGATGGAACGCGCGATTCACGGTCTCGTGTCCGGACGCTACGAGTGGATCGTCTTCACGAGTTCCAATGCGGTCAAGGCGATCCGGGAGCGGTTCGAGGAGTACGGCTTGGACGCTCGCTCGTTCGCCGGGCTGAAGGTCGCAGCGGTAGGTGAGCAGACCGCCGCCGCGCTGCTGGCCTTCGGCGTCAAGCCCGATCTGGTCCCCGCCGGCGAGCAGTCGAGTGCGGGGATTCTCGAGGAGTTCTCGGAGTACGACCCCGTCTTCGATCCGATCAACCGAGTCTTCCTCCCGCGCGCCGACATCGCGACAGAGACCCTGGTCGCCGGTCTGACCGAGTTGGGCTGGGAGGTCGATGACGTCACGGCGTACCGAACTGTTCGCGCCGCTCCGCCGCCCGCCGAGACTCGCGAAGCCATCAAGACCGGCGGCTTCGACGCAGTCCTGTTCACGTCGTCCAGCACGGTGCGCAACCTGGTCGGCATCGCGGGCAAGCCGCACGCCAGCACAGTGGTGGCCTGCATCGGACCGCAGACCGCCAAGACGGCCGAGGAACACGGCCTGCGCGTCGATGTGCTCTGCGACACCCCGTCAGTGGCAGCGCTGACCGAGGCGTTGGCCGCGCACGGCGAGGCTCTGCGGCTCAGTGCAGTGGAGGCGGGCGAGGCAAGTTGGCGTCCTTCGCGTCGTCGCGCAACAGCGCGGCGCAAGGTCACCTGAGCCCGGCGCCCGGCGCGATGCCCTACCCGGACGAACGACCCCGTCGGTTGCGTACCAGTGCGCCGATGCGTCGCTTGGCGTCCGGCGTACGCCTCGACTCGGCCGATCTCGTCCTGCCGCTCTTCGTCGTCGAAGGGTTGGACGAGCCGCGGCCGATCTCGAGCATGCCCGGCGTTGTCCAGCACTCGCGCGAGTCACTTCGCAAGGCGGCCGCCGACGCAGCGTCGGCGGGTGTGGGTGGGCTCATGTTGTTCGGCGTACCTGCGCGACGCGATGCCGACGGCAGCGGCGCTGATGACCCGCAGGGCGTGCTTAACACCGCGATCCGCGATGTCGTGGCCGAGGTCGGCGACGACATCGTGGTCATGGCCGACCTGTGCCTGGACGAATTCACCGACCACGGACACTGCGGAGTGCTGCGGCTCGACGGGTCGGTCGACAACGACGCGACACTCGTGCGCTACGCCGCGATGGCGCGTGCGCAGGCCGATTCAGGAGTCCATGTGGTGGGGTCCAGCGGGATGATGGACGGTCAAGTGGGCGCGATCCGGCACGCACTCGACGACGCCGGAGCCGTCGACACCGCGATCTTGGCCTACTCCGCGAAGTACGCGTCGGCCTTCTACGGACCGTTCCGCGAGGCCGTCGACTCCGCGCTCAGCGGCGATCGTCGCACCTATCAGCAAGACCCTAGTGATCGCGTCGGCGCCCTGCGCGAAGCGCGCCTCGATATCGCCGAGGGCGCCGACATGGTGATGATCAAGCCGGCCATGGGTTATCTCGACGTCGTACGCGAGGTTGCTGATGCGGTCGACGTACCGGTCGCGGCGTACCAGGTTTCTGGCGAGTTCTCCATGATCGAAGCCGCAGCGCTTCGCGGATGGATCCATCGGCAGGCTGCCATCCTCGAGTCGTTGGTCTCGATCCGCCGCGCGGGCGCATCGATCGTGTTGACCTACTGGGCCGCAGAGGTTGCGCAGTGGCTGCGCGACGGCGAGGCAGAACGAGTGCGAGGGCATCGATGACCGGTCCGGACGAATCGACGATTCCGGCGTCGGTGTCGCTGTTCGCGCGCGCGTCACGGGTCACGCCCGGTGGCGTCAACTCACCGGTTCGCGCCTTCGGGGGAGTCGGAGGTACGCCCCGCTTCATGGTGTCCGGGCGCGGGCCTTACATCACCGACGCGGACGGGCACGAGTACGTCGACTTGGTCGGGTCGTGGGGTCCGATGATCCTCGGCCATGCACACCCGGCGGTGGTCGAAGCGGTGCAAACCGCTGCGGCGCAGGGCTTCTCGTTCGGCTCACCGACTCCGGGCGAAGTCGAACTCGCTGAGGAGATCGTGTCGCGCGTCGAGCCGGTGGAGTCCGTACGGCTTGTGTCGTCCGGGACCGAAGCGACGATGTCAGCGATCCGGTTGGCGCGCGGTTTCACCGGACGTTCGCTGGTGGTGAAGTTCGCCGGGTGCTACCACGGACACGTGGACTCCTTGCTGGCGTCCGCGGGATCAGGGGTGGCGACGTTCGCGTTGCCCGACTCACCCGGTGTCACGCCGGCAGCAGCATCGGACACGGTCGTCCTGCCGTACAACGACGTCGATGCGGTGCGCGAGATCTTCGCACGACGCGGCCCCGAGATCGCGTGCGTGATCACTGAAGCGGTTGCGGCCAACATGGGAGTCGTTCCACCGCTGGACGGGTTCAACGCGGCCTTGTCGCAGCTGTGTCGTGATCACGGCGCGTTGTTCGTCTTGGACGAGGTGATGACTGGCTTTCGGGTCTCGCGCAGTGGTTGGTACGGCCTCGAAGCGGCGCTCGAGGGTTGGGCACCGGACCTGATGACCTTCGGCAAGGTCATGGGCGGTGGCTTGCCTGCCGCCGCCTTCGGTGGCCGGGCCGATGTGATGTCCCACCTCGCGCCGGCAGGGCCGGTGTATCAAGCCGGGACGCTGTCCGGGAATCCGGTGGCCGCGGCCTGCGGCTTGGCGACCTTGCGGGCCTGCGATGACGATGTCTACCGGACCATCGACGCAGCGGCGGCCACGGTCGGGGCGGCGGCGTCGAGCGCACTGGCCGAGCATGGGGTGGCCCATCGGGTTCAGGCCGCCGGAAACCTCTTCAGCATCTTCTTCGTCGACGCTGATGTGAGGGACTACGACGCGGCGCGCACGCAGGACACCACTCGATACGCCGCCTTCTTCCACGAGATGCTCGCGCGCGGTGTCTACCTGCCGCCGTCGGCGTACGAGGCCTGGTTCGTCTCTGCCAGCCACGATGGTCGCGCCCTTGATCGGATCGTCAGCGCGCTTCCGTTTGCGGCCAAGGCCGCGGCCACGAAGGAGACTGCGTGAGCCCGCACGAGAAGAGCGACTCTGCTGGGCGGACCGTTGTCCACGTCTTGCGCCACGGCGAGGTCCACAACCCCACGGGTGTGTTGTACGGACGACTCCCTGACTTCCATCTCTCCGAACTCGGCCGGGAGATGGCTGAGCGGATTGCAACCGTGCTCGCCGATCGCGACATCACAGTGGTGACAGCCTCCCCGTTGGAACGAGCGCAGGAGACGGCCGCACCCGTTGCGGCCGCGCACGACCTGACGATCGGTACCGACGAGAACCTCATCGAGGCGAGCAATGTCTTCGAGGGTCTGCGGGTGGGCGTGGGTGACGGCGTGCTCAAGCACCCGAAGTACTGGCACCACTTGCGCAATCCGTTCAGGCCTTCGTGGGGTGAGCCGTACGTCGAGCTGGCCGCCCGGATGCGCGTGGCCATCACGAGCGCCCGCGAAGCCGCGGTTGGACACGAGGCGCTGCTCGTGAGCCATCAACTACCGATCTGGATTGCTCGGTTGGACGCGGAGAAGCACCGATTCGTCCACGACCCGCGGCACCGTCAATGCGGGCTCGCGTCACTGACGTCCTACACGTTCGCCGATGATCGGTTGATCTCGATCGTCTACACGGAGCCGGCCGCCGACCTGGTCGCCAAGGCCAAGGACGCCGACGAGCGGGGTGCGTGAGTCCCGTCGTGAAGCTGCGTCGGTTGGCTGCGCTTGCTGTCGCGCTGTCTGCGTTGGCGGGTTGTTCGAGCGTGTCCGGCGCTGGATCAAGTGACACCCGGTACGTCGCCGGGGACGGGTCGACGATCCTGTTGGCGCCCGGAGAGCGGTCGACGGCACCGGCGATCACCGGCACCACCCTGGACGGCAAGCCGTGGTCACTTGCCGAGATGAAGGGCAACATCGTCGTGCTCAACGTGTGGGCCTCGTGGTGCGCGCCTTGTCGCGGTGAAGCGGCCGACCTCGAGACCGTCTACGAGGAGTACGCCCCGAAGGGTGTCGCCTTCGTCGGGCTGAACACCCGCGACTCGGTGGCGAATGCGTCGGCCTTCACCCGCAAGCTCGGCGTGGGATATCCGAGCGTGCGGGACGAAGACGGACAGATCCAGTTGGCCTTCAGAGAAACCCTTCCACCGCAGGCGATCCCGTCAACACTGGTGATCGATCGACAAGGCCGGATCGCCGCGCGTGCGCTCGGTCCGGTGGACAAGTCGCGGTTGCGCGGACTGCTCGATCCACTCCTCGACCAAGGCTCGTCGTGACCGTACTCGCGGATTCGGTCGGCACGATCCTGACCGGTTCGCTCGCGTTGGCCATCCCGATCGCGTTCGCAGCCGGTCTGGTGTCGTTCCTGTCCCCGTGCGTCCTGCCGCTCGTCCCGGGCTATCTGTCCTATGTCACGGGTCTGACCGGTGCCGAACTCGCCGACGACCAGCGCAAACACAGCCGCGTGCTGCTCGGAAGTTCCTTGTTCGTACTCGGCTTCTCCGTGGTCTTCGTGTCGTACGGCCTGTTGTTCGGCGGCCTCGGGTCGATCCTGCTCGAACGACAACTCTTGATCGAACGTGTGCTGGGCGTTGTCGTCATCGTGATGGGCCTGGTCTTCATGGGACTGATCCCCGGACTACAGCGCGAGTATCGAATTCATCGGGCCCCGACGTACGGCTTATGGGGTGCGCCGGTTCTCGGCGTGCTCTTCGGTCTCGGGTGGACTCCCTGCATCGGACCTGCACTCGGCGCAGTGCAGACCCTGGCGTTCACCGAGGGCAGCGCCGCCCGCGGGGCACTGCTGTCGTTCGTCTACTGCATCGGACTCGGGCTCCCCTTCATCGTCTTCGGCCTGGGTTTCCGCTATGCCGCAGGGACTTTGGGCTGGGTACGCCGAAACTACGTGTGGGTCATGCGCGTCGGGGGCGGGCTCCTCGTGCTCATCGGCGTCCTGTTGGTGACCGGCGGTTGGGACCACATCACGATCGCCATGCGTGACTGGGTCTCCGGATTCGAGCCGACGCTGTGAGCGAGCGGCAGAGTTCGGGATGGTTCCGCTGGTTCTGGCGGCAACTCACGAGCATGCGCATCGCGCTGCTCCTGTTGCTCATGCTCGCGCTCGCAGCCATCCCCGGCTCGATCCTGCCGCAGCGGGGAACCGCGCCGCTCAAGGTCAACGAGTACCTTAGTACTCACGAGACGTTGGGCCGTGCCTTCGATCGCCTCGGTCTTTTCGACGTTTTCGCGTCCCCGTGGTTCGCCGCCATCTACTTGCTCTTGTTCATCTCGCTGACCGGTTGCGTGCTACCGCGCTCGATTCAACATTGGCGAGCGGCGCGGGCGCGCCCTCCGGCAGCACCGCGCAACCTGGGTCGGCTCCCGGAGCATCG
>Ga0315287_10004330_pt1 | contig 13834 bp, 10 predicted proteins | sample YL17G11_0_MG_FD_205037 | JGI IMG/M metagenome (GOLD analysis project Ga0315287, IMG submission 205037) | Sediment microbial communities from Yellowstone Lake, YNP, Wyoming, USA - YL17G11_0 | ecosystem: Environmental > Aquatic > Freshwater > Lake > Sediment | place: USA: Wyoming | collected... | reverse complement strand
CGGGGGGGTAGGGTGGGGCGCATGCGACAAGTGGCGGGCGGCGGGAGCGGGCGAGGCCCGGTTGTGGTGGCCCCCCCGGCGCCGCGCGCGCGCGCGCACCAGGCCAGCGCCCTCGCGCGCCCGCGCCACCGTCCGCCTCTGTGTGTGTGCGCGCGCGTGCTTCGCGTTGCACGCCGCCGCGCGCGCGGCCCCGCGCCTCCCAAAAAAGACGCCCCAGCCGGCGGCTCCTGCCGCCCACCCCAACCCCCTTCGCCCCCCTCTCAAGCCCCCAGCCCCAGGCGCAGCACGTCGTCCGTGGCTGCGTGCGACACGGCGGACGAGTAGTCGGCGGACAGCCCTTTGAAGAGGGCGTCGGCGCCGCCGCGGTCGGCGCTCGCCCGCGCGCCGCGCGCGCCGCCCGACCCCGACGCGCGCCCGCCGCCCGGCGTGGGCAGCAGCGTCACCTCGGCGCCCGCGTGCGCGCCGTGCCAGCCGGGGGGGGTGCACGCGCCACCGAGCAGCGCGCCGAGGTCCAGCGGGGAGACGTCCGAGAGGGCGCCCGCGTGGTGCGGCAGCAGGGCGGCGGGCGTGCGGGCGACGGCGGACGGCACGCGCGGCGGGCGGGCGGCGGGCGGCGCCGCCCGGTGCGGCGCCACCGCGCTCGCCGGCCCGCGCGCGACCCCCCCTCCCCCCGCCGACGCGGGCGCGCACAGCCGCGCGGCCTCCACCAGCAGCGCGCGCTCCATGCACGGCAACGAGTCGAGCAAGCGCATGGCGTCCGGCAGGTTGGGGCGCGGCCCCGTCGCGGCGCGCGCGCGCGCGTCGCCGCGCTCGCCCGCCGCGCCGCGCGCGCGCCGGCCGGCAGGGTCGGACCGGCGCCGCTTGGCGGGGCGGGCGTAGGGCGAGGGCTGTTGGGCCCGGGGCAGGCGGCCGGACGCGGTGGCGGCCGACGCGGCGCGCGCACCCGCCGAGGCGGCGCCCTGGGAGCCGGCGGTCGGCGTCCCGTTTTCCAGCAACCATTCCAGCGTGGACCGCGCAAATTGGCCGTCGAGTTGGCCGCTGCAGAGGCGGGGGGGGGTAGGGACGGAGGGGCGTGAGCGCGCGGCGGGCGGAGCCGCGGGCGCGCGCCCACACCCCTTGCTCCTTCTCCTGCCCCTCACTTCAAATACTTGCGCTTCAGTGTGCTGTTCCAATGGTTTTTCACCGCGTTGTCGGTGCGCCCGGGGAGCAGCCTCGCGATCTGCGCCCAGCGGTTGCCTTCCACGCCGTGCGCGCGCACAATGACGGCGTCCTCCCACTCGGAGAACGCGTCCTTCTTCACGTCCGGGTTGAGCTGCGGGGAGAGGGGGAGGGTGGGACACGGTGGGCGCCGCCTCGCGCGGCGCGCGCCGCCCTCGCCGCTGCCTCGCGCCCACCTGGTTGCACCACCGCAGCCTGCACGATTTGCCGGACCGCCCCTTGATGCCGGCCGCGATGAGGGACCAGTTCTGGGGGCCGTAGACCTGGGGGGAGGGAAAGAGAGGGGTCGGCACGGGCCAGGGTAGCCGCGGCGCGCGCGCGCGCGCCGCGCGCCTGCCCCGCCCGACCACCCTCCCCTCCACCTCCTCTTACCTCGACATAGTGCGTCAGCGCAGCGTCCTCGTCCACGGTCCAGGCGCCTTTTTTGACGTCGGCGTCGGCGGCGGACGATGCGCCCATGGCACTAGGGGGGGGGGCGGGGCCGGGGGAAGTGTTGTGGCGTCTGGAGCCCTCTTGTCGCGTGGGCAATGCGACGCCTGGGTTCAGGCGGGAGGGCGGGAGGGTGGGCGTGGGGGGTGGGGTGGCACCGGCGCGCTGCGCCATTGGCGACGGGCGCGTCCCTGGCGCGCGTGCGCCGTGGCGCGCCTCCCGACGCTCCCACGCAACGCGCGCCCTAAAGTACACCGACAAGGCTGCTGGCGGCGCGGGACGCGCGCCACAGGGGCGCCACGGCCTGCCCGGGCGGCGCACGCGCCGCGGCGCGCCAGCATGCGGGCCCCAAACCGCGGCGCCAATGGCGGATGCGGGAGGCGTGCGTCCGCTCTCGCACCTGGCGGGCGGCGGCGGGCGTGCGGTCGCGGGTGTGGGGCAGGGAGCGAGCTCTCGCCGCAGCGTCGCTCGCCGCGCCTCTCCCCCACTCCCAGCCGCCCCGGCGCCCGCGCGTCAGCGCGCCCCGCGGCCGCCGCCCCCACCCCCCACAATGGCCTCCCTCGCCGCCCTGCTCGACGCCGCCGCCGCCAACCTGGGCCTCACCGCGGCCGCCGTCTTCGTGGCGACCACGCTGGTGCTCGTCGCATCCTCTTGGCTGACGCCGACGCCCCCCCCGTTGGCGCTGGAGAGCGCCCCCGTGCGCTGCGGCGCCATCACCGCGGCAGAGCTCGCGCGGCACGACGGGTCCGACCCCTTTCGCCCGCTCTACCTGGCCATCCAGGGTGTGGTGTACGACGTGACGACGGGGCGGAGCTTTTATGGGCCGGGTGCGAAAAAGGGCGCGGGTGGCCAGGCGGGCCGATGGCGGCGCGGGGGCGCTGGGGGCTCCTCGGGCGCGCGCGCGCCCCTGTCGGACGCTTTTGAGCTGGCCCCGGTTGAGACCGCGTTGGGCGGGGGCGCGCGGGGGCGCCCCGGCCCGCGGGCCGCGCGCGAACGGCGCGCTCGCGCCTTCCGCCCGCCGCCGCGCCCCCCGCGCGCCCACCCACCCCCGCCCCCCCGGCCCCGCCCTGCAGGCGGCGGCTACGCCGTCTTTGCCGGCAAGGAAGTCGCCCGCGCCCTCGCCACGATGAGCCTCAAACCGGGAGACCTCAACGGCGACCTGTCCGGCTGCACCGACAAAGAGCTGGGCGTCCTCGCCGAGTGGCGCGCCAAGCTGTCGGCCAAGTACGCGGCCGTGGGGCGGGTGGTGGCGCCCCTGGAGCTGACGGTCGAGGAGCTGAGAAAGCACGACGGGTCCGACAAATCGAGGCCGATGCTCCTTGCCATCCGGGGCGCGGTCTACGACGTCTCCGACTCGAAAGACTTTTACGGGCCCGACGGCATCTACCCCTTTGCCGGCCGCGAGTGCGCGCGCGCGTTCGCGCTCGTGTCGACCGACGTGGCCGACTGCGTGCCCGACGTCTCGGGCCTCGGCGCCATGGAGATGGACAACTTGGCCGAGTGGACGGCCAAGTTTGATTTCAAGTACAAGAAGGTGGGGCGGGTGGTTGCGTGAGGGAGCGGGGACGGGGGGGAGCGCTGTGCAGCACCAGGCGCCTCCTCCTCCTCTCGTTCTCCCTTTCTGCCGCCTTCCTGGGCGTGGTCGTTGCACGGGCCGCGGTGGCGGGCACCCAGAATCGCGGCGGGGGTGTGGGTTGGAGCCGGGGGCGGCCCGCCTGGCGGGCGCGCCAACTGCGGTGGCGGGACTCTAGACGCGACTGCTGGGGTCTTGGGGGAGCCGCAAAGGGCGTGTGCGGGAATGGGGCGGCGTCGCCAAAATGGGGCGAGGGGGGGGCGGGAGGCGCGGGGCGGGCGAGAGGGTCGGCCGCGCGCCGCAGCGCCGGGAGGGCGCCGCGTGCGCGCGCCGCTCTCGACACGGAAGGCATGCGGTGGGGCGGCACGCAAAATGGGCGTGGTAAGGGCGCCGAGGGGGGAGGGGCGGAGCAATAACGCGCGGCGCGGGCGGCGCCGCCGCCCCGGCGACAGGCGCGCGCGGCGCGGAACCCGACGGCGTGCACGGGGTTGAGCGGAAACGCGGTGGGCGCCCCGGCGCGCTCAAAATTGGGTGGCTGGGTCCGGGCGGGGGGGGGCACACAGGGCGCGCCCGCCGTTCACGCGACGGGCGCGACCGCGGGCGACGGCGGCCGCCGCAGCGTCGGCGAGCCGAGCCCCGGCAGCCGCCCGCGCGACTCGGGGCGGCCCAGGGCCGACAGTGAGCGCGAGGTGGGCACGCGAGGCGGGCGTCGGCCGCCAGGGGCGGGGCGGGCGCGGCGGGCGGGCGACGCGGGGGCGTCGACGCCACCCCCACCCCCTCCGAGCTTGGCCAGCGCGCGCCACCCGTCGGCGAGCGCGGTCGCGGCCGCCACCGCGACCGCGGCCGCGTGCACGGCGACCGCGGCCGCGGCCGCGGCGGCGTCGGCGGGCTGGGAGGAGGTCGACGCGGGCGACGCCGACCGCGACCGCGCCGTCCCGGTCGACACCCGCGCCGCGGCCGGCACCACGCGCCAGTCGTGCCCCGCCCCCCCCGCCGCAAACACGGCCAGGAACTGGGTGACCGCGTCCTCGGCCCAGGACCGGCCGAGGCCGGTGGCGCCCGTCAAGAAGCCGAGGTGGCCGCCGCGCGCCGTGACGGCCAGGACCGTGTGCGGGTTGGCCGCGACGGCCGCCCGGGGCGGCGGCGCGGCGAGCGGGTCGTCCGCCGCGCAGAGGAAGAGGGTGGGGGTGCGGATGTGGGGGACGCGGTCGGCGGTCGAGGCAGAGGCCAAGAAGGCGGCGGCGCTGTCGACGGTCGCGGCCGCAGTGCCGCCCGCCGTCGGCGACGGCGGCAGCGCCGCGGCCAGCCCATCGATGAACGCGTCCAGCCCGGTCGCGCACTGCAGCGCGTGGACGTCGACGCCCGCCGCGGCGAGCGGCGCAGCGTGCGCCCCGGCGAAACGGCGCAGCGCCAGCGTCAGGTGCAGCCGGTACAGCGTGGCCGCCGCGCCCTTGCCGCGCAGCCGGTCGGCGGCCGCGGTGGCGCAGTAGGGGGAGGAGACGACAGCGGCGGCGGTGAGGCGCGGCGCGCGCACGCCCGCGCGCGTGGCGGCGCCAGAGTCGGCGTCCGCGAGGTATTGGGCGAGGGTCACGCCGCCCATCGAGTAGCCGACCGCCACCAGGGGCGCGCCGGGGAAGCGGTCGGCGACGGACGCGAGGGCGAGGGCGACGTCCGCGGGCGTCGCGGCGTGCGGGGCGCGCGGCGCGGCGCCGGCGCGCGGCGCGCCGCCCACGCCGCGCGCGTTGAGCACGGCCGCCCGCCACCCACGCTCGGCCGCCGCGGCGCATGCGTGCTTGCAGTGGCCTTCGTCGGAGGAGCCGGCGAGGCCTGGCAGGACGAGGACGACGGGGGCACGCGGCGACGCGGCGGCGGGGGAGTCGGTCCCGTTGAACCAATCGACCGCCAGGGAGCCGCCGTCGGTGGGGGAGGGGAGGAGCTGGCGCGCGTAGCGCGCGTCGACAGCCCAGCAGCGCAGGCTGATGAGGGAGGGGAGGGAGGTGGGCGGTCACGCGCGCGCGAGAGGCCTCCTGCCTCGGCCCCGCCCCTCCCTCTCTCTCCTCTTACCGATTCACGATCGTCTGCACGTGGCCGTTGACCGCCCAGGGCGTGGGGCGGTAGGGTTGGGTGAGGAAGGAGCACCTGGTGGGGATGGGAAGGGGTGCGGGTCGGAGGCTGCCTCGGGCCGCGGCACGAGTCGTGCGACAGGTCGGCGAACGACGCGCGGTATCGCCCGCGCGCCGGGCGGGCTCTCGCACGGCCGCCACGCGCGAGGGCGAGGCCGCGCTGAGTCGGCGGGCGCGCGCGCCCGAATGGCACGCACCGGCCGCCGCCGCCCCGTGCGCACGCCCGGGCGTCGTCCCCGAAACGACCGTGTGCGGCGGCCGCAGGGTCGACACCCGCCGCGGGCCGCGCCAGCCGCGCCGCGCTCACCTCTCTATCACCGCCCGTCCCACGTCGCTGTCGGCGTCGCACACGAGCGAGGGGGTGGCACAAGCCTTCAGCAGGTACCTGGAGAGAGAGGGAAGGGCGTGAGAAGGCCGGCGCGCGCCGCCCATGGCAGCCACCCGCCTTCCCGCCCACTTTCTCACCACGCGCTGTACGCCGCGCCGGCGCCTGCAGCGGCCGCGGCTCCGGCCGCAATCAGGGTGGTGCGTTGGCGCCGGACGGGCGGCATTGCGCCGGAGGCGGAGTGGCGGCTGCGCACTTTTCGCGCCGCTGTCGCTCGCGGCCGCCCCACAAAGGCCGCCACCTCCCCAGAGCCACTGGAGCGCCGCCTCACCACATGACAAGCCCCATGCGCGCGCACCCAGCTCACGCTTTGGCCGCGGGCGCGGCCGCCGCCGGCGCCGCCGCCTGCACCTCCCCCCCACCCCCACCCCCCAGCTTCTGGCTCCGCGCGAACAGCGCGTCCACCGCCTTGCCCAACCCCGCAAACGCGTCCAAGGCAGCGGGATAGCCGCCGCGCGCGTCCTCGGGCTCGTGGAGTTCGAGGCAGCCGGCGCCGGCGTCAAGGGTCCCAGCCAACCGCCCGTCCAGGATCATTTGGGAGAGCTTGGCCAGCACGGCTTCCGCGGGCAGGCCGACGAGGGACGCCAGGTGGGCGACTTCGACGCGGGAGAATGGGGCGATGACGCGGATCAGGTTTTTTTCGAGCAGCGCGTCGTACAGCTCCGCGATGTGGGACGCGACGACGTCGTCGCCCCGCAGCCTCGGCCCGTGCGCCGCCAGCGCGGCGTCCAGGGCGGCGAGGGACGCGTCGGCGTGCGCGGCCGCGACCGCGGCCAGCGCGTCCACGTCTGGCCCGGCAAACTTGGTCCCCGCCTTGGCCGCGATCAGGCTGGGCACGTCGCCCGCGTCGCCCATCATCACTTTGCAGAGGAGCATGTGCTTGAACGCGGCCGCGGCGCGCGGCGGGTCGAGCGGGGAGAGCGCGTCGAACGCTTCGAAGAAATAGGAAAACGCTGTCCGGTAATCCTTTTCGTCCGCGTGCAGCACGCCGGATAAAGCGTCCACCTCGGCCTGTTGCGCGGGCGGCACATACGTCGACGACGCGGCCGCGCGCGCGGCGGTGAGCGCGGCGCGCGCGCGCTGCGGCGCGCGCAGCGCGCGGTGGGCCCGGCACTCGAGCAGGTGGACGTCCACGAGGAGGAGCTTGTCGTCCAGGCGTTTCACCTCGGCGAGGAGGGACGCGATGATGGCAAGGGCGGCGGGGTAATCCTTGGTGCCGAGCAGCAGGCCCGCCAGGCGGGCGTCGATGCGCTGCCGGAGAAAGGTGCGCTTCTCGGAGCGGGCCCAGGCCGAGGTTTCGCGGCAGACCTCGAGCTGGAGAGAAGGAGAGAAAGGGAGGGAGGGGGATGGGAGGGGCGTCCTTCACGCTCCTCGCGCCGTCACAGCCATGTCGGCGGTCGGCACGCTCGCGAGGCGTCCATCTGGAGTGAGACCTGGATCGGGCGCCGCCGCACCGCCGCGCGGCGCGCATCGCGCGCGCCGATGGGGCGCCACCGCCGCCGTGCGGCGCCGCCCGCGCCCCGCGGCGCGTCCGCAGCCGCGCCACACCACCCACACACACCCCTCTTCCACTCACCTGCAGCGCTTCAGACCCTGGCACGCGCGCGATCGCCTCCACGACGCCGCGCACGATCTTGGCCGTCTTGGCCTTGGGCGCCACCGCGAAGAGGGGGCGCAGGTCGGCAAGCAGGCCGCGCAGGGCGGGGGCGTCGTTGGACGCGGCGAGGGCGTCGCAGAGGGCGGACACCGCGGCTTCGCGCGCTTTCAGGTCGTCCGCGGACGCGCCGTCGGCCAGCGCGATGGCGCGCAGGGACGCAGCGTCGCCCGGGGGGGCGGCCGCCAGGCGGTCGGCGAGCGAGGTCATTAGGGGGGGTGGCGCTGGGGAGTGGCGAGAGGGTCGGGTCGACGCCAGCGGCGGCGCGCTGCACTCTTCCCGAGCCGCCGCTCTCGCTCTGTGTTGCGCACCCGCGCCCCGGTGCCGCGCACGCGCACCGCCCGGAATGTCGGCCGCGTGCGGCCGGCCAATGCAGGGTGCGGCCGCCGGCAGGCGCGTGCGCCGCGAGCCGGCGCCTGCCGCCCCGGCCGCCAGCCGCCGGCCACGCGTCTCTCGACCGACACTCACGCGCGCCCTGGCCGCCGACCCCGGGGCCGCTGCCGACGCGCTCGCCGCCGCGGCGCCCACCCTCTCCCACCACGTCGCCCTCCTCGCCGACGCCGCCGCCGCCGCCGCGGGCGGGCGCCAGGACGGCGGCTGGCTTGCGCCCCTGTCGGATTCGCTGGAAGCGTCGCTGCTGTTCTTCCGCGACGCGTTTCGCGCGGCCGGCGTCCCCTACTCGTACGGCTGGGCCGTCATCGCGCTCACGGCGGCCACCAAAGTCGTGACGTTTCCGTTTACGAAGGCGCAGGTGGAGAGCGCGCTGGCGGTGCAAAAGGTCAAGCCCGAGGTGGACGACATCAAGCGGGCGTACGCGGGCGACAAGGACGCGATCCAGCGGGAAACCGCCGCCCTCTACGAAGCCGCCGGCGTCAACCCATCCGCCGGGTGCGCCCCCACGCTCGCCACGCTGCCCGTGTTTTGGGGCCTGTACCGCGCGCTCTCGAACGTGTCGGCCGACGGCATCGCGGAAGGCTTCTACTGGATCCCGTCCCTGTCCGGCCCCACCACCATCGCCGCCCAGCGCGCGGGCACGGGTACGGCGTGGCTGCTGCCCCTGGTGGACGGCGCGCCGCCGGGCGGGTGGGACGGCGCGGTTCCGTACCTCATCCTCCCGGTCGCCCTCGTCCTCGCCCAGTGGGCGTCGTCCGCGATTATCTCCCCCACACCGACCGCGAACGACGAAGACGCGAACTCGGGCGGGGCGCTCTTTGGCAAGGCCCTCATGGTCGGCCTCCCCGTCATGGTCGGCTGGTTTGCGCTCAACGTCCCCGCCGGCCTCTCGCTGTACTACATGGCCAACACCGTGATGACGTCCGCGGTGCAGGTGTGGCTGCGCAAGCTGGGCGGCGCGACCGCGTTCGAGTGGCAACAGGAGATCGGGGTCGGGCAGGCGCGGCGGGACGGGCCCGTGGGGGAGCTGCCGGCCGCATGGCTGCTCGAGTTTGACACGGCGCCGCTGACGCGCATGGAGGCGGGTGGCGGCGAGGAGGCTGCCGCCGCGGCCGCCGCGCTGGCCTCGGCCGACCCGGACGCCGCGGCCGCGGCCGCCGCCCTGGCCGCCCTGCCCGTCGTCGCCCGGTCCAAGCGGCGGCGGGAGGGCGGGTTGCCAGAGGGGGCGGCGGGGGCGGAGGGTGAGAAGGCTCGGGCGGAGGAAAAGCTCGAGCCCGTGGCGGCGGCGTGAGGGGGGCGGGGGGGCTTCACTGGCGGCCTGCAAACACGGCCCGGGGTTCGCACAGCGCCGCGCGCCGCCTCCCCCACCTCACTCGGCCGCCACCTCGGCGGGCACATCCTCCGGCGCGCAAAACGACGCGGCCGCGACGCCGCCGCCAAAAGGCTTGCCGTTTACCGCCATGCGGGCGACAGCCGCCAGGGGGGCGGCGGCAAAGACAACAAACACGGGGGCGCCGCCGTCGCCGCCGTCGGCCGGCGCCCCGGTCTCGACGCGGCAGACGTCGCCGAACTTTGCGCACTCGGCCGCCAGCCCCGTGAGCGCGGTCGTGAGCGCGTCGGCGTCGGCCATGACGGCCGGGGTCAGAACGCCGTCGACGCGCAGGCAGGGCGTGGGCTTGGGGCGGGGCGGCCGCGGCGCAGCGGGCGGCGGCGCGGGCGCGGGCGCGGGCGGCGGCGGCGGCGGCAGCCCCAGGTCGGCGTTTTCAAACGCGGCCAGCTTGACGCCGATGGACGCGAGCTCGTCGCGCGCGCCCGCGGGGTCGCCGGCCAGGAGTTTGGCCAGGGCCGCGGCGGCGGACGCCGACGCGGCGGTCGCCTTGGCCGGGTCGACCGTGGCCGGCCGCGAGATGCGCAGGGTCGACCCCAGGAGTTCGACCTGGTCGGAGAGCGTCGCCGCGGCGGCCGCCATGGCCTCGGCGCGGAGTTCGACCGTCGCGGCCGCGCGCTCGGGCGCGGCGACGACGCGGAGCACGGGCGGGCCGCCTGTGGTCGCCTCGTCAAACGCGGCACCCAACGAAGCGTTCAGCAACGCACAAATGGCGTCCGCGGTGACGGCGGGGCCGATGTTGGACACGACGACCTCCCGCCTCCGCGCGTCCGCCCCGTCCACCGCCGCCGCCGCCGTCGCCTGCATGACCGCCAGCCGGGCGCGCAGCTGGGCCTCCGCCGCCGCCAGGGCGGTCGCCTTGGCGGCCTCGCGCGAGGGGATGGCCGCGCCCATGACCCGCAGCGGCGGCGCGGCGACCGACCCGCGCCCGGGGCCGCGCGCGCGGGGGACATAGCCGCCGTAGCGGGACGGCTTGCCGGGGGGGGTGTCGGACCGGTCGCGGCGGTGGTGGTGGCGGTAGCGCGAGCGCCTGAGGGGGGGGAGGAAAGAGGTGGGCCGCCCCCCCGCCGGCGCCCGCCCGCCGCCAGCCGCCTGTGCCTGCCGACAGCGGCACTCGCTCGCTCGCGACGCCCGTCGCTCCCACCTGTCGTCCCTGCCGCGCGAGCGCGAGCGCGAGCGCGAGCGCGAGCGCGAGCGCCGCCGCCGGTCGCGCGACCGCGACCGGCGCCCGCCCGGCGACCGGCTGCGCCGGCGGGACCGCGAGCGCGAGCGCGAGCGCGCCGGCGGCGCCGGCGGCAGCGCGGCCGCCGGCGCGGCCGTCGGCGGCAGCAGGGCGGCGGCGGCGGCCGCCGGCGGCGGCGCGGCCGGCCCGGGCGACGCCATGCGGGGACCGCGAGAAGAGGGGGCCGGCGTCGATGGAGGGGCGGCGCGGAGTGGTGGGCAGCGCCACGCCGCACGGCCGGGCCACTCTGTCCCCGCCACCAGGTGCGTCCCCCGACCCGCGCGGCGCGTGCGCCCATTGGCGTATCAGGCGGGCGCGGGCGCGCGCGCGCGGCGCGGCCGGCCGGCGGTCCGTGCGCGACGGCTGCGCCCTTTGCGCGCGGCGCGCGCGGCGCAGGCCGCGCCGCGCCGCCCGCGGTCGCCATGCGCTTTCATGTGGCGTGCTCGACCGCGCGGGACCGGCGGCCGCGGCAGCGGCGGCCGATGTCGCGGCCTGCCATCGGTCGGCCCGCGCGCGTTGGGGCCGGCCGCCCGCCGTTCCCGCCGCCGCCCGCCCCGAAACGCCACCTCAAACGACGCGCCGACGCGCGATCACCCGCCCCTCCACTCCCCAGGCCCCCGCGCCCCCGCCTCGCGCCGCCACCACTCCAATGGCGCAAAAGCAGCAGCCGCACCCCGCGTGGACCGCGGCCAAGCCCTTTTTCAACGGCGGCCTGTCGGGCATGTGCGCGACGACGATCATTCAGGTACAAGGAGGAGGGCGGGACGGCGGGGCGGCGGGACGCGGTGCGCGCGCGCCGAGGCCGGTTGCCGACGCCGCCTCCCCCGCCCCCTCCCCCAGCCCATCGACATGGTCAAAGTGCGGCTGCAGCTGGGCGCCACCGGCGGGCCGGTGCGTGGTGGCGGGCGTGGCGGGGCGGGGGAGGGGCACAGGGGCGCCGCGCGCGCGCGCGCCCACCCCCGCGCCCTCTTTCTTCCCTCGCCTCCGCCAGTTTGCCGTCGCGGGCCAGGTCATCAAAGAGTACGGCGTCTCCGGCCTCTACAAAGGCCTCTCCGCCGGCTTGCTGCGGCAGGCGACGTACACGACGGCGCGGCTCGGCATTTTCAACACGCTGTCCGAATCGCTCAAAGAGGCCAACGCGGGCGCGCCGCTCCCGCTCTACCAAAAGGCGGGGGCCGGGCTGGCGGCGGGCGGGCTGGGCGCGCTCATCGGGTCGCCCGCGGACCTGTCCTTGATCCGCATGCAGGTGGGAGGGGGGAGAGAGGAGGGGGAGGGGGGTCGACACGGCGCGCGCGGCGGACGGAGACACGAGAAACCCGGCACCCACCCTGTGCCCCCCCCCCCCCTCCCCTCCAGGCCGACTCCACTCTCCCCCCCGCCCAACGCCGCAACTACAAGGGCGTGACCGACGCCCTCGTCCGCATCGTGCGCGACGACGGCGCGGCGGGCCTCTTCCGGGGCGCGGGCCCGACCGTGGTCCGCGCCATGGCGCTGAACATGGGCATGCTGGCGTCCAACGACCAGGCCAAGGAGGCCATCGCGGCCGCGGGGTACGCGGGGCAGCCCGCGGTCCTCGGCGGCGCGATGATCGCCGGCTTTTTCGCGGCCGCCTGCTCCCTCCCGTTCGACTACGTCAAGACCCAGATCCAGGAGATGAAGGCGGGGCCCGACGGCAAGTACCCGTACACGGGGCCGATCGATTGCGCGCTGAAAACGGTGGCGAAACGCGGCCCACTCGCGTTCTACACCGGCTTTCCGACCTACTGCGTCCGCATCGCGCCGCACGCCGTCATCACGCTCATGTTTGTGGCCAACCTGCCCAAGTGGGAGGCCAAGGTCGGGCTGTGAGGGGGGGAGGGGGGGGCGGGGCGGGGTGGCCGCCGCCGCGGCGCGCGCGCGTCCGGGGCGCCACCCGCGCCCCCACGGGATTCTTCGCGCGCGGCGGCGTGCAACCCGGACACGCGCGCAGGCTGGGAGCGGGTGGGCGGCGGGCCGCGAGAGAGCGACAGGCCGCGCGCCGTCCCTGGACAATTTTATTATTTCTTCTCTACCCTCCCCCCTCTCCCCTCTCCTCACACCGCCGCTGCCCCCGTCGGCGCCTCCTTGCCCTCCTTCTCCCCCGCCGCGCCCGCCACCGGCAGCGGGGCCGCGGCGCGCAGGGCGTCGACCGCGTCGCCGACGCGCACAAATACCCTGTCCCGCCCGACGAGCGCGTCGAGCCCCGCGCGGGCCAGGATTTTGGCGACGTCGCACGACGGATTGGCCAGGGCGACGTCGAGGCCGCGCGCGCGCGCGCCGCGGACGTAGGCGGCCAGGAAGTGGACGGCCGACGCGTCGACGTCGGTCACCGGCGAGAGGTCGATGACGACCGCTTTCACCGCCCCGTCCCCGTCCGCCGTCGCCTCCCGCTCGTACTTCCTCAGCGCGTCCGCCACGGGCGCCACGTTGGCGAAGAAGAGGGGCGCGTCGACGCGCACCAGGAGCAGGCCGGGCACGCGCTTGGCCGACGCGTACTGCTTCACGTTCCTGTACACGTCCGTCCCCGGCAGCCGCCCCAGCACCGCGGTGTGCGGAAATGCCGACCGGTACAGCGCCAGGATGAGGGAGAGGACGATGGCGAAGACGAGCCCAATCTCGACGCCGCCAAACCAGACGCCGAGGACCGCCGCCGTGAACACGGCCCAGTCCCGCTTGGACACCCGCCACAGGAACCGCCACTCTTTGACCTGGACGAGGCCGACGAGGGCGGAGATGATGATGGCGCCCTGCGCGTTTTGCGGCATCGACCGAAAGATCGGGGTGAGGAAGAGGAGCACGAGCATGACGGCCACGCCGCCGACCCAGCCCGCCACTTGGGACGCCGCGCCCACGTTGTCCATGATGGCCGACCGGGAGAAGGAGCCGGTGGTCGTGTAGCAGGAAAAGGCGGCGCCAAAAACGTTGGCGACGCCGAGGCCGACCAACTCCTGCGTCGACGACAGCTCGTACCGGTTTTTGAAGGCGAGCGCTTTGGCGATCGAGACGGATTCCAGGATGTCGATGGCGCAGACGAGCAGCGCGAGGCCCAACTTGTCGCCAAAGCGGGTCATCGGAAACCACCACGTCACCGTCTCGCGCGGCAACCCGGTCGGCACCCGCCCCACGACGCGCACGCAGCCGCTGTTGAACGCCTTGTTCTTGGGGTCGCACTGCAGGCGCAGGCCCGCGGTCACCGCGATGGACAGCGCCGTGACGGTCAGCGGGCCGACCGCTTTGACCCACACCAACCGTTTCGACCGCTTGCCCACCGCCTTCATGGCGAGCAGGAGCGCGACCCACGCGAGCCCCATGACGAAGTCGCGCCATTTGAACATGGCGAGCCACTCTGGCGAAAACAGGTTTTTCACTTGGTTGACCACGCGGTCGTCCGCCTGCCCCCGCGGGAACGGCAGGTACTGCGTCACGTTGGGC
>Ga0315287_10004329_pt1 | contig 13836 bp, 13 predicted proteins | sample YL17G11_0_MG_FD_205037 | JGI IMG/M metagenome (GOLD analysis project Ga0315287, IMG submission 205037) | Sediment microbial communities from Yellowstone Lake, YNP, Wyoming, USA - YL17G11_0 | ecosystem: Environmental > Aquatic > Freshwater > Lake > Sediment | place: USA: Wyoming | collected... | reverse complement strand
CGAAGCCTGCGGCACGTCCGGACAACCGTCCGAAGCAGCCCTCGCCGATCGGCGATATGAACCGTGGCCGGGATACACAGTTCCAGTCCAACCGGGGTGCGCAGAGCATGGGAGGCGGTATGAACCGAGGCAGCAGCATGCAGAAAAGGCCGGTCCCGCGCGGCGGCGGCGGTGGCGGACGTGGCGGCGGCGGTGGTCGCAGGCGTTGAGATCAGGCAAGGACAATCAGGACATCATGACCATGACAATCAATCGATTAATTAAATGCACTGTTGTCGGCGCAGCCCTGCTGTTCGGCTCGGCTGGACTTCATTCGACGGTTCTGGCAGCCGCAGAGCTGGGGCTGCAGAAGTATATGGGCGATAAGGCGCCACAGTTTGCCGATCCTGCCGCAGCGGTTGACGCATTCAAGGCGGCCCTGGCTGCCAATGATGTCGACGGCCTGGCAAAGTTGCTGGGTCTTGATGCGGCAAAACTCAAGGGTGCTGAAGGTATCATGGACCGTTTCGCGGAGATCCGGCAGGGCGCCCAAAAGCTGCTCAGTGTTGGCGGCGGCGATGACCTGAAAATTATCAGCCTCGGCGACAAAGTCTGGCCGTTCCCGTTCCCCGTCGTCAAGGGTGCGGATGGCAAGTGGGCATTCGATACGAAGGCCGGCATCGAGGAAATCGTCAATCGGCGCGTGGGCGAGAATGAGCTGCAGGCCATTGCGACGGCGCGTGCCTATGTGGATGCCCAGCGTGACTATGCCGCCAGCGACCATGACGGCGACGGCGTTCAGGAGTATGCCCAGAAGCTGGTGAGCAGTGCTGGCAAGATGGACGGCCTCTACTGGCCCACCGAACAGGGCGACGGCGACAGCCCGGCGGGATCCTTCGTCGACCAGGCGGCATTCAACAAGGCCAAGGAAGGCGACGGCTATTTCGGTTACCGCTTCCGCATCCTGCGCGGCCAGGGCAACCAGGTTGCCGGGGGGCGCTATGATTATACCATCAACGACAACATGATTGCTGGCTTTGCCCTGATCGCCTGGCCGGTAAGCTATGCCGAAACGGGCGTCAAGACCTTCATGGTCAACCAGGCCGGTATCGTCTATGAAAAGGATCTCGGTCAGGACACGGAAGCGACCGTCAAAGAAATTGCCCGTTTCAACCCGGACAAGACCTGGGAAATCACTGGAGATTAATTGTGGCTTGCATGGATACATTGAAGTTTTCCCGCCGTAGCTTCATCGGTGGCACGGCGGCAATCCTGGCAGCAGGTGCCTCGCCCTCGCTGGCACTGGCTGACACTGGCGATGATCCCTATCCGCTGCCGCCCTTCGACTACAGCAAGCTGAAGCCAGCCTTCCGCCCCGCAGTAGTGCCTTACACAGGCCGGCAATACGTTGGCACCGTCATCGTCGACACCTCGGCCCACCAACTCTCACTCATCATCGAGGGCGGACAAGCCCTGCGCTGGGGCTGTGCGGTGGGCAAGGATGGTTTCCGCTGGGCGGGCCTTGCCGACGTGGGTCGAAAGGTGATGTGGCCGAAGTGGACACCGCCCAAGGAAATGATCGAGCGCCACCCCGAGAAGGCCAAGTGGGCCAACGGGATGCCCGGCGGATACGACAATCCGCTGGGTGCTCGCGCCCTTTACCTGTTCCAGAACGGTCAGGATACGCTGTTCCGCATCCATGGAACAACGGAGCCCATGTCGATTGGCACCAATGCATCTTCAGGCTGCATCCGCATGATCAGCCAGGATGTCGTGGAACTGTATCGCCGCGTGCCCATTGGTTCGCGCGTCGTGGTGTTGGCCGAGGGCGTTTAGGTTGCGCCAGCCGATGATGGCCCTAAGAGTTACCAGAAGTTAAGAAGATCGAGATAATGAAAATTGCGCGTGCAATAGCCAAAGGCTCACGGTCGTTCGCCGGTATTCCCGTGGCCTTAAAGAATTTTCTCGATCTCCGGCGGTAGTTGAAGTTTCGGCGCGAGTTGCCGGGCTCGCCTTGCAGTTTCTTTGGCTTTCTCTGTTTCGCCCAGGATCAGGTGGGCGATGGATGCAAGTACGAGTGCATTGACATTGTCTGGTTGCGTAGAGAGCACATGATCCGTCGCATCAAGCGCCACGGTGGTTTCCTGAGCGCGCAAGGCCGCGTCCGCCATGGCCAACCATGCATCAATGTTGCTGGCGTCGATGGCAACGATGCGTCGATACCAGTCGATCGCTTTCTTGTAGTTGCCGGATCGCGATTCGAAGTTAGCTCGCTCGAATGCCAGGCCGATGCTGCGGGGCAGGTATCCGAGACCTTTGCCAAGGTACAGGGCTGCACCTGCCTCATCTCCCAATGCGGAACGCAGTCGCGCTAGCATCAGCCAGGCTGATTCCAGTTGCGGATCCATTGTGGCGGCTTGATTGAATTCGGCTTCGGCCAGGGCCCAGTTGCGCATGCTAAGGGCCAAACCAGCCTGCGCCATATGGCTTTCCGGCATATCGCCATTGGCTTTGCGCGAATCCAGGTATTCGGCCACCGCCTTGTTCAGTTTGGCGTGATCTGCCTCACTCATGCCAGCACCCTCGCCACCGGCGAGTTCGGTGGCTGCCACCTGGCGAACTGCCCGCACTGGATCGGCAAGCAGTGGTACGAGTTGTTGGCTCCGGTCCGGTCCATCCGCCCCCCGGCTGATCCCAGCCACGGCCGCGCGCACCAGGTCGCTCGGATCGTTGAGCAACGGCGTCAGCATTCCGCCAGGTCCCACGGCGCCAGAGTCGCGAAGCTGGCCAATAGCGGTGGCCCGCACGATAGCCGGATGATTTAGGTCCCGAGCGTATCCTGCCAGCGCCGCAAGAGCGTCGGGCGTACGGTCGCCGTTGGCAAATGCGATGAGAGCCGTACGATCCTGCCAGTCACGATCCGTGTTCGGGAACCACGCCGCAATCTGCCGTGCTGCCCATTCTTGCGACTTTTCCTTATGGCACCCTGTACAAACGTCGGGAGCGCCCGCCATTTTGGATTGCAAGGGATCGGGCCGCCGGAAGAAGTGATCACGGCGTTTGTCGATGCCCATGTAAGCGCGGTCCGGCATGTGACAGCTGACGCATTGCGCAGCGGGACTGCCATCTTTGTGGTGAGTGTGGGTTGGACTGTCATACGTGGAAAGTTTCAATGACGGGAACTCGGTCCGCCCCGCCGGATTGTGGCACTGGGTGCATACCGCATTACTTTCCGCTACCAGCTTGCCGCCATGGGGCTCATGACAATTTGAGCAGGTGACGCCCTTCGACATCATCTTAGATTGCAGGAAAGAGCCAAGGATATAAACTTCGCCATCTTGCTGGCCATCAGCAAAGTAGAGACCCGGAGTAAGAAGCGAAAGATTATAGTGATCGCCGAATGGCGCCCCCACAGGAGCGCTCTTCTGCGAGAAAGCTTCACGCCGCGAGTGGCATGGTCCACACACGGCCAACTCGTTGGCCTGATGATTGGGCCCCAGCTTAAACATGGCTGGCATGGCGGGAGGTGAGTAGTCGCCCTTGTGTTGCCGTGCCCACGCGACATGATCCGAAGACGGGCCGTGGCAGGATTCGCATGTGACAGTGAGATCCGCCCAGTGGCTCTTGTAGACCTGTTGCGACAGGTCGTAGTTTTTTTCAAAGCCGGTCTGGTGGCACTCGGCGCAGCGTGCTTGCCAATTCTTGTAGCTCCCTGTCCAATGCAATCCATTGCCGGCAGCAGCATCCTGATCGGGATAAAGGTGATACCATTTTCGGTTGCCCACGTCCCATGCGATGTCGAGAACTTGCAGGCGTCCCTTTTCCGTCTCAACGAGATACTGCTGCAACGGCCTAGCGCCAACGGTATAACGCACTGCAAATTCCTGCGGCTTTCCATCTGCTCCATCGGTCTCGACGAAATACTTGTTATCTCGCATAAAGAAGCGCGACGTAATACCTTTTAGGGTGAAAGTCACGCCACCAAAATCACCAAGCACGCTACTGGCATCAGCCTCACGAAGTGCCCAGCCGTGATCAGAGTTGGCCCACGCCTTCGTTTCTACTGCGTGGCATTCAGCACAAGTTCCACGGCCAGCAAAAGTCTGGCCATCCCCTGCAAGACTGGAGACCGAAGTAAGAACTGCCGTAAACCCAAACCAGACAAAAATCAGCAATAGTCCACCAAGGGCTCGTCCAAGCCGCCCAAAAAGACCCGACAATTTCCTGACACTCTCGCAATTCATAGATATCAAAGTCACTGCTCCATTCGTGTGTACGACCATAACGTCACAAGCCAAGAAGTGGGCCCGCAATTGGCATACGAAAAAATTGCATGCTTGCTACACAAAGTCGAGACTCGATTGTCATCAGGTTTCATCATTGGGTCAAAAGCACCAATCACGGCACCCCAGGGGACCCGTTTGCTAGTTGCCACTTCTGCCGCAGTGCCGCAATCCCGCATATCCATACTGAGTCAGAACTTTTTTGGTTACAATCAGATTCACTATGCTGGCCGGTTAAGGCCCGCATGAATAGGTGACCCACGCTACTTACATCAATGCCCGCCCTACGAGTCGCGCTCCATATGCAGCTCGCGGAGGTATTGGCATGAAACCAAGACAGCTATTCTGTGGTGTCTGAGAACCATTTCCGGATTAGATGATCAATGGATGCCGTGCCGGCACCGTGTGTCATGATCGTGAGAAGAGCCACAGCCCACAGGCCATGCAGCACATAGGCTTCTGGATAGACAAAAACCTCAATGACCAAGGTCATGCCGAGAAGGGCTGCGGCAGCAAAGCGCGCAGCCAAACCGGCAAACAGGAGGATTGGCATGGTGAGTTCTGCGAATGTGGCCAGGTGGGCTGCAAGCCAGGGATCGAGGAGCGGCACCCTATATTCTTCCTGAAAGAGGAAAATGGCGGAGTCACTGAGACCAAAGCCATCCAGCTTGGTCAGACCCGATCTGAAGAATACCAGTCCGATGACGGCCCGCGCCATAAGTGAAATGGCCGATTGGGGAATACTGTTGAATAGGCCGACAGCGCGATCGATCAAATTCATGCGATAATCCGAGCGACTATCCGGGCAGCGATGAGGCCCACAAGGTTCTGTGAAAGATTGAACCCGGTTGATGCATTCAGGGCCTCATCCGCAGCGGCACCCAAGGATCTTCCATCACGTAGGGCACAAAGAAAGACTGCTGCGCCCGTGGGAAGGGCTCTCACTTCAACTGCCATTTCCGGGCGTCCGACAAGAGCATCTTCGGCAATGGTCAGATCAACGGAACGCACTTCCGCGTCTTCGGTATTCGTACGCCAGATCGCTACGATCGGATAGGGAGACGACAGGATGCGGACCGATGGCAGGAACTCAAATGTAACACTGGCGAGCGTGGCCGGATTGAGGCTGACAAAGGTGCTTGTGTCAACCGGGGTCGCGTCTTGGGCGTGATAGGACTCCCAATGGGCTGAATCTAATCGCGCCACATCTGCGAGATAGGGGAGCGAACCTGCTGGTTCAAAGGTCGCGACGAAATCCGGGAAGTCAGCACCATAAAATATCAGCACCGGAGAGCGCGGCAGATTATGCAAGGCGTAGTCTCTCGCCATGGCCCGGAAGAATTCCTCGCCCACGAGCCGTTGCACTACGGGATAACGCACAGCCAGGGCCTCTACGAGGGCGCCCGAAACATTGTTGCGGTAGACGCCAAAGCGCTTGCTGGGCAGTGGCTGGGTCCAACTGGCCACGCCATCAGGCACGGGCATCGTGCGGTCAATCAGGGCCGCAATAAACTCTGCTTGGATCAGTTGCGAAATCATCGGATCATTCCGCGATTGCGGCATGGGAGTTACGCCGTTGTTTTTCGGCGTCAATTACCCGCTCAGCGCGAGAAGCTTCGGCCAGCAAGTCAGCAAGAGGCGGCACGTTAGCATCGCGCTCAATTAGGGTAGGCACGGGGCCAACTCTTGAAATGACGCGTTCGTAAAGTTTCCACACGCGGTTGACCACCGGTGAACCGTGCGCATCAATGAGAAGCGGCGCACCCGTGTCATCGCGGCGCACATCGTGGCCGGCCAGATGGATTTCGCCCACATGCTCCAGCGGAAATGCATCGATATAGACATTGGCGTCCACGTTATGGTTCTTGCACGTCACGAACACATTATTCACATCCAACAGTAGTCCACACCCGGTTCGCTCTGAGATTTGCGAAATGAAATCAATCTCAGAAAGAGTGCTGCCTTCAAACTGGATATAGGTCGAAGGATTCTCGAGCAACATGCGGCGGCCCAGAAAAGTTTGGGTTTCATTCACGTGGTCGCAGACATGTTGCAAGGTTTCCTCGGTGTATGGAAGCGGCAGAAGATCATCGAGGTAGACGTCCTCATGAGTGGACCAAGCGAGATGCTCGGAAAACAATCCACAATCATAACGATTCAACAAGTCCTTCAACCGACCCAAGTGATCACGGTTCAGAGATTGCTCGCCGCCGATAGAGAGGGCAACTCCATGAAGCGATATGGGATAGTCCTTGCGGATTGCTTCCAGGTAGTGGTGCGGTGGTCCGCCCCCACCCATGTAGTTTTCTGCATGGACCTCGAAGAAACCGAAGCGGGGACGATCACGCAATATCTCCTGATAGTGCTGTGGCTTGAGGCCAATGCCCGCCCGGGCAGGGACTGCCGCGATCGCCGCCATGTTCAAGCTGGACGCTTGATAGGCTCGAGGGAGCCCTTGCCAAGCGGTGTTTCCATGCTCAAACAGCTACCCTTTGGAACCGCCTTCCAAGAATTGCCCTGGTAGTCTATGGTCGATGAACCAGCGCAGCTTGTACCTTCGCCAGCCTTGCAGTCGTTCTGGCCCTTGAGGGCTATGCCGTAGCATTTTTCCATTTCGGCTCCGTAAGCCACAGGGGCACTTATGTCGACGAGAGCCACACCCAGGGCTGAGGCCAGGGCGAGCGCGGATATCATGGTGGTACTCTTGGTCATGTGGGGAGCCCTTGTGTTTGGAAGTGGCGGGGCACGGATATAGCCGTGCCCCAGATAGGTTCCTAGCCTTTAATCGGCTTGAGTGAGCCTTTCTTGCCGTTAGGCGTCAGCATGGCTTTGCAGGTGCCGGCAGGCACCAGCTTGAATGAAGCGCCATCGTAATCGACGGTCGACATGCCCTTGCAATCATGGGCGCCAGCCTTGCAGTCATTCTGCCCAGCCTTGGAAATGCCGTAGCAGTGTTCATCAGCGGCAAAGGCCGGAGCCGAGAAGGATAGTGCGGTTGCGAGAGCGCCTGCTAGGCTCAACGCAGATACGACGGTGGATTTCTTCATAGAATTTCCTCTCTTTGGGTTGTTCCCGGTCAGATCGGGTGAGCGGCAATCTGCTCGAAATGATAATCAACAGGAAATCAACTTCTTGCGAGAATGATCGCCTTGACGCAAAAAATCTATCGTAAATTCACTTCATCATATCATCCTCGAAGGCTCACGAGAATGTGAAGCTAAGCAAACTGCTGCTTTGGAATACTTCGTTCAGCACATCTGGCGCTATGCAATAAATTCTGCGTCTCACCAAGCTATGAAACAGGCGATCGACGTTTATTCCTATCATTGCCAATGCCGGCAACGGGCCGATAGCGTTGCAAGAATCCTTTTGCATAACCGCGCATAAATTTTCCGGGTCGTGGGAATGGCACTCGAAAAATTATGTGGGGAGGCTACATTATTGTGAGAGGAATTCGAAGGCGACTTCGGCAGTGCGCCTGAGGGCACATCAACCAGTGAATACTGCTTGTTACGTCTTTTAGTGGGGAAATTGTCGCGCGGCATCTCGGGACTTTTGCAACAGTATCGACCATCAACAGGCAAGTTCCCATACCGCAATTGTCATTCCGGCAACCCAGCCATACTCAAGTACGCAGAAAGATGCACAGTATCGGATAGTTTCATAAACGGTTCTTTCTTCATGCGGTGGCTGATGGACAAGTCAGGTTTCATGAGCTGACACTCGGCAGCTGGAACTCTGGCATGGTCCATATTCCCCGACCGTGGATGGGAACCGGCGCTGAGTGCTGCAACCCAATACTTGCGAGTAGATAAATGAACGAATGTTTTTAGGACCACTTGATACCCGTGCAAAACTGCATAGGCCTGACTCAGGCTTCTCCAGTGCCAAGGTGGATCGAAAAATGGATCAATGCCCTTGGCGCGCCTGAACCAGCCTAAGGAGCCTCTGAATTATTCGCTTGTGGGAATTTCTTTGATATGATTCAAAGTAGCGTGGAGAAACGCAATGCGCGAGATGACATTTTCGGGTTTGGGACTTGAAGTTCACAGCAAGCAAACTCGCCGTCAGCGTTTTCTCGATGAAATGAATGCGATTGTGCCGTGGCAAAAGCTCTGCCGACTGATCGAGCCGCATTATCCCAAGGAAGAACGCGGCCCCCCGCCGATTGGCACTGAGCGGATGTTGCGCATTTATTTTCTGCAGGTGTGGTTCAACCTGTCCGATCCGGCAGCAGAGGATGCCTTATACGACAGTGCTGCGATGCGGGCTTTTGCCGGGGTTGATCTGGGGGGGTGAGCCAGCGCCAGACGAGACAACAATCTGCAAGTTTCGCCATCTGATTGAAAGCCACGCTTTGGGTGAGAGGCTGTTTGCGGCAGTCAACAAGCACCTTTGCGCCAGAGGTATCAAGGTTGGCACCGGCACGATCATGGATGCCACGATCATTGCTGCGCCGACCTCGACAAAGAATGAAGACGGCAAGCGCGATCCCGAAATGCACCAGACGAAGAAAGGCAAGCCCTGGTATTTCGGCCTGAAGGCGCACATCGGCGTTGATAGCAAAGCCAAGATTGTCCACGCGGTGACGGCGACGCCCGCCAATGTGCATGACAGCAGGGTGATCGAAGACATCCTGCATGGCAAGGAAACGCGCCTGTGGGGCGATAGCGCATACCAGGGCCAGCGCGAGGCGATCCGCAAAGCCGCACCGCAGGCACAGGATTTCACCCATCATCGCGGTAACCGCGCTTTGGCGCTCAGCGATGAAGAAGTGGCGAAGAACCGCACGAAGTCACGGGTGCGAGCCCATGTGGAGCATCCCTTCCGCATTCTCAAATGCGTCTTCGGGTTCCGCAAAATCTGTTAACGCGGCATTTGCCAAGAACCTCAACCGGCTGCAGGTCAGCTTTGCGCTTGTCAACCTCTACACAAAGCCGCGTCAGCTGCTGCGAAGTGCGGCGGCCTAACGCGAGAGCTCCGCCCGGATACGCAAGGGTTGGCTGATAAGCCTGCCAATCGTGACGAAATCCAGATCACTCGAAAACACAATAACTGCAAAAATCAGTACAACTCTTCAAACTTCCCTTTATTCAGAGGTTCCCCAATGCAACATTATCGTAGTTTGCAGCCGGCGCTACGTGTAGGTAAACTACGATTAGCTCGCCATAGATTTTTCTGATTGGAATTGGTTCATTGTTTTCGTGCCTTGGAGTGAGGTGCAATTTTGGCTCGAATGGCGGAAGACGTAGAATAACCCAGTTTGGTTGTGTCCTTCCGTTTGATCTTCGGTTTAAACTTTGCAAGTTGCTCGGGACCGAGTGTTTCTAGCTCCATGAGTTCCTTTGCCCCTATGTTGAGAATGGAACGGTTCTGCTCCAGAATTGCACGCGCCGTACTAAAAGCCCCTTCGATCAACCTTTGGACCGCATGATCGATTTCCTCTGCAGTGCCGTCGCCATAGCTGCGAGGACGCCATGACGGAACCTGGCCAGAGAGAAAGGTTGCCGCCTCTGTTTCATAAGCGACCTGTCCCAGCTCGATGGTCATGCCAAATCGTGTCACCATGTTGCGCGCGATGTCGGTTGCCCGCGCAAGGTCGTCAGCGGCACCCGTTGAAACTTCATTGAAAACCAGGCTTTCAGCGGCTCTACCTCCCAAGAGCACCGCCATCTGGCTGGTCAGTTCAGAGCGGCTCAAGAGAAAGCGGTCGGCGACTGGCCGCTGCATCGTATAGCCCAGCGCTCCGATCCCGCGGGAAATGATCGAGACTTTCTGCACCGGATCGGTGCCGGGTAGGGCGATAGCGACAAGGGCATGGCCCATTTCGTGGTGAGCGACGATTTCCCGCTCTCGCGAACTGAGTATCCGACTTTTCTTCTCGATACCGATGACAATCCGTTCGATCGCCTGTGTAAAGTCAGAGAGTATCGTTGCTTCGGCTCCGCGGCGGGTCGCAACCATGGCTGCCTCATTGACGAGATTGGCAATGTCGGCGCCGGTAAAACCAGGGATCAAGGCGGCAACCGCATCCACATCGAGGTCTGCAGCGACACTGATCTTTTTGAGGTGGACACGAAGGATATCGCATCTTCCCTTGCGGTCGGGCCGGTCGACAAGAACCTGGCGATCGAAGCGGCCCGCCCGCAGCAGAGCAGGGTCAAGGATTTCAGGCCGGTTTGTGGCAGAGAGAACCACTATTCCGGCGCGTGGATCAAAGCCATCCATTTCAGCCAGCAATTGGTTGAGCGTCTGTTCTTTCTCTTCATGCCCGCCGCCGGGCACGTCGATGCCACGCATCCTGCCAAGTGCATCCAACTCGTCGATGAATACGATGGCTGGCGCCTGTGCTCTTGCCTGCTCGAAAAGATCGCGAACCCGCGCTGCGCCAACACCTACGAACATCTCGACGAACTCGGAACCTGTAATGGAGAAAAAGGGCACGCCCGCTTCACCCGCAACCGCACGGGCCAGCAGGGTTTTGCCCGTCCCCGGCGGCCCAACCAGCAGAACACCCTTGGGAATGCGGGCGCCGAGGCGTCCATAGGTTTTGGGATCTTTCAGAAATCCCACGATCTCGGCCAACTCCTGCTTTGCCTCGTCAACGCCGGCCACGTCCGCAAAGGTCACCCTGACTTCTGTTTCAGCATAGATCTTGGCACGGCTTCTCCCCATCCCCATGAGGCCGCCTCGCCCTGTTGCCATGGGGCGCAGGAGTACCATCCAAATCAGCACAAAACCGACTGTCGGCAGCAGCCAGGACAGTAGACTTTCAAACAAGCTGGGTTCAGGTTGCCCCGAAAAGGTAATGCCGTGTTGGCTGATTTCTTCGGCAGTTTGATGTTCAACTCTGACGGTCGTGAAGTGCTGCGTATCCTTCTTGCCCGCTTCAGCGGGAAGGTCACCGGTAATGCGCGTTGGGCCGACGACCAGATTCTGCAATTGTCCCTTATCGAGCAATTGTTTGAACTCGCTATAGGGAATTTCGTGGACCTGATCTGCTTCCACCAAATAACCGCGAATGAACAGGATGCCGAACAGGGCAACAATGAAAAAAAGCGCATCAAGCGCAAAATTCCTCTTTGAGATCGGTTTCTTTGGCCCGTCGGGCTTTTTTGATTTGTCCATCACTACCCTGCACAAGTGTGCTTCAATTCTCAACCTCACCGGCATTCCTGTCAACGTCGCAATGAAGCCCATACGGCGCCCAACAGATTGGGCTACTGTGGTGACAATTGTCGTTGCCCGCCGTGGGTGAGGCCTCTAGTATGAATTTGACAATGGCCAAGAACCAACCCCCAGAACGGCACTACGAGACCATTGACCGCAGCCTGCGGGCCGCGTTGGCACGCTTCACCCAGGGGATATCGCCCTATGCGCTGGCTGCTGCGTATGCAGATTGGGCGATACACTACCTCCGTTCACCTGGCGCCCAGCTTGATGTCCTGCAAAACCTGAGTGAGAGCCTGCAGCGGATCGGGCTTCATGCGCTGACGCGCACCGCCGGACATGGAAGCCCGTCCCCATTTCAGACGAGTGACCGAGGTGCCTACGAGAAAGACAAGCTGTGGACAGAGCTTCCTATGGATGTCCTGCGCCAATGGCATCTTGCCCTTAGTGATGCAGCGAGGTTGGCAGCCACCGCGCCGCGCGGCATGGAGGGCATTGATCAGAGCCGAATGGTGTTTATGACCCGGCAGGTCATGGATGCATTGGCCCCCCATAATAACCCTCTAATCAATCCTGACATCTGGCGGCAGACACAGCAGGAAGGCGGGATGAACCTGTTGCGTGGCCTGCAGAACGTTCTGGAAGATGCAAGTCGCATGGCTGAAGGAAAGCCACCAGTGGGTGCGGATGCGTTTGCTGTTGGCAAGACAGTGGCTGTGACGCCGGGCACGGTCATCTACCGCAACACACTGATTGAACTCATCCAGTATTCTCCTGTCACCGCAACCGTTTATCCTGAACCCTTGTTGATCGTCCCGGCGTGGATCATGAAATATTATATTCTCGACCTGTCGCCGCATAATTCGCTCGTGCGTTTTTTGGTGGGTCGCGGCTATACCGTTTTCATGATCTCGTGGCGCAATCCGACATCCGAGGACCGAAATCTGAGCTTTGATGATTATCGCAAGCTTGGTGTCATGGCTGCGCTCGATGCTGTTTCTGGCCTCATGCCGGAGAGGGGAATACATGCCTGCGGCTATTGTCTTGGTGGTACGGTCCTTTCAATCGCCGCCGCAACCATGGCCCGCGATGGCGACAGGCGCCTGAGGTCGTTGACCCTGCTTGCTGCCCAGACGGACTTTTCGGAGGCGGGCGACCTCATGCTGTTCGTCGATGAGAGCCAGGTTGCTTTCCTTGAAGACATGATGTGGGAGCAGGGGGTTCTCGATACACATCAGATGGCGGGAGCCTTTCAGATCCTGCGCTCCAACGAACTGATATGGTCACGCCTTCTGCATGACTATATTCTTGGCCAGCGCGATGCAATGACCGACCTTATGGCATGGAATGCTGACCAGACCCGCATGCCCTATCTCATGCATTCGCAATACCTGCGCGGACTTTTTCTGGAGAACCGCATCACGGCCGGACGCTTTGCTGTGGAGGGAAAAGTCATCGCGTTGCGCGACATTGACGCGCCGGTATTTGTCCTAGGCACCGAAAAGGATCACATTGCACCGTGGCGTTCGGTATACAAATTCCGGCTATTTTCAGATACCGAGGTGACATTTGTGCTCGTGGCTGCCGGCCACAATGCCGGCATTGTCAGCGAACCGGGGCATGCCAACCGCCACTTCCACATCGGCACCGCCCAGCACAATGACAAGTACGTCGATCCAGATTCATTTCTTGCGAAGGCCGAAGAGCGCGAGGGATCATGGTGGCTGGCCTGGGCCGACTGGCTTCAGCAGCACTCCTCGCAGACGCTAGTTCCACCTCCGGACAGCAGCAAATTGGCCTTGGGCCAGGCACCCGGAACCTATGTGTTCGGCTGAGGCGCCGGCAAAACTCTGCAGATTCGTATAGCTGTTAAATCCTCGATGAGAATGACAGGAAATCGTGGTGTTGATACAGCCATCGAGGCGGTCGGCGTGCCCGCGACGTTCGAAATGTGCCAGGGCATGATTGCGCCAGGTGGCACTATTGCCAACATCCGTGTTCATGGCAACAAGGTAGATATTCAGCTTGAACTACTTTGAGATCGCGCTGTGTTCGCCCCTCAGGCCGTCCAGCACAACCCTGATCTTCTCTTCAGCCGAATATTGCTTTCTTGTTGCCCGCCGGACGTCCTTTACAAGTTTCTCGGACGTTCTTTGTGTCTCTTATTTCTGTCTCATCTACGCTCTCTGAACCGCCCCGGGAATGCCGGAGGCCGGTTTGCTTAAGTTATGCTGCCATGGCGAGATTGTCCATGGCGGCGTAGTAGTTTTGCTCAGCTTCGGCTGGCGGGATATTTCCGATGGGTTCCAGAAGTCGGCGTCGATTGAACCAGTCCACCCATTCCAGTGTTGCAAACTCAACGGCTTCGAATGATCGCCAGGGTCCGCGTCTGTGGATCACTTCG
>Ga0315287_10004327_pt1 | contig 13837 bp, 14 predicted proteins | sample YL17G11_0_MG_FD_205037 | JGI IMG/M metagenome (GOLD analysis project Ga0315287, IMG submission 205037) | Sediment microbial communities from Yellowstone Lake, YNP, Wyoming, USA - YL17G11_0 | ecosystem: Environmental > Aquatic > Freshwater > Lake > Sediment | place: USA: Wyoming | collected... | reverse complement strand
TGGCGGGACTGGCTGAGATCGACAGGGAGAACCAGTACACGCTGTTCAGCGCGGGTGAGACGCCGAGCGTCCGAGACTGGCCGGCTAATTTCCATCTCCGCACCAGCACTATCCCCCCCCGCTGGCTGACAGTTGGCTGGCACCGGCTGCGCCTGCCGATCCCTGTCGAGTTGCTGGCCGGTGATTGCGACCTCTATCACTCACCGGACTTCGCCTTGCCGCCCCTGCGTCGCGCACGCGGCCTCGTCACGATCCACGATCTGTCGTTCCTGCGCGTTCCGGAGTGCGCCGATCCTGGGCTGCGAGCCTTCCTGGAGAAGGCTGTGCCCGCCGCTGTGCTGCGCGCCCGCCGCATCTTGGCCGATTCCGAGAACACTCGCAAGGACCTCATCCAGATCCTGCGCGTTGATCCGGACAGAATCAGCGTGGTTACTCCTGCGGTTGAGCCGCGTTTCCGGCGCGAGGACACCGTAGCGCGTCTGGATGAGGTCCGGGCGCGCTATGGCTTGCCAGCCCGATTCATCCTGGGACTGGGGACCCTGGAACCACGCAAGAACTTCACCGGGCTGATCGCTGCCTACAGCCAGTTGGTGCGGGAGACTGGCCTGCCTCATGCATTGGTGATCGGAGGAAAACCGGGTTGGCTCTACGAGGACATCTACCGGCAAGCCCAGCAGGAGGATCTGGCCGGACGAGTGCTCTTTCCGGGCTTTGCAGCCGATGAGGATCTTCCGGCGCTCTACAGCCTGGCCGACGTGTTCGCGTTTCCGTCGCTGTACGAAGGGTTCGGCATCCCGGTGCTGGAGGCCATGGCCTGCGGCACGCCCGTCGTGACGAGCAACAACTCCAGCTTGCCGGAGGCCGCCGGCAGCGCAGCCTTGATGGTGGAAGCTACCGATGCCACGGAACTGGCCGAGGCCATCGCAAAAGTCCTGAACGACAACGAACTTCGCCGTCGGATGATCGCGGCCGGATACGAGCAGGCCAGCCGCTTCACGTGGCAGCGATCGGCCCAAGCGCTGCTCGAGGCCTATGAACGCGCAGCAACCTGAGATGAGCCCATGGCTTCCCGTTACCTGACCGCACATCGAACACAGCGCACTCGCCGCATCCGTTGGCTGGCTATCACCCTGGTCGGCCTCATCGGCCTGATCGGCTACTATGGGCCGTGGGTGCCACACAAAGCAGCCGGCCTGATCGTGATTGGCCTTGACCTGGCGGAATATGTCAAGTTCATTCCAGAGGTCGCGTCCGGCAGGATCGCTTTGCGCCGGGAGATATTCTATCTGCCGCTGTTTGCTGCGAGCGTGGGTGCCAGCTTGTTTGCAAGCCGGCGCGTCCTGCCACTCTGGAGCCGCTGGCTGATAGCGGTTTTTGCCATCCCATTGGCATTGGCGATGCTTCCCCCCGCCTGGAACCCCGCAATCCTGCTGCTGCCGGAATTCCGGCTGCAAAATGTGGCGATCGCGTTTTGCCTGATGCTCGTGCCTGGCGCGATGCTCCTGCGCGGCGTGCCCGACAGACCCATCCTGATAGTCATCGCGCTATTGAGCCTGGCGGCCGCCATCGCGCCGGCCTGGGGCTATGTCCAGGTTCACGCGGCAATCGAGGCGCTCTACCGGCAACCGCTGGCGCTCGGCTGGGGCTTCTGGGTAGGCGCAGGAGGCTTCCTGGCCGCAGCGTTCATCGCGATCGCCGAGGCCATCCGAGGTTAGCGCATCCCCGCTCGCGTCTCAATCGCTGCTGGAACGCATCGTATTCAAGGCCGCTTTGGCAGCAGGAGGTACCACCAACTCCGGTTCCATGCCCTCCAATGCGGCCAGCACCGGCGCAAGCGCCTCGTACGAGCCGCGTTTGAATAGGGCCTTAAGTACGTGATGCGCGCCTTCTCGCAGCCATTGGCGATCCCCGCGCACCACCAGGGCCTCCAATAACGGTTCAACTGATCTGTGTCCGATCGCCACCAGCCCTTCCGCGGCGATCCACCGCACGCTGAACTCACGGTCTTCGAGCGCTGTCACCAAGCCGGGCGCCGACTCCGGAGCAGCGATCTCGCTGAGCGCTTTGGCTGCCTCCCATCGCACCTGCTCATGCGGGCTGGCAAGCGCAGTCCTCAGGGAAGGCACAGCCGGTTGGCCGATTCCGACGAGCGCTTCACGCGCGTGCTGACGAGCAAGCCCGTTGCTGTCGCCTAACGTGGCGACCAAGCCAGAGACATCGTACGGTTGAGCATTCGAATCTGCTGACATACGAACCTCCTGAATCCGATCCGTCTCCTCTCAGACGCCCCGGATGCGTTCTGCGCCCATGCTGTGAATCCGGCCTGGATCAACCTGCCAGCGCCGCACGATCGGCGGCGTATTCAACTTCCTGGTGACTCAAGTGGCCCTGTTGCGCGGCCAAGTCGAATCCCGATTCGCCGAATAGTGTGACTCGACCATCGGGCATCACCCAGATGTCGAGATACAGGTCCTTCGCCCGCCAGCCGCGTTCATCGCAGTTTGGCGGCATACACACGTCGATTCGGGCGCCGATGAGCTGACCCTGCGCCCCATAATAGCGCTCGAGAACCTGGTTATGCGCGAGCACCCAGAAGCGAAACCAGACATATCCTGGCCCGGACACCACCACCCCGTCGCGCCGCTGCGGTGGTGCAGACATCCCCCAGATCACTCGCTCGACAAGGACCTCCCCGAGGCGCTCAAATCGGTAATCCTGAATAGCCGCCGCATCACCCAATTCGCCGCTTCGGATCTCAGCCCGGATAACGCCTGTCTGCATAGCCTCCACCTGCCCCGAGCGTAGCACACGGAAAGGCAAAAGTCAATCACTTTGCGTGCATTCTTTGACAGACGCGCGAGGCCTGGCTATGATGCCGGATATGAACGGAGCCGTCTGGCCGGCGGAACCCGGCACCTACGCCCTGCTTATCGATGTCGCCAACCCGCTCGAATTGATCGTCGGAAAGCTCGGCTCGCTCAGGCTGCCGCCTGGACGCTACGCCTATGTCGGCAGCGCACACGGCCCGGGCGGCCTACGCAGCCGTCTTGCTCGCCACATGCGCCAGGACAGGCGGCGACACTGGCACATCGACTATCTGACGGAGATCGCGCCGGTGTCTTATGTCTACTGCCGGGCGCACATGGACCGCTTGGAGTGCCTGTGGTCGCAGAGACTTCTCGGTCTATCTGGCGCGAAGGCGCCCGCCCCCGGCTTCGGGAGCAGCGACTGCCGGCACGGCTGCCTCGCCCATCTCATCCGGCTGCCCGATGGCTTTCGGGTCGACCAATTGAGGGAGATCCTGAGCAATGACTGAATTTGACCTGATTCAAGCACTGCTCAGCGCGGTCGCCTCTGGAGACGATGCGGCCACCGAAGCCACCGTCCAAGCACTGGCGGGATGGCAATCGCTGCTGCCGGCGTTGCGCCCCCTGCTCACAGATGCCGACCGCGACCGCCGATGGTGGGTTGTGCGCACGCTTGCGCTGATCGGCGGCGAAGATGCAGCACGTCTCATGATCGAGTGCTTGACCGATGATGACGAGCCGACGCGCTGCGCAGCGGCACTGGGCCTGGGCGAGTTACGGTACAGCCAGGCGACTGCCGCGCTCGCCGCCCGCTTGGCCGATGATAGTGGCTGGGTGCGCGACTGTGCTGCCGATGCGCTCGCCATGCTCGGCGAATCGGCCATCGTCGCAGTCGTGGAAGCCCTTGCCGATCACCGCGACGGGGTGCGCGTGCGCGCCGCACGCGCGCTGGGCCGCATCCTTCTCGCACCCGCTTCCGAAGCCGGCGCGACCCCCGAGATCGCTCGCCACCATCTTCCGGCTATCAACGCGCTCTTCCGCGCGCTCAACGATCCCAATCGCCTTGTGCGTCACCACGCTCAGCAAACGCTGGATCGACTGGGGCTGCTGGAGACCGTGTGGATCGCCCCGTGACATCCGGTTGGGACCCCAACATCCCCCGAAAGGAGTAACTCGAATGGATCTGTCCATGTTCAGCTTGACCGGCAAGACCGCGCTGGTGACGGGCGGCAACAGCGGCATCGGGCTGGGGATCGCCCAGGGTTTTGTTAAAGCCGGCGCCCGAGTGGCCATCAGCGGCCGGAGCGAAGCCAAATGCGCTGATGCGCTGGCCGCGCTGCGCGCCATCGGCGGGGAGGCGGCGGCTCAGGCGTTCACGTGCGATCTGGCGGACACCGACAGCATCCCGGCTCTGTTCGACGCTGCGTCGAACGCGCTGGGCGGAGTGGAGATTCTCGTGAACAGCGCGGGGATCACCACCCGCAGCCGGGCCGATTTGACGCCGCTGGACCAGTACGAGCGCGTGCTGCGCGTCAATCTGACGGCGCCCTACGTCCTGTCGCAGTGCTTTGCGCGAGAGCGCATCGCCGAGGGCCAGCCGGGCAGCATCCTCATGATCGCGTCGCTGATGAGCGAAGCCTCCCGCCCCACCACGTCGGCCTACACCGCTAGCAAGGGCGGCATCCGCCAATTGGTGCGTGCACTCGCCGTGGATTGGGCGCCGTTCGGCATCCGTGTCAACGGCATCGGGCCGGGCTTCATCCACACGCCGATGAACCAGGTGCTGGTGGACAACCCGGAGTTCGACGCCTGGGTCAAGAAGCGCGCGCCGCTCGGCCGCTGGGGCACGCCGCAGGACTTCGAGGGGATCGCCGTCTTCCTGGCTTCCGATGCGTCGCAGTTCATGACGGGACAGATCGTCTACGTGGACGGCGGGTGGTTGGCGACGTTCTAGGCGCTCGCTGGGCCTCCGAGGTCAGCGGGATCTCGAAGGCCCGGCGCTCAACGCCCGCCGCGCAGCTCCGCCGGCCGCAAGCTCCAGCACTGCAGCCGAGTGTGCAGCGCCAGCAGATCCAGCCGCAGATTGGGCCTATGCGGAGGCCAGGCGGGCAGCTTGTCGTAGATGCCCGCCTGCGCGAGAGCGGCGGCGCCATCGGGCTCACCGGGCGCAGGCGCAAGCTCCACCAAAGCCCCGTCGTGACTGCCCTCCCACGCCAGATAGGTCGCGGCGCACGCCTTGAGCAATGCGCCGGGGCCGATGGGTACCTTGTCGAGCAGCAGCGCTGCCGGCAACTGGCCGTTGGCGCCGATCAGATCGGCAAGATCGCGGCACAGGTCCACGAATGCCCGCCTTCCCATCAGAAAGGACCTCGGCAGGTCTGGCGCCTGCTCGCCCGGCCCCCGCACGCTGCGGGCAAGCAGGTACCCCGGCCGCGTTCCTTCGTCGGCCAGGCGCACGATGGCCCGCGCCAGCAGATCGAGCGCGGCAGCGGCCGAGAACGCGCATCCCGCGCCCTCAACCGTGTATCCGGCGGCGATTCCCTTATTCGATAGCACCGCTTCGGCCAGCAGACGCAGCGCAGACCAAGCCACCGGCCCGCCTTCTTCCGCAAAGAGACTATTCAGCCGCCGCGTCGAGATGATCTCCACGCCGGGCAAGCCACGAACAGCCGCCACCATGCGCCGCAGGTTACGCAACGCCGTCGCGTACTCGGCGTCGGTGCGCCGCGGTGCGTATTGATACTCGGCCTCCGGCGTGTTCTGCCCGCGGAAGAAGTTCAACACATCCCAGAAGACCGTGTAGCGGAGCCGAGTCGGGTGCGCGCCGAAGAGCCCCAGGCAGGTCATCCCGCGACGTCGCGTCTCCTCGATCTGCGCCAACAGGTCAGGCAAAGCTGCCGCGAACACCGCATCGTCGCAATAGGTGTTCTCGCCGCCTCGAATGCCGAAGGTGTCACTGTAGCAGAGCTGGCCCGCATACCAGCACGCGCCCCCCTCTCCGGCCCGTGCGTGCGAATAGACATTCGCCGGGAGGCCCAGCCGCCGCGTGGCCGCCGGGATCTGCGGCGCCCAGCTCGACCCGCTCGTGGCCCATGATGACGGATACTGGCCGAAGAGCCGGGCGAGATCATCAGCGGCCGGCCCTTCCTGACGCAGCGCCTCGGCCACGCCGTCGTCCCAGCCCTTGTCGGCCAGGTATTCGGAGGCAGTCGGGTGCACCGAGTGGTGATCGGTGTGCAGGCCGACGTCGTGCTGCGCCACCTCGCCGATCACATCCCAACGGCCGCGGCGCTCCCACAGCCGCGCCTTCTCGCCGACCACGTACATCGAGGCGACAATGCCGTCGTCGGCAAGCATCGTCGCGATATCGCGCGGGATATCGTCCGAATCCGGATGGACGAGGTCTTCAACATCGAAACAGAGGTAGATGTACATGAGCGACGGCCTCAATCCGTCAATAGGTCAGGAGTGAGGATTTGCTCCGTGTGATCTGCAGCTCGGTCATGGGCGGGCGGTGGTGGAGCAGATCCAGCGAGATGTTGATCACCTCTTTCGCCTCTTCGGGCGTCGTAGTGCCAATGGTCACCATGTCCTGCGCGCGCAGGGTGCTCCAGACAAACGAAAGCCCGACGATCGGCAGCAGGCGCCCGGCGGCCAGCGGCTTGATCGTCATGACCGGCTTTTGGGCTTGCTGGATGACGTTCAGCACCCAGTCCGGCTCGACTTGCATCAGAAAGCCCGCGGCGTTGAAGATCTGGATGTAGCTCTCCACATCGGCGCCCTGGCGGTCGGCATAGATCACCGACTCGGGCATGTGCGTGGAGAGGCCGGGGATCATGCCGCGCTCGCGGATCAACCTGGTGTAGTGGTCCAGGTCGCGGATGATGCCCGCACGCTTGTCAACCAGGGCGTCGGTCACGCATTGGTGGGGGAAGCAGAAGGTGGTACCGATCGCCTTGTGATGGTCGAGCACCGGCTCGGGCTCGTTCTTGGGGTCGCCCCCCGGCAGCAGGTTGAAGGAGGGCGTGAGGATCAGGATCATCTTGCGCCCGGCGCGCTGCTCGGCATCGTGAATGGCATCCAGCACCATGGGCCCGGGATCGCCGCCCATGTAGGCATCGATCCCATAGGACATAAAAGTGGTGAAAATTTCAGCCAGGCGCTCGCGCGTCTGGTACTCGACAATGAAGTGGTCCTTGGGCACGCTGGTGTGCGAATAGCCTTTGAACCAGTTGGAGCCGATGATCAGGCGCGGCATCGAGATGCCGCCAACTATCGTACGCGGAAATTCGTCCATGTGATCCTCCAATGTTCGTGATGTATGTGTTCAAAGTAGGGGCGGGTTTTCACGCTTTGATACTGTTGGATCCGCGCTAACCATGGGAAACCCGCCCCTACAACTGGCCTCAAACCCAACCCTATTCTTGCGACTCATCCCCACGCTCTGGGGGTGTATCCGTCCCAAAATATCTTGCCCATCTCCTCTTGGGTATCGCCCAGTTCGTCCCGCCACCGCGCGAGCAGCACCCGCAGCCGCGCTAGATGATCCGCATAGGCGGGATCGGTGGCCACGTTGGTCAGTTCCCAGGGATCAGCCTGGAGATCGAAAAGCTGCGTGTGCCGCCGGCCTTCCACAACGTACTCGATGAGTTTCCACCGCTCGTCGCGCACCCCGCGCATCAGGTGACGGTACGCGAACAGCAGGTACGGACGACCGATGACCGACGACCGACGACCGGGCGCCGGCCCCTCGGCATCCGTCGTCCGTCGTCCGTCGTCCGTCGTCAGGCTCGTCGCAAAGCTCGCGCCCTCCACCGACCCGGGCGCCGGCAGCCCGAGCAGATCGCACAACGTCGGGTAGATATCGAGCAGGTAGACGAACGCGTCTCGGCGCACCCCCGCCGGGATGCCCGGCCCGCACATCAGCAGCGGGACGTGGATGCTGTGCTCATACAGGCTCTGCTTGCCCATCAGCCCGTGGCGGCCGAGCGCCAGGCCATTGTCGCCCGCCAGCACGATGAGGGTGTCCTCGAACTGCCCCGTCTCGCGCAACGCGGCCAGCACGCGGCCGATCTGTGCGTCGAGATGAGTAATCATACCATAATAGGCCGCCAGATGACGGCGGACCTCATGTGGATCGCGCGGATACGCGGCGAGCAGCTCGTCGCGCACCTGCATCTCGCCGTTGTCGAAGGGGTGCTCCGGCATGAAATTCTCGGGTAGGGGCGGGGTCACCCCGCCCCTACGATCGTCATACATCTCCAAGTAATGCTGCGGCATCGTCCGGGGATCGTGCGGCGCGGTGAACCCAACGTAGACGAAGAACGGATCGGGCGAAGTCCGGCCGCGCAGGAACTCGATCGCCGCGTCGCAGAAGAGCACGCTGGAATGCTGCCCCGCGTGGATGTGATCCGCCACCTTCTCGACGACCCGCTGCGTGACGAAGTCCACCGTCTGATGGATGCGCTGCGGATACTCTCCGGCCGGGTCGAAGTCGCACACCGGCATGTTCCAGTGGTCGTCCATCCCGCCGTGGAAGATCTCCGCGCCGGCGTTGAAGTTGCGGCCATGCGCGGCCGGGCCGTTGTGCCACTTGCCCGTGCCGAAGACGGTGTAGCCGGCCCGCTTCAGCGTCTCGCCAAGCATCACATGCTCCGGCGCGATCCCCTGGCCCTGCTCCTGGATGTGGAACAGCGTGCGGCCCGTCCAGAGCATCGCCCGGCTGGGCATGCACACCGCACCGCTGGTGCCGCCCATGATGTAGGCGTTCGTGAATGCGGCGCCGTGCTCGACCAACCAGTCGAGGTTTGGCGTGACGATGCGCTCGTTGCCCAGCGCATGGATGGTGTCGAAGCGCTGATCGTCAGTGAAGAAAAATAGGATGTTGGGACGCTGAGACATGGATTCTCCGAATCGTAGGCTTCGTGTCGCTATCGTCTCTCCTCACCCGGTGGGACGATCCCCCGCCGTTGCCCGCACCGGTCACACTTCCCCATACCGATACTTCGTGCTCTCCTCGATGATCTTGACCTCCGCTGAGGACAATGAGCTGGTCGTGCTGATCGCGGCGCTCGGCCAGCCACGCCTCCCACGCGTCGCGCTCCCGCAGCGGGATGTCCTGGCGAAAGACTTTTTGTATTTCGGCGCGGAAGGCCAAGAAATCGAGATCCCACCACGCGGTAAACTTCTGGTTGAGACCAGACCCGCCTCCAGCCCCGAAGGGTTTTCGGAAACCCTTCGGGGCTTTTTACCCCCGCGTCATACCCAGTGAAGCCGGAAAGCGCGCGCGCCCCCCAGTGATGACAAACAGCATGTGGCGGTCTTCGACCAGGCGCAGCGCGCCGCTCTCTGGCGCGGGCACCGCGTTGACATCCCACCAGCGCCTGATGAACCATTCCAGCCCAAAGACGCGATCCTCGCGCCAGAAATCCGGGTAGGGGTCGCGGAGCGTGATCAACCCGCTCCGCCGATCGATGCGCGTCACGATGCTGTAGTGGCCGTAGTCGCCGTTAACGAAGTCCTCGTCTTCTTCCCTATCCTCAAACAACCCCTGCCACTCCACACCTGCCGGGCAGCGGTAGCGGCACACCACGGCGACCAGGTCCTCTGCACTCGCCTGGTTCTTGTACCACAAACAGACGCCCGCGCGCAGCCACGCCACCGCTCGGGCAAGCTGATCAACTCGGGCGCCATGCGCTTCGATGGTCGCCGCCACGTCGGCCAACTCGGTCAGGCGTTCCTGGTCAGCGCGCACACCGCGCTGGCCGAGCAGCATCTGCAACACCGCCGGGCCGCAGTGATACTCAGAAATCTGACAAATGCGCGGCAGCGCGAGCGGTTTACAACCGCTGCTCAGGGGCATAGATTCGACGGGCATGTTTCGTCATCAGGCTGGCGAGTATTTTAGAGAATTTGACCCCGTGCAGGTGCAACACTTCGGTCATCGGGAGACCCGGGTCGGGGCCAAAGGCAGTGTTGGGATTGGCATCGGTGAAGTAGGGCGTACCCGTAGCCGCGTCGATCCGCACGTCGAACTTGGCGTAGTCCCGGCAGCGCAGCACTTCAAAGGCGCGGCGCGCATACCAGGTCACGGCCTCGGCGACGGCGGGTTCGGCCGCGGTGTAGTGGTAGCAGTCCAGATCGTCGTAGCTCTCGAAGCTGGTGAAGAGATACTTGCGGCTCTCGCTCTCCTTGAAGACCTTCTGGGCGCAGAAGACGTGCACCTGCTGGCCGTCATCAAACGCCACCGCCGTGATCTCGGGTCCTACGATAAACTGCTCGACGACGACCGGCATCTTATAGGTGCCGATCAGCGCGTCAGCCTGCTCTTGAGCCTCCTCGTAGGTCTCCTTCACGGCCGCGTCGTCGATGCCGACACTGCCGCCGCCCTCGTTGAGCTTCACGATCAGGGGTAGGTCCAGGTCCTCGCGAATCCGCGTCCCGCGCCGGGTGACGAACTGGAAGGGCGGCGTGGGCACATCGTTGGCGTCGAGCAGCTCCTTGACCAGGTTGCGATCGTTGCCGATCACCAAGCCCCGCATCCCGGCGCCGGTGTAGGGCACGCCGGCCAGCTCGAGCGCGCCGGGAATCGACACCTGCAGCGCGTCGCTCCCCCGCAGCGTGTCCACCAGGTTCAGGACCAGATCGGGCTGGTCGACCAACAGCTTCGCCATAAAATAGCGATCAGCCCGGTACGCCTTAGCCTTCACCCCCAGCTTCTTGAGGGCCGTAACGACATCCTTCGCGCGCTGCTCCACCTCCACCTCGGCCTGGTAGGCCTCCTGGGTCGGGAACCATTCGCTTTTGACGTGCGAGTACGCGACCGCAACCAGGCGCAGCTTCTTCAACGCGGCCTTGTCCACCGCGATACGCGGCGACCGCCGGCCCTCCCGCGGCTTGCGCACCCTCTCGATCGGCGTCAAGTCCGTTGTCATCACGCCCTGGCCATCCCTTTCAACGGATCCATCTGGACATGATCTTAACCTAGATCGACGGGCTGCGCAAACGTCAGAGAATCTCGGTTGTCGACCCAAACCCTAAAGATTTCCGGAAACCCTTTGAGTCTTTCATACTTCCCCATACCGATACTTTGTGCTCTCCTCAATGATCTTGACCTCGGCTGCGGACAAGTCGAACAGCGAGTAGACGCGGCGGTTTAGGTCGGTCTCCAGCCGCACGATGTTCGCTGTGAATTGCGCTTACACCAGCAGCGCCGGGTTCGGCAACCAAACCATCTGCCAATCCCCGCGTTGGGGCAACAGGGCATCCAGGTAATAGTCGGAGAAAAGCTGTTGGTTGCGACGGCGCGGCGCCGCAGGCAGCGGGAGTTGGGTCGATCCAATGCAAAGCACCCCGTCGTGAGCGACGATCAATCAGCAAGACAGAGCGCAGTATACACCAAACCTACAAGGATTCCGAAAAACCCTTGAGATTTGTGCGCAGGAACTGAGCGATGTCATGGACGAACGAGCGTATAATCAAGCTGGTATGATGGAATCGCTGACCCACCGAAAGGGATCACACCGATTATGACCACATCTCGCGATCGCGTCCTCCATGCGCTCAATTTCCAACCCACCGAGCGCCTGCCCCGCGATCTCGGCGGCATGCGCTCGACCAGCATCAGCGCTTTTGCCTACCCCAAGCTCGTGGAGGCGCTCGGTCTGCCGCCCCGCCTGCCCAGGGTCGAAGATACCGGCCAGATGCTCGCCCTGCCCGACCTGGACGTGCTGGACGCGCTGGGCTGCGATGTCGTCTCGATCCTCGACAACGCGACCAATGCGTTCGAGCAGCCTGAGTTGTGGAAGCCCTACGACTTCAACGGCCGCCTGCCGGGCCTGGTGCGCAACCCGGCCGCGTTCTCGACCCTGTCCGGCGGCACAATCCTGCAGGATCGGCGCCGGATGCCGCCCAGCTCGACTGTCTTCGACGAGGAGCACGGCGGTCAGGCGCTCAATCTGGCGCTTGACCTGCCCAAGCCCGACCTGGCCGAGGTCAAGCGCAATCTGGACGCCCGCCTGCTGCGCAACAAGCAGATCGTGGCGATCCGTGACCTGTGCCGCCGCGTGCGCGAGAGCAGCGATCGGGCGGTCTTCTTCAATAACGGCAGCCTCAACCCGCCGATCTGCATCCACGGCTGGGGCGGGCTGGCGATCTTCCCCATCATCTGCATCACCGAGCCAGACTTCGTGGTCGAGCTACACGAGATCGCGACCGAGTTCGCGCTCAAGAACGTGCAGGCGCTGCTGCCGGAAATTGCACCCTATGTGGACATCATCATGATGGCGGCCGATGACTGGGGCACGCAGAACAACACCATCGCCTCGCCCAAGGTCTACCGCTCCCTCTTCCTCCCCTATCGCCGCCGCATCAACGACGAAGTGCACCGCATCGCGCCGCAGGTCAAGACCTTCCTCCACTCGTGCGGCGCGATTTACACGCTGCTTGATCTGATCGTCGAGAGCGGCTTCGATATCCTCAACCCCGCGCAGTGGACGGCCGGAAAACAGGGGTATCGCGCATGGAAGGAGCGGGCGAAGGGGCGCATCACCTTCTGGGGCGGCGGTGTCCACTCGCAGGCCACCCTGCCGCTGGGGAGCGTCGAGGATGTCGAGCGCGAGGTGCGCGAGGTCGTGCCGGTGCTGGCCGACGGCGGTGGGTATATCTTCTGCAACATCCACAACATTCTGGCCGAGATCGCGCCTGAGAAGGTAATCGCGATGTATCGTGCGGCGGAGTAAGTATCCATGCGACCACGAGAAAGACTCTTGACCGTCCTGCGCGGCGGTATCCCGGACTGCGTGCCCGTTGCGCCCGATTTTTCGAACATGATCCCGGCGAAGCTGACCGGCAAGCCGTTCTGGGATCTCTACCTCTACAACGACCCGCCCATCTGGGAGGCGTACATCGCCTGCGCCAAGTATTTCGGCATCGACTCGGTCATGGACGGCTATTTCCCGCTCGCCTTCCCCGACGAGATCGCCGCCAGCGCGGACGACGAAGGGTGGGAGGAGTACATCGTCTTCCGCAGCGCCGAGCGGATCGTCACCCAGGCCGGGCGGCGGCCGGCCGGGCACCAGGAAAACGGACGGTGGCGCCTGGCCTGGCAGGAGACGGTCGACGTCTACTACGTCGCCGACCCGCCCACGCGCCGGGTGCCCCCCGCCAAGATCGGCCTGCCGCCCGTCCCCGACCGCTGGGAGCCGGTGGAGGGGCGCAAGCCGGTGGACAAGGGGCCGGAAGGGTTGAAGCGGGTGAAGGCGTTGATGGGCGACCAGGGGGTGGTGGGGGTCTTCGTGGCGGGCACGGCTGCCCTGGGCAACACCGAAGATATCTATCGTTATTATGACAACCCAGACAAGCACCCGCAGTGGGCTGAGGAGCGCATCGAGAAGGCGGTGACTCGTTTCAACCGGGTGATGGCGCTCGACGTCAAGCCCGACTTCCTCTGCGTCGGCGGCTCCGGCACGCTCGTTTTCCAGACGCCGAAGATCTTCCGCCAGCTCGCCCTGCCCGCGGTGAAGCAGGTCATCGAGCTGGCCGACGCGGCGGGCATGATGACCCACATCCATTCCTGCGGCCCGGAGCGTACGCTGGTCAAGATCATGGCGGAAGAGACGGCGCTGACCGTGATCGACCCGCTGGAGATCCCGCCGATGGGCGACTGCGACCTGGCCGAACTCAAGCGACTCTACGGCCGCAAGCTCACGCTCAAAGGCAACCTGCACACCACGCGGACGATGCTGATGGGCACGCCCGATGACGTGATCGCGGCCAGCCGGCAGGCGATTGACGATGCGGCGGAGGGCGGCCGCTTCATCCTCTCGACCGGCGATCAATGCGGTCGCGACACGCCCTTCGAGAACCTACGCGCCATGATCGAGACCGCGCGCACGTATGGCAGGTATTAGCATGACCCTTGACCGCAGATCAGCGAATCGCACAATTGAAATCCTGATGCGCGGGATTGCGATCCAGACAGCCGCTGCCATGTAACGGGGCATATCAGACTGCAAATCCTCACGTCGGTT